>Ga0207889_1000220_pt1 | contig 22604 bp, 19 predicted proteins | sample LinPmetageLP47_FD_184058 | JGI IMG/M metagenome (GOLD analysis project Ga0207889, IMG submission 184058) | Marine viral communities from the Pacific Ocean - LP-47 (SPAdes) | ecosystem: Environmental > Aquatic > Marine > Oceanic | place: Pacific Ocean | collected 2011-06-12 | reverse complement strand
CGAACCCATCGGATATATACCGCCCGCAGAGGCTGAGGCAAACTACTATCGGCAACTAGCCAGTCAGGCTTCCAAGGTGGCGGCTTGACTTAAACCAAACAGCCTCCGCGAAACCCGGGGCGGTTCAGGTTCAACAGTCGATCGCTTTTTTATTACAAATTTGTAACGAAGTGGTCACTGGTTCGTTAACAGCTCTACTTTATAGTCTCCTACAGATAGCGCTCAGATATTTGGCCTGTATAGCGATGTTATATAACGAAAGGAATCTCGCCTGGCGTGGCCTTAAGAAGGAGCTTGAAAAAGTTTCCTTTTGGCGGCTACGCATCGGCTGAATCTGAGAGCTCTTAGAAATCTAATCGGCGCATCAATGCAAATAAGATCAGACGCGAAAGTAACCATTGAGTGCCATTTATCTGTATCTGACGTGCCTTCTATCTTCAACTTCTTTAGGAGACTTAGATGCGAGAAGTTCTATTCTTGCTAGGATTGATTACGTTGTCGTGCAACCTTGCCTTTGCGCAATCTTTAGATTTGCCGACCTTCACAGAGTCCTCACCTGTCAATGAGTTAAATACCTCCCTGGTTGAGCCTATCGATTCCATAAGTATGTTACGCGCCTTGGAGCTTGCTAGCTCTGCAAGCCCTCAACTGGCTGCTGCCAAACGCGAGCTGGCTGTTTCCCAAGCATTAATTACTCAAGCCGGAGTACGGCCAAACCCAATATTGTCCGCTAGTCAGGAAGGAATAAGGGGAGACGCCCCGGAGACGACGCTTGAACTTAGCCAAGAAATCGAGATAGGCGGTAAACGTTCGGCTCGTATTGAGGCAGCGCAACGCGCCATGGACGTAGCGGCCGCCGACCTACAGGACGCTCAAGCTCGACTGAGGGGGGCAGTGATGGGCGCATACTACGATGTGTTTACTGCTCAAGAACGGCTGGAGCTCGCTCAGGCTGCTTCAAACCTTGCGAAGCAAGCAGTGAACGTGGCCAATCGGCGTGTGAGGGCCGGCATGGTTTCTCCCGTAGAGGAAACCCGGGCGCGGGTTGCGGCTACTGGAGTGCAAGTGGAGCTTGCCCAGGCCACAGCTGAACTCGAAGCTGCGCGCACTCGTCTGGCGGCCAACTGGGGAAACCCACAGCCACGCTTTGAGCGAGTACAAGAGCCGGCAGAGGCAGTACCTCCGCTTCCCGAACTAGGCGAGCTTTATAGCCGTTTGAGCGATTCCGCTCAACTAACCCGCGCGCGTCGGGAAGCAGAAAGACGTCGGGCTGCGTTGGAGCTGGAAAGGACGAATCGCTTTTCTAACGTGACGGTTAGCGTAGGTGCCCAACGCTCAGATGAATATAACGGCACGCTGGGGCTGGTGGGTATCTCGATGCCCCTGCCGTTGTTTGATCGAAACCAAGGCAACATCGGAGCAGCGCAGGAACGGGCCTACCAGGCGCAGGACGAGCTTAACGCCGTCCATATACGCCTGAAAAGCGAACTTTCCCAAGCGCACATGCGGCTGCGCGCTGCTAGCCAGCAGTTCGAACTGTTGCGCAACGACATGCTCCCCAGTGCCCAAAGCGCTTATGAAGCTGCCAGCAAGGGGTTCGAACTCGGAAAGTTCACCTTCCTTGACGTACTGGATGCTCAACGCACGCTTTTTCAAGCCCGCTCTCAATACCTGTCTGCGCTCTCGCAAGCTAACCAGGCGGCGGCGGAAATTGCGCGAATTGTCGGCGATGGGTCGGCCGTTATCACCACGGCCACTCAGCCATAAGGAATCCATATGAAAAGTAAATCGAACACATCTTCCTTGGCTGTTCACAAGAAGCAGATTTTTTGGATCGTCGTCATATTAGGCGTGGCACTAGTGCTTGGCGGATTGCTTCTTGGCAGTAGTCCTGCTGTGCCCAATGCGAGCGACGAGCATGGTGGCGCTTCGGAGCATGATGATGAAGGGCATTCGGATGAGGATACCGAAGCCGAAGGAGATCATGGCCATGATGAAGAAGGCGCCGATAGCGATCACGAGGTCGGTGCGGCAGAGAAAGATGAGCATGACGATGGCCCTGAGGGAGCGGCGCACGCTGAAGCAGCAGAGGTTGAACTCTCTGAGTCCCAAATCCTAGCCGCGGGCATCTCGCTGGCAACCGCTCAGCCTGCACTGATAAAAAGCGCAATCGAGCTGCCTGGCGAAATTACATTCAACCAAGACCGCACAGCGCAAGTTGTGCCTCGTCTCTCAGGTGTCGTTGAAGCGGTCAAAGTTGATTTGGGCGAACAGGTGAAACAGGGGCAAGTACTTGCTGTGATCGCGAGTACAGACCTGTCGGAACGTAGAAGCGAGTTCTACGCGGCGCAAAAACGTCTTGCATTGGCTCAAAAAACCTATCGACGCGAAAAGGAGCTATGGGAAGAGCGTATTTCTGCGGAACAGGATTATTTACAGGCACAACAGGCTTTACGGGAAGCAGAGCTGACTGTTGCGAATGCAAACGCACAGCTACAAGCGCTTGGCAGTGATGCTGGCAAGCCAGACGCATTGAGCCGCTACGAACTCAGGGCGCCGTTCGATGGGATGATCGTTGAGAAGGACATCACGCTCGGTGAGTCAGTCAATACCGATGACCAGATATTCATCATTTCCGATCTCTCTACCGTTTGGGCAGATATCAGCGTTCCTGCCAATGCACTCAGCGCGGTACGAGTCGGCAGCAATGCCGTTATCGAGGCCACAGCATTCGAGTCCAGTGCCAATGGCACCGTTTCTTATGTCGGCTCACTTGTTGGTCAGCAAAGCCGCGCCGCTACCGCCCGGGTCACACTTCCCAATCCTGAAGGGGTTTGGCGCCCCGGCCTGTTCGTCAAAGTGCAGGTAGGCGCTGGCGAAGCATCCGTGCCAGTCGCAGTAAGTCCTGATGCGATCCACACATTGGAAGAAAAGCCGGTGGTGTTTGTACGGACCGACCATGGTTTTGCTGCTCAGCCAATCGTGACTGGTCGCAGCGATAGTGAAGCGGTTGAAATCAAGGAAGGTCTTCAGGCCGGAGCGCGCTATGCCTTGGCTAACAGCTTCATTATTAAGTCCGAGCTTGGCAAAGCCAGCGCCTCGCATGCTCACTAATACGGAGTTATAGACTGTGTTCGAACGTATCATTCGTTTTTCTATAGAGCATCGCTGGCTGGTTTTGCTAGCCGTGCTTGGCATGGCAGCGTTAGGAGTTTACAGCTACCAAAAGCTGCCTATCGACGCTGTTCCTGATATCACCAACGTACAGGTGCAAATCAACACTGCGGCGCCAGGTTATTCCCCGCTGGAAGTGGAGCAGCGCATTACCTACCCGCTCGAGACGGTAATGGCCGGGTTGCCCAAGCTCGAGCAGACACGTTCCTTGTCTCGATATGGACTTTCTCAGATCACAGTTATTTTTGAGGAAGGCACTGACATCTATTTTGCCCGCCAACTTGTGAATGAGCGCCTGGGAGGGGCCAAAGATCAGCTCCCAGAAGGCGTCACTCCAACACTTGGCCCTATTTCCACTGGGCTTGGCGAAATCTACTTTTGGACGGTTGAAGCTGAGGAAGGTGCCACCAAATCGGACGGTACGCCGTATACCCCTGCTGACTTGCGTGAGATTCAAGATTGGATCATCAAACCGCAAGTCCGCAATGTACCTGGTGTTACTGAGATCAATACGATCGGAGGATATGCAAAGGAATATCAGATCGCCCCCAACCCAGACACTTTGCGGTCGTTTGGACTAACACTACAAGATCTAATCGAGGCGGTTGAGCAAAACAATAACAATCTAGGTGCCGGATATATTGAAAAGCGCGGCGAGCAGTATCTTGTTCGTGCACCAGGACAAATGCAGTCTGTGGAGGACATCCGCAATACCCTTATTAGCAACGTTGACGGTACCCCAGTGCGTATCCGGGACGTTGCGACGGTCGAGGTTGGAAAGGAGCTCCGTACTGGCGCAGCCACCGAGAATGGCCGCGAAGTGGTTCTAGGTACGGCTTTCATGCTTATCGGTGAAAATAGCCGGGTAGTTTCTAGGGCTGTCGATGACAAGATGAAAGAGATAAACCTTTCGCTTCCGGAAGGCGTAAAGGCGATCACTGTCTACGATCGAACTGTACTCGTAGACAAAGCTATATCCACCGTTAAGAAGAACCTCACTGAGGGTGCCATTCTTGTTGTGGTTATACTTTTTCTCTTCTTGGGCAATATCCGTGCGGCGATCCTAACCGCACTTGTTATACCGCTGGCGATGCTCTTTACGTTCACCGGCATGGTAGCCAACGAGGTCAGCGCCAACCTGATGAGCTTAGGCGCATTGGATTTCGGCATCATTATCGATGGTGCCGTGGTGATTGTTGAGAACTGCGTGCGTCGACTTGCTCACGCTCAGTCCCATCACGGACGGGCATTAACGCTGTCCGAGCGGCTTCATGAAGTGTTCGCTGCGGCAAAGGAAGTGCGTCGGCCTCTACTATATGGGCAACTGATCATTATGATCGTGTATCTGCCGATATTCGCCCTTACAGGGGTAGAAGGTAAGATGTTCACGCCCATGGCGTTTACCGTAGTGACAGCGCTATTCGGGGCGATGATCCTCTCGGTGACGTTCGTCCCGGCAGCCGTTGCGCTATTTATCGGTAAGCGGGTTACAGAGAAGGAAAACTTTCTAATCCGCAATACTAAACGGGCCTACGCACCTACACTCGATGCGGTGATGGCCAACAAGCCAGCGGTGCTCACCTTTGCCGTAGTTGTAGTCATACTTTCCGGCCTCGTAGGGTCACGTATGGGCAGTGAATTCGTGCCTAGCCTCAACGAGGGAGACTTCGCTATCCAAGCCCTTCGTGTACCGGCTACCAGTCTTAGTCAGTCTGTCGAGATGCAGCAGCAGCTGGAACGAAAGCTTATGGGTGAGTTTCCGGAGATCGAGCGGATTTTTGCGCGCACAGGCACTGCGGAGGTGGCATCCGATGCCATGCCACCAAATATCTCTGACGGGTACGTCATGCTGAAGCCACAAGAGCAGTGGCCGGATCCAGGCAAGTCGCGCAATGAGCTCTTAAGCGAGGTCCAAGCGTCCGCCGCTGAGTTGCCGGGCAATAACTACGAGTTTTCCCAGCCGATTCAGCTGCGTTTCAACGAGTTGATTTCCGGTGTTCGTGCCGCGGTGGCCGTGAAAATCTATGGTGATGACATGGAGGTTCTTAACAGCACGGCGGCGGAAGTGTCCGAGCTGCTAGAACAAGTACCAGGCGCTTCAGAGGTTACGGTCGAGCAAACGACTGGCCTTCCTATGCTCACGATTGATATCGATCGCGATCAAATCGCACGATACGGCCTGAGTCTAGATACTGTACAGCAAGCGGTTGCAGTAGCTATCGGTGGCCGAGAGGCAGGCACCTTGTTTCAAGGAGACCGGCGTTTCGATATCGTGGTTCGTTTACCGGACGAGATACGCAGCGATCTCGCCGCAATTGAGCGGCTTCCAATTGCCCTTCCAAGGGAATTAAACAGCACCATAAGTTATATCCCCCTCGGCGAGGTGGCCACGCTAGATCTGTCCCCCGGTCCGAATCAGATCAGTAGAGAAGAAGGGAAACGGCGAATTGTTGTCAGTGCAAACGTCCGTGGTCGTGACATTGGATCATTCGTATCTGAGGCAGAACAGAAAATCCAGGCCCAGGTAGATATCCCGGCAGGTTATTGGATCGACTGGGGCGGTACCTTCGAGCAGCTTGAATCGGCAACGAAGCGGCTGCAGATTGTCGTCCCCGTGGCGCTGCTCCTGGTGTTCATTCTGCTTTTCATGATGTTCAACAATGTCAAAGACGGCTTATTGGTCTTTACAGGGATTCCATTTGCGCTCACCGGAGGCATTGTTGCGCTGTGGCTGAGAGATATCCCGTTGTCCATTTCAGCAGGAGTTGGCTTTATTGCTCTGTCAGGCGTCGCCGTTCTAAATGGCCTGGTAATGATCTCCTTCATCCGTAGCCTACGGGAGCAAGGTTTACCTCTGGACACCGCGATCCGCGAGGGCGCTCTTACCCGGCTACGACCGGTATTAATGACTGCTCTTGTGGCTTCACTCGGATTTGTTCCAATGGCTTTAAATGTCGGGACCGGTGCAGAGGTACAACGTCCTCTTGCGACGGTGGTGATCGGCGGGATTCTGTCTTCAACGGTGCTAACGCTATTAGTGTTACCGTTGCTTTACCAGCTGGTTCACCGTCGAGATGACGAGTTAGAAGAGCAAGCAAGCGCTAGTTCTTAACAGAGCTATCAAAATTGAGTGTCGGTACGCACGCCCCGTTCCTGCTATATAGCGAGTACGGGGCGTGTTAGTCAGCGCTGCGCCGAAGCCTGCATCGCCTGTTTAGAAGAATGTGGGCGGATGGCGGGTTGATCGTTTGGCGCTGTCGGCGCAATCTCCCGACGCGCCAAGCCGGTTCAGGCCTTAACACTATCGATGTGTTGGACGCCGTCAATTACATTTATGAAAGGCAATAGCATCTCCGTCCTGAGCACTGCACAATGAGCTATTGCTTAGGCAGGAGCTTGATTGTGAAAATCTTGGTTGCAGAAGATGAACCGAAGACTGGCGTTTACTTGAAACAAGGTTTGGCTGAAGCTGGGTTTGTTGTCGACTTGGTCACGAACGGTATTGATGCGGTCCAACAGGCTCATGATGAAGAATATGACCTGCTGATTTTGGACGTGATGATGCCAGGGCTGGATGGCTGGCAGGTGCTTGAACGAGCACGCGCTGCGGGCAGTGAAACGCCTGCGCTGTTTCTGACTGCTCGAGACCAGGTGGAAGATAGAGTCAAAGGCCTAGAGCTTGGGGCAGATGATTACCTGGTCAAACCGTTCGCCTTTTCCGAGTTGCTGGCCCGAGTAAGGTCGTTGCTGCGTCGTGGAACCAATGCAACTGTCCAGACGAGCTTGGCCATTGCAGACATGCAGGTGGACTTGTTGAAGCGAAGAGTCGAGCGCGGAGGCAAACGCATCGATCTGACTGCAAAGGAATTCATGTTGCTTGAGCTACTGCTTCGCCGTCGGGGTGAAGTGTTATCTAAATCGCTTATTGCATCCAAAGTATGGGATATCAACTTTGATAGCGACACTAATATTATTGAGGTCGCTATTAGACGACTACGCGCAAAAATTGATGATGACTTCCCTGTAAAGTTGATTCAAACCGTTCGAGGCATGGGCTATTTCATCGATAGTACAGAGTCAAGTTGAGCTTGGCGTTACATGCTTAAACGATTGCTGCTAATTTAATCTCGAATGTGGTGATTCTATCCGCAGAACTGCATTCAATTGTTCCTTTGTGCGCTTCGATAATCGACCGGGTAATAGCCATTCCAAGACCCGCATTCAAGGTGCTTCCTTCGCGCCTTGCGGTATCGATTCGGTAAAAACGGTCAAAAAGCTTATCGATATGCTCAGCAGAAATTATCGGGCCTTGGTTACTCACCTTCAAGAGCACCCAATCATCCGCTCTCGAGACCTCAATAACGACAACAGTGCCTTCATCTGCGTAACGCACTGCATTGGACAAGATGTTCGAAAGGGCGCGTCGCAACATGAGATTGTCACCTTGTACCCAGGTGACGCCTTCGCAACTCATGATCAGTTTTAAGCCCTTTTCGTCGGCCGCATATTCGTAATATTCGAGCACGCTCGCTCCGATAGTTGCCAGGTTGTGATCTTCTAAATCGGGAGTAATCATGCCGTTGTCGGCTTTGGCCAGAAATAGCATGTCGTCGACCATTCGCGACATCCTGCGGAGCTCCTCAAGGGTCGACAAAAGAATTTCTTTGTAGTCTTCGCCAGAGCGATCCTTCATCAGCGCGACTTCAGTTTGGGTCAGCATGCTGTTCAGCGGTGTGCGCAGCTCATGCGCGATGTCAGCTGAAAAGCCCGATAGGCGAAGAAAGGAATTATCCAATCGCTCAAGCATGGCGTTAAAGCTGTTCACGAGCTCATGCAGTTCGGTTGGTACCGATTCGGCAGGGATTCGCGTTTCCAGGCAGTTGGCAGTGATGGTGGAAGTTGTCTTTGACAGGCGGGAGATCGGCTTGAGACCCCGGCCAATAAATGCGTAACCAAGTACGCCGCTGAGCACAGCACTGATGAGAAGCGTATAAATGAACCATTGACGAATCATTTCGAAAAAGTGGGTGCGGTGTGTGACATCTAGGGCCAAGTGAATCGTCTTTCCTTCTCCATCTGCCCACTCCCCGATCCGCTGGGTCGTCCCCGTGTAGATGTTGGGGCCCACTTGAATCAGCCACTTGTCAGCATTGCCGGAGTTATTAAAAGGCAGGTATTTTTCGGGTAGGTTGTGATGTGAATAAACGACGCGGTTTCCGGCTTTAATCACGACAGCAAAGCCAAATGAGGTGTCAAGCAATCGGTCGATGTCGGACATTATGGATGACCCAAGGCCGTCATTGCGCGACAGAACTGCCTCCAGCGACTGTATCTTGTGTTGGAGAACCTGTTCATCCTGTCGCTCAAAATGCAGGCGACAAAAAAAATCAAAGCTTACGGCAGCGAACGCCAGAACTGTTGTTACTACCAATATAAAAAGAAGCGCCATTCTGGCGCGCATAGACAACATACTCATAACTGTTTCTCGCTCAGTACCAAAGGCAGCGTTAGTGAAAATGACCAGGCATTTCGTCCTTTACCCTTTACCTCCGCATCTGAACGCCCTAAAGGTGTCCGCCAAGCACCTGGCGCCGGACAAACCACATTTGCAGCAGAGGTAACGCGATCCACTGGGCAATGGGTGACAAACCTACATTCGTAAAGGGCAGCACCGGCATGGATTGTTCATAGGTCCAGCGTTGAAATGGGCCTGTCGCCAGGAGCTCAAAAACTACGGTAATCAGTAGGCCAGCAATTAGGAATATGCCAAGGGGCAGGAATCGATCTGCCAGAAACCAGTACCTTGAACGGGCGAATAAGCTAGCAGTCCAGAACGCTCCAAGGGAAATAATGACGTCGCCGCCGGTGGCTCTGGTGCAATGCAGAATGACGCTGAAGTAATGAGTATCGTCGAATCCGGCAAATAATGGCATCTGCATCAGCTCCCAGATAAAATGCAGGAAGAATGAGAAAATTGCGACGTGTAGCTCTGGTGTGTTCAGTATTCTTTTTTTGTTGATAGATAACTCCTTCGGTACGAAATAAGACGGACTAACAGCATTCGATTGAATGCGGATTTAGGCGGCTGTCTTTATTAGAGTCGAAGAGAAAAGGGCTCTATAACGAACCCTTGGTTAAGTTAGCATCGTTTTTTACTATTCGGCGGTTTGCTGAGTCTTCATCATGTCCATCATCTGGCGCATCTCAGACATCATGCCCATCATTATATTGCCGCCCATGTGCTGGTGCTCAGACTTTTTAGCCTATTCTGCCGCTGCGGATACTGCTGCAGTGGTGCCGGTTGCCAATAGGGCGAACAACACAATGTTGAAGGCCACTTTACGCATCACTGTTCTGCTACTCAATCAGAATTTTTTACGCTGTTCAGTTAGGCCTCAAGCGCTGTTTGCTGCTCATATTTCTGTCCCATTCCATATCTCATGCGTACCACAATCATTGATAAATAGGTCAAGAAGAGTAATAGGCCAGGCAGGAAACCGAGGAATAGTTGCTTGTTAAGGTTCAGCAGTATGAAGCTGAACCTAGTCACTGCTATTCCTGTCGTCTGGAATTTTTTATTACAACTTCTCGACTGTTTCTATACAAATTCATATAAAACACTTAATTATTTCATCGCTGCCTTTTATTTGGCTATCAGCAAGGGCCGCCCTTCACCCTATAGGGGCTTTGGTGCGGCACCTGGCGCCTCATGATGGAAGGCGCTTGTACATCAGCTCATAATCGCTGCCGTCTTCGACGAGCGGGGTAATTACTTTGGAAAACTTGTTCATTAGACACCTCTCTTTTGGGAGTGCTATTTAGCTTGACGGTTTGAACCTGACGATAAGCTGTGAGGTACTTACTATTGTGTAATGCCTAGGCGGCATGGCTACCTTTTCCATGGGGTTGATAGCCATGAACCCAGTTTAACGTTGTTTGATCGACGTGATGATTGAGTTCATCCCTTCTGAGGTGAATTCAAACTCGATCTCGTCGCCTTCCTTGAGGCCTTGAAGCTGCTCAGACGTTGCCTTGAAATCCATGGCCATAGGGGGCCATTCAAGCTCTGGTACGGCCCCGTGGGCGATGGTGACAGAACCTCCATTCTGTTTGATCTTGCGCACGGTACCTTTTGCCTTCGCGCTCTGCGTAGAGGTATGCGTTTGCTCCATCTGCATATTGTCCATGGGCATGCTGTGTTTCATTTCCATGCCTTTCATTTCTTCAGCGAAGGCTGCCGGCGTCAGTGCCAGAGTAAGAACTAGTGCCAGTTTGGTTTTCATAATGAATCTCCAGTTTGTGGTTTGGTTTGCTTAATGGACCGGCGTCTCATCAGCAGATAAGCTGCCGGTAGTACAAATAGGGACAGAAGCGGTGCGGTAATCATGCCGCCGACCATTGGCGCTGCGATGCGGCTCATGATTTCACTACCGGTACCGCTGCCAAGCAGGATTGGTAGCAAGCCCGCGATGATGACTGCTACGGTCATCGCTTTGGGCCTCACGCGTTGTACGGCGCCCTCGCGAATCGCTTCCAGGAGTGCCGGTCTGTCCGCACATCCTGCATTCACGCGCTCGCTCCAGGCATTAGTCAGGTATAGGAGCATGATGACGCCGAATTCGGCCGACACTCCTGCCAGCGCAATGAATCCGACGCCAGTTGCTACCGACAGGTTGTAGTCAAGCAGGTAAAGGAACCAGACACCGCCAGTCAGAGCGAATGGAAGCGTCGCCATTATCAGCAAAGCTTCGCTGAACCTGTTGAAAATGAGGTACAGCAACACAAAAATGATTAGTAGCGTAGCTGGTACAACCATCTTCAGTTTGGCATTGGCGCGCTCCATGAACTCGAACTGTCCGGAATAACTAATGCTCATGCCTGATTCCAAGGACACTTCGCTGTCGATTCTGGTACGCAGGTCGTTCACCACCGCAGCCATGTCGCGATCGCGCACGTCTATATAAACCCATCCGGTGAGTCGGGCATTTTCGCTCTTGAGCATTGGTGGGCCATCCGTGACTTTGATTTGTGCCACCGTTCCCAAAGTGATTTGACTTCCCTCGGGAGTGTAGATCGGCAGATTGCGCAAGTCGGTCAATGAATCACGCCATTCGCGCGGGTAGCGCAAACTGATGGGATAACGAGCCAGCCCCTCTACGGTTTCGCCAGTGTTGGCGCCTCCGACTGCACCGGCCACAATGGACTGCACCTCAGAAATATTTAGCCCGTAACGTGCAGCCGTACTGCGGTCAATGTCGACGTCGATATAGCGCCCACCGGTTAGTCTCTCGGCCACAGCCGAACTTACGCCGGGAACCGTCTTGGCTATGCGCTCGATCGCTTGGCTGGTCTTGTCAATTTGTACCAGGTCCGAGCCGTAAACCTTGACCCCGATCGGACTCTTGATGCCGGTGGCCAGCATATCGATACGATTGCGGATAGGCGGTATCCACAGGTTGGCCAGTCCAGGGACCTGTACCGCAATGTCGAGCTCCTTTACCAGCTTTTCAGGCGTCATTCCCGGGCGCCATTGGTCCCGGGGCTTGAACTGGATTGTTGTTTCGAACATGGTCAGCGGTGCCGGATCGGTCGCTGTGTCGGCACGACCCGCCTTGCCGAAAACGCGTTTTACTTCAGGCACGCTTTTAATCATGCGGTCGGTCTGCTGCAGAAGTTCCGATGCTTTTTGAACAGACAGACCGGGTAACGCCGTTGGCATGTACAACAGGTCACCTTCATCTAGTGGCGGCAGGAACTCTCCACCCAGTCGGGAGATAGGCCAGAGTGCCGTCAGAAAAATTACGAATGCGATCACGACGGTGGTTTTGGGCCAGCGAAGTACTGCTTCGAGAGCCGGTTGATATATCCAAATCAGCCCACGATTGATTGGATTGCGATGCTCGTCGGGGATCTTTCCGCGGATCCAATAGCCCATTAGTACCGGAACCAAGGTGACCGACAGCCCTGCGGCTGCAGCCATGGCATAGGTCTTGGTGAAGGCTAGTGGGCCGAACAACCGACCCTCTTGAGCTTCCAGGGTGAAAACCGGAATAAACGACAAGGTGATGATAAGCAGACTGAAGAACAGCGCTGGACCGACTTCGATCGCTGCATTGGTGATGACTTTCCAGTGCTCGGCGCCTTCAAGCTTCTTGTTCAGGTTTTTCTTGTGCCACGCTTCTATGTGTTTATGGGCATTCTCGATCATCACAATCGCAGCATCGACCATGGCCCCGATTGCGATCGCAATTCCCCCCAGGGACATGATGTTGGCGTTGACCCCTTGCCGCTGCATGATGATGAATGCGATCAGGATACCCACTGGCAAAGAGACAATTGCTACCAGCGATGAACGCAGGTGCCAGAGGAACAGCGCGCACACCAGCGCAACGACAATAAACTCTTCCAGAAGCTTGAAGCTGAGGTTGGAAACGGCACTATCAATCAGCTTGCTGCGGTCATAGGTAGTGACTACCTCAACTCCATCAGGCAGGCTCTTTTTCAGATCTTCAAGCTTGGACCGCACTGCGGTGATGGTTTCGCGAGCATTTTTTCCGCTGCGTAATATCACTACGCCACCGACTACCTCGCCTTCGCCGTCCAGTTCGGCAATCCCCCGACGCATCTCCGGGCCCAGCTGAATATGCGCGACATCGCCAAGTGTTATCGGTGTGCCGGTAGCGCTCAAGCCCAGCGGAATGGTACGAAAATCCTTCAGTGACGAGAGATAGCCCGAGGCGCGAACCATGAATTCGGTTTCGGCGAGCTCCAACACGCTTCCGCCCGTCTCTTGGTTGGCCTCTTCAACCGCTTGCCTGATCTGCTGCTGAGTTATTTGTTGATTGGCCATCCGTAGCGGATCCAGCACCACCTGGTACTGCTTGACCATGCCGCCGATTGGCGCGACCTCTGCAACATTTGGGAGGGTTTTCAGCTCGTACCGCAGGAACCAATCCTGCAGCGACCGCAATTGAGCGAGGTCGTGTTGGCCGGTGCGATCCACCAGAGCATACTGATAGATCCAGCCCACCCCGGTGGCGTCAGGGCCCAACGCTGGTGCAGCGCCTTCGGGAAGTCGGCTCTGCACCTGGCTGAGGTACTCGAGCACCCGCGAGCGCGCCCAATACAGGTCCGTGCCGTCCTCGAACAGAACATAAACATAGCTGTCGCCGAAAAATGAATAACCGCGCACTGTCTTTGCTCCGGGAACCGAGAGCATGGTAGTCGCCAGCGGGTAGGTCACCTGATTTTCAACAATCTGCGGGGCCTGTCCGGCATAGGGTGTGCGGATGATGACCTGAACGTCGGACAGGTCAGGCAGCGCATCAACGGCGGTGTTCTGGATCGACCATATACCCCAGGCAACCGAAAATAGCGTCGCCAGCAATACCAGAAATCGGTTGGCGACGGACCATCTAATGATGTTGGCAATCATGGCTGGTCTCCGAGCTGCTCGATCCGCTCGATAACAAGGCCTTCATCGCTTTCGCTTACACCTATCCGTACCCGGTTACCTTCTTTAAGTCCTTTCAGCAGCACCGGGTCTGCGATCGGAAATGCCATCGTCATGCCCGGCATGTTCAATGTCTTGAATGGACCGTGAGACAAATTGACCTTGTCATCTTCTATGCCCACGATGGTGCCCTCGGCCTCGTGCAATGCGGGCACGGTGTTTACTGGCGATTGCTCTGGTTTGGTGGTCAGTCCGCGCAGACTGGCTTCGGAATCGAGCAGGAACTGCCCGGACGCAACCACGCGCTGGCCTTCATCAAGTCCCGACAACACTTCCGTCTTGAAATCAGTTTCGCGGCCGACCCTGACTTCTACGGGCCTGAACCTGCCTTCATCCTCGGAGAGCATAACAAGCGTGCGCCGACCTGTTCTGATTAGTGCTTCAGTGGGTACCACTAGGGCTACCTCTTCATCACGGCTTAAGGTCACGTCTGCGGTCATGCCGGGGCGCAGGAGTTGATCGGGATTGGGTAGCACGACTCGAACCCGAACGGTTCGGCTTTCCAGATTGGCTTGGGGTAAGATCGCCTCAATCACCGCTCCCAAGATTTCGCCCGGGTAGGCAGGCAGTATGGCCTCGACCTTTTGCCCGACCTTCAGGTTGCTCATCTGCGCTTCTGGGACGGCAACGGCCAGCCAGACTTTTTCCAGGCCGTTGATGCGGGCAAGGGACGCGCCAGCAGGTAGAGTCATACCCTCACGGACATCAAGTGAGCGAAGTACACCGCTGATAGGGCTGGTAATGGTCCAGCTTGAGCTGGCCTTGCCGCTGCGTTCCAGCGCTGTAATGTGCTCGTCCGGCATGCCGGCAAGGCGCAGACGGTTACGAGCTGCAGCCAGCAACTGAGGCTCACCCATTCCACGCAATGCTAGATATTCCTCCTGTGCAGCCGACCATTCGGGAAAGAAAAGGTCGGCCAGCGGCGCATTTTCTGGTATCACGTCTTCCGGGGCCAGATCGTAAACTTTCTCGACAAATCCGGCGCTGCGTGTCTGCACAATGGCTACGTCACGTTCATCGTAGCCCAGCGTGCCTGACGCTTTGACGATCTGGCTTATTGCTTCCCGGGTAACCGGAGTGACCCGCATTCCTAAATTCTGCGTCACTGAAGGGTCGATGAGCATGGAAGCACTTCCTGCCCCTTCTTCGGCATAACGAGGCACTAAGTCCATGTCCATGAACGGCGATGGGCCAGGCGCGTCAAAACGTTGCTGCGGATACATGGGATCGTACCAATACAGCACTTCTTTCTCGCTTTGATCGGCGAACTGAGCGTGGGCACTACTTGCGAATACGATGATGCTTGTCACTGCAACGCTGGTTAAAAACATGGGTAGGCCGATCAGCAGAGCTAGCCGTTTGATTCGAAATGTCATGGCTGAGTGTCTCCTAAGGAAAAATGTAAGCGGGCGTTAGTCAGCGAACGGTTACTGGCTAGATCGACAAGGCGCAGACGGATCTCTAACAGCTCCTCGCGTGCTGTGATCACGGCAGTTAGTTCACCTTTGCCTGAGCGGTAGTCGGCCATGGTCAGACGAACTTTTTCATCAGCTAGAGGCAACAGTGTCTCCTCGGTGCGATCTAGCGCCCGTTCCAGACGTCGGAGCTCAGCCAGGTCTGCTGATAGCTCCTGTCGGAGCTGTCGCAGCCGGTCCTGCCGCTCGGCTTCCAGCCCTTCCAATCGCGCGCGTTCAGCGCTTATCTTCGGATCTTGTCTGGATCCTGCGAAAACTGGCAGGTCGAAGCTGAGGTTGAGGCTGATCATGTCGCCAAAGCCGCGTCCTCTCTTCTGATAATCCACGCCCCAGGCCCAGTCCGACGTTTTTTCCGAAACGGCTTGTGCAATCTGGGCTTCGGCTCGACTTGTCATCGGGTCAAATTCCAGTAACTCAGGGTGGTGTGTGAAGTTATTAAGGTAAAGCTCAGGGCTGCTTGTCCATTCCGGCCAGCTGCCCTGCAGTGGCTGGGTTGCAGCCTCGCCGATCCATCGTCGGAGCTCCGCCCGGGCAACCGCTTCATTCCGGATCAAGACATCTTCCTGTTCAGCTAAGTACGCGGCTTCCTGTTTGGGTAATACGCTATCGCTCGACAGTCCACGAGCGCCGGCAATGTTTGCCTTGATCGCCTGAGCAAAAAGACGATTCTCGGTGTAGAGCTGGTCAAAAATGATCAGCTTGCGCTCGGCTGCCAGGGTTGTAATCCAGGCCTCGGCTGTCATCTGGCGGACCTTGATTCGCTCGACCCTTCGCTGTACCCGAGCCAATGCCACGGTGGCTTCGGCGGTTTCCACTCGTGCACGGCGTTTGGCGCGGTTAGGGACCTCTTGCATAACGCCGACCATCTGCATCGTCATCGCCTCTGCGCCCAATTGCAGTCTGGACTGACCTTCAATAGGGAGGTTCTGGACTCCAAGCTTCAGCCTGGGGTCCGGCAGCTCGCCCGCTGGCGTGACGAGGCTTTGGGCAGCTTGCAGGTTCGCGCTGCGCGCCCCTAGGGAAGGGGCTCCTTGCTCCGCTAGAGTGATCGCCTCCTCGAGCGTAAGTGCTGCTGATATGCCGGGAACTGCAGCCAAGCCAATAAACATGGCAGTGGCACATATGCGCACGCCGTGAATTCGGTGATTCATGTCTTCGATTCCGTTGATGTTCTAGCGCATGCCATAGGCATACCTTCACCGCCTGCTCCAGTCGATCAGGCGAAACTAGGGGGCAAAAACATCAGCTGCGAGGGGGGTGCCAGATAATATCAGGCGTGCGAGCCGGTACTCGAACAGGAAGGAGGGTGGGGTGGCGAGGGGGGAGCGCCAGCGAAACGGTTTTGTTGACCGCAAGTTGGAGTAAGCTGCTAGTTTTACATTCTTGCCCGTTTTCGCAGGCTGACTTGAGCGCGTCTGGATCACAACATTCATGCGCAGAAGCGTCCAACGCCGAAGTGTCGTCGTTGGACGCAATGGCCGAAAGGCTCATGGTATGACGAGTGTCAAGCGTCATGGTTTGCGCCGTCCCGCTGATAGGAAGCGCAAGAATCATAAGCAGAACGATAAATACATTTCGGCACGTCATAGTAGGCTTAAGATATTGGAAAGTTAAACGGATGCAGCCGGTTATGTCCTTTCCTCTCCTCCCTCGGGATAATGCAAGTAATGATATCAGAGCTCGCTGACACAAAACTGAGCTGAAGATTACATTTGCGTCAGTTTCAAGCTTACGGTCTGTGAATGCTGCCCCAGAGCTATTCAATGAACATGCTGTTCGTCGTTTTCATGCATGTGTGTTTTCGGAGCTAGTTCAGGCTTGCCCTGCTCTACCTTTGAATCGCCCGCATGATGATCTGTATCTGTTGCCTCACCAGCATGATTGTTCGGCATGCTGCCAGCTTGAGGCATGCCAGAAGCGTGATGATCCGAATTACTTGATGGAGCAGCTGAATGGTGCCCACCAGGACTATTACCTTGCCCTTCATCCTTATGCATAGCAGTTTCACCGCCACCATGTTGATGGCCGCTGCTAGATGCAACAAGGGTTTGGTATTGGGTTTGATCCATTTCTGGCAGTTGCTCTAAAAACGCGACCATGCCCCATATATATGGATCGGCCATACTTTTACCCCAAGCAGGCATGCCAGTGGCTTTTATCCCGTGCTTGATAACCCAAAATGCCGCTGCGGGACCCTCTTCGATACTTTTTTCAGCGAGATTGGGCGGCGCGGGATACAAGGCTTTGCTGAGCTCCGTGTCAGCCATGCCAGGAGCCAAGTGACAGCCAACACACATAGAGTTGTAGTTGCCGGCACCAGCCTTAATCATTGCGGGATCATTTAGGTTAGGTACTTCGATAGCGTTGCTGCGGACCTCGATGGAGCGGTCACGAGCCATGGCTAAAAACGAGTGAACAACTTTAAAGTGAGGGTCGTCAGCGCCCACATTTACGATGCCAAAATAGACAACAGCAGAGATGACGAAACCAGCAGCAACAGTGGCTGCGACGAGCGCTTTAATTGTGTTTTTCATATATTTCTCTTAAAACCACATCCGGATACCCGCAACGAAGCGAGCCTCATCAATATCAGCACCTTCAGCTCGGGCGTAATCTGACGTATTACCGTAAGAGCGATTCCACGACACGCCGATGTAGGGTGCAAACTGGCGAACGATTTCATAGCGCATACGCACGCCCAATTCAATGTTAGACAGCCCGGAGCCAACCCCTCGTTCAGGATCATTTTTGCCGTAGAAGTTCGCTTCCGCAGTCGGCTGTAATATCAAACGATTAGTTAACAATATGTCGTAGTCGCCTTCGAGCCTGGCAGCTGACTGCCCACCTTCGCCAATATATGCCGTTGCTTCAGCTTCAAAAGCATAGAGAGCCATGCCTTGAATTCCCAATGCGGCCCAGGTTTGCGGAGAACTCGGTTTAAAGTCTTGCCGAACACCCGCGACGACGTCCCACCATGGGCCTATGGAGTGCCCAAACAACGCCTGTATTTCGGCCTCTTCAGTCACGCCATTGGTGCGTTCCCCTTCCGAACGAAGCCAAAGACGATTTATATCTCCGCCAATCCAGCCTGAGGCATCCCATGACAAGGTACTGCCGTCATTTGCGTCTTGATATTCAAGCTGGTCAAGCAGGAAAAAACTATTGATCCCGCTTTCGTGCATATTACTGTGATCTGGTAGCCCTGAAAAAGCTGCCTCTCGGTCAGCATCAGTTAGTTCAGGGATTGGTGTCCTGCTGGTAGTGATCGGGTCGGCGGCTTGGGTATGGTTCATTTGGCTATGATCCATAATGCCGGTTTCAGGACCCTCGGGCATGGAACCCATTTTGCTGTGATCCATAGTGGGCATAGAATCATGTCCCATAGCGGCATGATCCATGGTCGAGTGGTCCATGGGCTCAGCAGCATAAGCCTTCACGCCATACGGGGCAGTCATGGACACCGCAAGAGCGATGACTGTAGCGGATGAGTATTTAGTGATCATGTTTAGCCTCCGCCTTACTGTCGTCGGCGTTTATATCAGCACCCATCATGTCATGCTCCATCGAACCGTGATCCATTCCGTCGTGGTTTATCGCTTCGAGCTCTATTGATTCGCCCTGCTGCAGATGGCTTTCCGCCAATGTCGGGTTGGCACTCGTTGATTGATGCGTTTTCGCCTCAGCTCTCGACTCGTCAGCAAATGCCAAAGGCACAGCGAATAGTGTGCTTAACCCGAAGGAAAGGGCGAAACCAATTAGAGCTTTACGTTGTATGGGTAGGTTCATCTGTTTAGTCCTCTACTCTTCGACACGCACTTCGCGGAACATGCCCATGTCCATATGTAGCAACAAATGGCAGTGATAAGCCCATCGACCTAGCGCATCTGCGGTAACGCGGTAGCTGCGTTTAGTCCCAGGCGGCATGTCAATCGTGTGTTTGCGGACTTTGAAGTTGCCGTTCTCATCTTCCAGATCGCTCCACATGCCGTGAAGATGGATGGGGTGCGTCATCATGGTGTCGTTTACCAAAATGATTCTTACGCGCTCGCCATATTTCAGGCGCACAGGCTCTGCATCTGCAAACGGAACACCGTCAAAAGACCACGAAAATTTTTCCATATGTCCGGTAAGGTGCAACTCAATCGTGCGACTTGGCTTCCGGCCGTCGGGGTCTTCAAACGTGCTCTTAAGGTCAGCGTAAGTGAGTACTCTACGTCCATTTTCGCGCAAGCCAATGCCAGGATCGTCCAACTTAGGCGTGGGCATCATGGTTTGCATGTCGACCAGCGGGTTACCTTCCTCTGATGCGGGATGAGTCTGCATGCTGGCACCCATACCAGACATGGCAGAATGATCCATGCCTGCCATTTTGCTGTGATCCATTGTGCCCATGTCACCTTGCATGCTGCTGTGGTCCATACCACTCATGCCCGACATGCCCGACATGCCCGACATGCCCGACATGCCCCCATGGTCCATACCCATATCACTCATGGAAATCAAAGGCCGAGGATCTGTTTCGGGTACCGGAGCACTTAAGCCTTCGCGGATTGCTAAGGTGCCTCGCGCATAACCTGTGCGATCCATGGATTGTGCAAAAATGGTGTACGCCTCTTGATCTGAAACCTCGATTATTACGTCATACGTTTCAGCAACTGCAACACGTAACTCGTCGACGCTAACCGGATGAACGTGTTGCCCGTCGGAAGCGACGACAGTCATTTTTAGGCCAGGAATACGCACGTCGAAATAGCTCATTGCAGAGCCATTAATAAAGCGCAAACGAATTTTTTCACCTGGTTTGAAAAGCCCGGTCCAATTGCCATTGGGAGCGTGACCATTCATCAAGTAGGTGTAAGTAAACGCACTGACGTCAGCAAGATCGGTAGGGCTCATCTTCATCTCAGCCCACATCTTTCGGTCTGCAAGCGTGGCAGACAAACCTTTCTCATCGACGTCATCGACGAAGTCACCGACGGTACGTTTGTGATAGTTGTAGTAATCGGACTGCTTCTTCAGCTTACTGAGAACTCTATCCGGATCTTCATCTGTCCAATCGCTGAGCATCACTACATAATCGCGATCATAGGCAAAGGGCTCAGGCTCAATGGCATCAATGATCAATGGGCCGTACACGCCAACTTGTTCCTGTAGTCCGGAATGGCTGTGATACCAATAGGTGCCGTTCTGATTGAGTTTAAACGTGTATTCGTACATGCCGTCGGGAGCTATGCCAGCAAAGCTTAGGCCGGGCACGCCATCCATATTTGCCGGCAAAATAATGCCGTGCCAATGAATCGACGTGTCTTCTTTGAGGCGATTTCGCACCCTTAAAGTGACGGTGTCGCCCTCGCGCCAACGCAAGATAGGCCCCGGCATAGAACCGTTGATAGTTTTAGCCAGCCTCGTTTTACCAGTGATGTTGACGGGTGTTTCGCCAATCACCAGGTCAAACTGCGAGCCGGCCAGTACGTTCGGTTGGCCGGGACTAGTAAGAGCCCAAACCGGGGTACGCCACAAACCTAGGCCTCCGACAATGCCAGCGGCGGTCAAGCCTTTAACGAAGGTTCGTCTTGAGGTTTTATAATGCATTCTGATAAGCCTCTTAAGCTTAGTAATCCGATATTGAAATTTTAAAACCAGGTTGAATCAGTCCGATCCTAGCGCATGAGTTTGATGCTATGGTTTGCGATCGCAAATTAATACTACGACCCTCATACCTACAAATTGCCACATTTCAACCTGTTGCTTGATTACATTTATGTCAGGTTGGCTGATAAATGCTGTACGGATATTTCGTTGGCTCGTCGTCTGCTTGTAGGTTTCAATTTGAGTCCTTTTCAGCTTGCAGAGATTTGACTTTTCCCACAATATCTAAATCTGCTCTTTATAGTTCGAGGGACATATTTTTTGGCCGGTGATTACTGAGTCAAAGGCTACTGCAATTCTGCAAACTTAGTGTTGGTTATGAGGCAAAGTTTGTATGATATGTATGGAGGGTCACAGCGGGGTGCTAAGAATGCACATCATTTGTAAGTTTTACTCCTTATTTACGCGCTCATCTTTAGAAATATGGCTTTGCTCATGCACACCTTTATAGACTTGCATCGCAGCTTTGTTCGCTGCATGCGCTCGGTCAAAAATACGGTCCGATCCGCCTTCGGCCATTGCCAATGAAGAGGCGCCGACAGCAGCAATAATTAGCATTGCTTTAATAGCTTTCATTTCAAACCACCATTTTAATAAGTGATCCTAACTAGAAATTAGTTAGGTTAAGCTTTTGGCTTGTAGTTACAATAGCGCATGAGCCCTGTCAGAAAACTGATATCAAAGTTACATTTATGTAAGCTTTCTAGTTATACGACTGAGTAATCATCCTTAAAAAAATTCACCAGAAAATGGAGTTTTTCTTAATCGGATCAATGAGTTTTTACGTGAAGATATTACGTTTATCGGACAACCAGGTCATTGCCATTCCTAATCGATCTGAAGCTGGCAGCCTAACCCCAGAGCGGCGCCCCGAGCACGGTGACCTTCTACAAATCGCGCGGTAAACCCGGGGTTATCCGCAGCGACAACGGATCGGTGCAAATCAACAGTAGGCTCGACTTCTGGGCAGAAAAGTACTGGATTCGCCTTGAGCGCATCCAGTAGGGATATTTCCGGCAAAATGCTTATGTCGATCGTTACAGACGCATAGTGCGCTATGGCAGACTAGAGCACTATATTTTTCGAGTCGATCGCAGAAGTGCAGGAACCTGCAACTCGATGGTACTGGACATATAATCACGAACGACCAAATCTGGCGCTGTTAAGCATTACCCGAAACAGAAGTTGGTCATCGCGGCCTGACATCTACTTTCGGAAAATACTAAAAATGGATGGCGCACAGCCATGCTCGGCATCTGAGCCTTTCGGGAAGTCGGAAGTCGGAAGTCGGAAGGACGATGTTGAGGAGCGTAACTGGGGCGAGTCGCATGTGAAGCTTCATGATAAAGGCTTATTTCAAAATAAAGTGCTCAATAAATTAGGGTTTTTCACCCCTCAGTATCATATGGGTTTGGTCATAAGGATCAGTGCTCAATTAGTTCTTGAGGTGGTTCAAGTCACGCCATCATAATAACTCTTCGGAAGTGGCAATTAGCACTCCGGCACAATCGGGTTCTACCCCGTTACTGCGGACACTCTTGAAAAGAGGCACAATGTGCCAAAGGAGTGTTCATGTCCAAACGCAGAAAATACAGCCCTGAATTCAAGCGCGAAGCCATCGCGCTATCTCGCCAGCCTGGTACCAACTGTCGTCAGGTGGCCTTAGGGAAGGTCTGAAATACCGGCCATATGGGCGGCGATTATGACCTCGGCTCACAAAAAAAACATTTCAGGAACGATTTCATCGCCCTCAGTCGCGTTTTCAGCGCGTTGCAGCCCCTTTTCGGCCATCC
>Ga0207889_1000214_pt1 | contig 23032 bp, 22 predicted proteins | sample LinPmetageLP47_FD_184058 | JGI IMG/M metagenome (GOLD analysis project Ga0207889, IMG submission 184058) | Marine viral communities from the Pacific Ocean - LP-47 (SPAdes) | ecosystem: Environmental > Aquatic > Marine > Oceanic | place: Pacific Ocean | collected 2011-06-12 | reverse complement strand
CAAAATAATAATCCATTAATTGGCGCGCAATGGGGGCACCTACAGAGCTACCCCCGCCGGTATTCTCTACAACAATAGAGACTATAATTTGTGGATTGTTGTAAGGGGCAAAACCGACGTAAATGGCGTTATCGCGTTGGCGCTCTTTGAGTGCATCGGCATCGTAACGCTCGCCCTGAGCAATACTGACCACTTGGGCTGTACCGGTTTTACCTGCAGGGTCGTAGGTAGCCCCTTTAAACGCACGGTGTGCTGTACCGGTGGTCTTTTTAACCGTGTTATGCATTGCATCAATAGCGATGCGCCAGTTATCCTCATTATTGAGAACAACAGGTGGCTTTTCTTCATTATTGAGCTGGGTGATCTGGTCTTCTTTTTTAGCCACTTGCACTAAGTGAGGAGGATGATTTATTCCCCGGTTAACTAGAATATTAGTCGCGTTGGCTATTTGAATTGGGGTGGCAGTCCAATAACCTTGGCCAATCCCTACAGAAATAGTATCACCACGCCACCATGACTCTTTGAAACGATCTTCTTTCCACTCTTTTGAGGGCAAAATAGCGGTTGTTTCTTCATGAATATCAATGCCTGATAGCTCACCAAAACCAAAACGTGCCATAAAGTTACTTATTTTGGTGATCCCCATGCGATAGGCTGCATCGTAAAAATAAGTATCGCATGACTCTTCTATTGCTTTGTAAACATCAACATGGCCATGGCCCCAACGTCGCCAGTCTCGCCATCTATGCTCTACATTGGGTATTTGAAAAAAACCGGGATCCCACATGGTGGTGGTCTCTTGTACTATGTTTTCTTCTAATGCCAAAATAGCCATGTGCGGTTTAATAGTCGATGCTGGTGCGTAGCGCCCCTGGGTGGTACGGTTTATAAGCGGGCGATCAGGGTTAAGCAGGGCTTTATAGTCTTTACTGCTAATACCGTGCACAAATAAATTAGGATCATAGCTTGGGTTTGAATACAGCGCTAAAACGCCGCCATCTTTTGCATCCATAACCACAATAGCGCCGCGCATATCTTTAAGTGAATGTTGGGCTATTTGTTGTAAACCAATATCGAGAGTAAGTACTAAATCGTCCCCCGGCTGCGGTGGATCCATACTCAAGGTGCGAATAATACGACCACGGTTATTTACTTCAACTCGCTGTGAGCCGACCTGGCCATGAAGTAATGGCTCGTAGTATTTTTCGATACCCAGTTTGCCAATATCATGGGTCGCTCTATAATTGGTGGCTTCATCTTGTTGCTCAAGCTTGTTTAATTCTTTTTTATTGAGCTTTGCAACATAGCCTAATGCATGGGTTAAAGTATCGCCAAAGGGGTAATATCTCGCTAGGCGTGCCTCAATACTAAAGCCTGGGAATTTATGTTGGTTTACTGAAAACATCGCTACTTCGTTTTCATTTAAGCGAGCTTTAAGAACTTGGCTTTTAAAGCGGCGAGTGTGCTTTATATCATCAAGGAAATCAGCTTGCTGCTGCTCGGTAATATCAATAATTTTACTGACTGATTTCAATGAGGCAGTTAAATCGTCAACTTCTTCGGGGATCACTTCAAGGTTATAAACGGGCTTGTTTTCAGCCAGTAAAACACCGTTGCGGTCGTAAATAAGTCCGCGATTAGGTGCAATAGGGATTACTTTTATACGGTTATCGTTAGAGCGAGTTTGATAATCTTGGTGGTCGTCAACTTGAATGGTGTACAAGTTAGACAATAATATGGCTACTAAGGCTAATATAAAAATAAAACCCACAAATGCACGCCGAGCAAATAAATTAGCTTCTGCTGAGTGGTCGCGAATAGTGGGTCTTCGTTTTAGCATGGCAAGAAACTACTCGCGATGATAAGGGTGGTTGTTATTTAAGCTCCAGCCTCTGTAAAGACTTTCAGCTACAATAATGCGTACTAAGGGATGCGGAAGCGTTAAATTTGATAACGACCACTTCTGCTCAGAGGCTGCAATACACTCGGGGGCTAAGCCTTCAGGTCCGCCAATTAATAAACTGACATCGCGACCATCTAGTTGCCACTTTTCCATGTTTTTCGCTAGCTGATGAGTATCCAGTGCTTTACCGGTTACTTCTAGTGTGACAATACGATTGCCTTTAGGTATGGCGGCTAAGGTTTTTTCACCTTCGGTGTGTAAAATACGCTTTATATCTGCGTTTTTGCCACGTTTACCAGCAGGTATTTCGATTAGTTCCAGTGCCATATCTTTGGGAAAGCGGCGCTGATATTCTGCAAAACCTGTTTCTACCCATGCTGGCATTTTTGTACCAACAGCAATCATTTGTATTTTCACGACGTTACTTCCAAGCGTTGTCTAAAATAGGGAGCAATTAGCCCCAAAGCTTTTCTAGATCGTAATAGCTACGTGCTTGATCTTGCATAACGTGAACAATCACATCACCTAAATCAACGAGTGCCCATTCACCATCGCTTTGGCCTTCATACCCTAATGGCTCTTCACCAGCGTGGCGAGCTTCTTTTGCTAAGTTATCAGCAATTGACAATACATGACGTCTTGATGTGCCTGAACATACAATCATGTAATCGGTTACGTCTGAGCTGCCAGTTACGTCAAGTTGAATCACATCACGTGCTTTCATATCGTCAATTTTGTCTAGTGCAAAAGCGAGTAGTTGTTTCGAATCCAAGGTTTTGTCTCAATTTAAAATTTAATAGCGGTTATTTTAACACGCTGAGGGGTTTATACCAATCACTCTTGATAAAGCTGGTGCTGCTTAATATAGTGACTCACGGCGTCGGGTAATAGTTCACTCTTTTTAGTACTTTTTTTAAGGGTTTGACGGATCTCGCTGGATGCGGCATCCAGCTGTTCTCCCTCTAAAAAGTAAAGGTGTCCGGCATTTGTTTTGTTGAGCAGAGAAATATCGTTGGTCACAGCCTGCTGTTTGTAGTTTTTAAGTTCCCCCAGTACATGGCAGCTTTGGCCAGGGCGTTGATACACCACTATATGACAAAGGCGAGTTATTGTTTGCCATTGATACCATTTATCGAAATTGTTAAATGAGTCCATGCCAATTAAAAATAAAATAGGGGTATCGGGGTTTTCTGCTCTTAGCTCTTGCAAACTTAATAAAGAATACGACGGGCCGCTGCGTTTTAGTTCTCGTAAATCAAGCTTGAACTGCGCATAAGGTGTAATTGCGGTTTTAAGCATTTCAATACGATGCTCGGTGCTGATCCCCGGTGCCGCTTTGTGCGCAGGTATTGCACAGGGCATAAAATAGAGTGAGTGTAATTTAAAGGTCGCAACGCATTGCTGCGCCATATTAAGGTGACCCAAATGAACGGGATCAAAAGTGCCACCAAAAATTGCAATCATGTATTTCCCTTTACTGACGGTTACTATGGCAGGGAAGTGGAATATCGAGCGGTTGGCAAAATTTAATACAAATATGTGCTAATGCTTGATAGGGGGCAATTAATACACCTTGTTTGTAGCTTGCATCAAATAATGCCAGTTCACTGCTAATATTCTCTAGGGTATGAATATTTAGTCTGTTTATCGCTGTTTGTACCGGCGCTTGCTGATTTTTCCAAATCGCTTTTTGTTTAAACAAGGTTGCTAATGACTCACCTTGCAATAATCCCTGCTGTACACTGATTAAGGTATTTAAATCTTTATTGATGGCCCATAAGATACTCACAACCTCAGTGTTATCACTGGCAAGTTTGTTAAGTACTTTTATAGCCTGAGCGGTGTGGCCGTTTAAAAGCGCATCACTTAAATCAAAAATATCAAACTTAGCTTGGTTTAGTAGTCCTTGCATCACCAGCTGTTGCGTGATCAGAGCGTCACCGTGTATTAATGCTAGTTTTTCAAGCTCTTGGTAACACGCAAGTAAGTTGCCTTCAGTGGCATTAATTAAACTGAGTTTGGCCTCGTTTTGAATATTTAGTGACAAGCGTTGGCACTGCTCATCAAGCCAACGCTTTAAGTGATTTCCGCTAAGTGGGTAACAGGGTACAAATAACCCTTGCTTATCGAGTGCTTTAAACCACGCGCCGCGCTGAACATCTTGACTGGCCTTAGCGCCTTTTACGATTAAGATCGTATCAGGGTTTTCAAGCTCTACTATTTTTTTAAAGGTGTTTGCGCCGGGTGTCCCCGGTTTTTGCTGGTTTAAATCAAGCTCAATAATAGTGCGCGCGCTAAACAACGACATACTTTGGTATTGCGCGATTATTTCTTGCCAATCAAAGCCCTGAGCTAAAGTGAATTTAATTACTTCATCAAATCCTTGTGCCTTTGCCGTGTCGCGAATGAGCTGTACACATTGCGCTTCTTGAAAAGGCTCTTCGCCAAAAACCAAATAAAAAGGTTTTAAGCCTTTTTTTAATTCACTCGATAGCTGATTTGCATAACAACGCATTATAGTTGCGACAACTCTCTAACAATACGACGACTCGCTTGTTGGCGAATTTCGCTAATTAGCAGCTCAAGTTCTTTTGCTTTTGCTAGTGCGTTATCTGGGTCGTCTTGGTAGTTACGGTATAACTCAAAGCGTTTTTCGATGGCTTTTTGTTTCGGGCGTTTTACTACATAACTTACGCTGTATGCCAGTTCGTACTCAGCTACTTGTCCGTTTTGGAACAACGATAAGGTTTGACGCTCTAGTTGTTCTTTAAATAAATAAAGCTGCGCTGATTGTTTACTTGCAGGCACTAAAGTGACATCGCTCATAGCCAATTCGCTTTGCAAATAGCTAAATAAAGCAGATTTTTGATCATCCCCCACAAGCGTTAGCTGTTTTAAATCATCGGGTAGGCTTGATGCTTTTTTAAGATGAAAGCCACAGCTCGATAACAAAAAACAGACTAGCACTAAGGCTAGTCCGTTTTTAATGGCGTTTAAAGCAGCCATATTAGTTAGCTACCACGTTAAGTAATTTACCTGGTACATAAATGACTTTGCGTATCGTTACACCATCAGTAAATTTAGTCACGTTAGACTCGGCAAATGCCAAAGCTTCTACTTGCTCTTGCGTAGCATCTGCAGCCACTGTTAGTTTTGCACGCAGCTTACCGTTTACTTGTACGATGATTAGTTTTTCATCTTCAACAAGAGCAGATTCGTCAACTTTTGGCCATGCTGCATCTAAAATATCACCTTCTTTACCTAGGTCTTGCCATAATTGATGCGATAAATGCGGTGTAATAGGTGCCAGCATAATTATTAATGCTTCCAGTGCCTCATTAGCAATGGCAACATCTTGTGTGTCACTTAATGGCGCTTTTAATAGCTTGTTTGAAAGCTCCATAATTGCGGCAATAGCGGTGTTAAAGGTTTGACGACGTTCTACATCATCGCTCACTTTTGCGATTGCTTTGTGTAGCTCACGACGTAGTACTTTTTGTGGGTTAGTAAGCGCCGATTTATCAAGTGCTTGGTAACCTACTGTTTTAACGTCTACTGCGTATTTCCAGACACGTTTTAAGAAACGATGTGCGCCTTCAACGCCTGAATCTGACCATTCAAGTGTTTGCTCTGGTGGTGCTGTAAACATCATAAATAAACGCACTGTATCTGCACCGTATTGGGCAATAACTTCTTGTGGGTCTATACCGTTGTTTTTCGACTTAGACATTTTGCTCATGCCAGATGAGAACACCGGTTCACCATCATCTTTATGCCATGCTTTAGTTACGCGACCTTTGTCGTCGGTTTCGGTGTTAACATCGCTTGGCGAAATCCATATATCGCCGCCTTTTTCATCTTTACGATAAAATGTTTCGGCAAGTACCATACCTTGACAAAGTAAGCGGTCGAATGGCTCGTCTGAATTAACTAAACCAAAGTCACGTAATAATTTGTGGAAAAAGCGCGAGTATAATAAATGTAAAATTGCGTGCTCAATACCACCAATATATTGGTTTACTGGTAACCAGTAGTTAGCGGCTGCTGGGTCTAACATACCCTCGTCATGGCGCGGGCTACAGTAGCGAGCGTAATACCATGATGACTCCATAAAGGTGTCAAAAGTATCAGTTTCATGAGTGGCAGGTACACCATTTACAGTTGTTTTAGCCCATTCTGGGTCAGCTTTAATTGGTGAGGTAACGCCATTCATTACCACATCTTCTGGTAAACGCACCGGTAGCATATCTTCAGTGGCAGCAAGTTCGTTGCCGTTTTCATCACTCAGCATTGGAATTGGCGAACCCCAATAACGCTGACGGCTAACACCCCAATCGCGAAGACGGAAGTTTACTTTACGCTCACCTACACCTAATGCTTCTAGTTTGTCGGCAACATTGTTAAAGGCGTTTTCAAAATCAAGGCCATCAAATTCACCTGAGTTTACTAATACCCCTTTTTCGGTGAATGCTTCTTTGCTTAGGTTTACTTCAAGCTCAGAACCTTCAACTGGCGCAATAACTTGTTTAATATCTAGGCCGTAAGCTGTTGCAAATTCAAAGTCACGTTGGTCGTGCGCAGGTACTGCCATTACCGCACCTGAGCCGTAATGCATTAATACAAAGTTAGCAACCCAAATTGGTAGTTGCTCGCCCGTTAATGGGTGAGTGGCGTAAAAGCCTGTTGCAATACCTTTTTTCTCCATGGTAGCCATATCCGCTTCGGCAACTTTGGTGTTTTTGCATTCTTCAACAAACATTGCAATCGCGTCGCTATTTTTAGCCGCTTCTTGTGCAATAGGGTGGCCACCGGCAACAGCTAGGTATGTTACGCCCATAAATGTATCTGGGCGTGTTGTGTATACGCTAAATTTTTCGTTGTTATCGGTACGCGTAAATTCTATGTCTAACCCTTCAGAGCGACCAATCCAGTTGCGCTGCATGGTTTTAACTTGTTCAGGCCAGTCTTCTAATTTGTCTAAATCGTCTAATAGCTCTTGAGCATAGTCGGTAATTTTAATAAACCACTGTGGAATTTCTTTTTGTTCCACTACCGCACCTGAGCGCCAACCGCGGCCGTCAATTACTTGCTCGTTAGCTAGTACAGTTTGATCGACCGGATCCCAGTTAACTGTTGACATTTTTTTGTACACTAGGCCTTTTTCGTAAAGCTTAGTGAAAAACCATTGTTCCCATTTGTAATATTCTGGGTGGCAGGTTGCAATTTCGCGATCCCAATCGTAACCAAAACCTAATTGCTTAAGTTGGTTACGCATGTAGTCAATATTTTCGTAAGTCCACTTTGCAGGGGCTGTTTTATTTTTAATAGCCGCGTTTTCTGCAGGTAAACCAAACGCATCCCAACCCATAGGTTGCATTACGTTTTTGCCTTGCAAGCGCTGGAAGCGAGAAACCACGTCACCAATGGTATAGTTACGCACATGACCCATATGCAGTCGACCACTTGGGTAAGGAAACATTGAGAGGCAATAGTACTTTTCTTTGCTCTCATCTTCTGTGGCTTTAAATACTTGGTTTTCTTCCCAGTAGCGTTGGACTTTTGACTCTATGTCTTGTGGGTTATATTGCTCTTGCATTTACGTTTCCAAACTTCTTGCATACTAATAAAAAATTGTCGATAGGATACCCCAAATAAAGCGTTATTCACAGCGCCAAAGCGGCGCTTTTTATAAATTTGCGAGTAAATTAGTTTTCAGTACAGGTTAACCTATACTTATCTATGATATAGAGTAAATCAGTAGACGTTTTGAAGGAGTATAAAATGGCAGATTACAGAACATGGCTTAGTGATTTAACCGACTGGTTAAAAGATGTGAAAGAGCATGAAGTTAAAGCCGCAGTAAAGCGATTTATTGAATCTGAGCAGGCACTTAAAGATTTAGGTGAAGAAAAATACCAGCTTTATCGTAATTACTTAATGCGTGACATTTCTCACCTACAAGAAAATAATAGCTACTATAATTCGCTTGCATGGCAGGAGCTTAAAGAGTCATTGTGGTTTGAGCTTTCTCATATTGAAGACAAAACACAGCTTGAATGGCAGTCATTAAGTGAAGATTTTAAGCATAATGGTGTTTATCACGCAGGTGAATGGATAGCCATGGGCACATTAGTATGTAAGAATTGCAACCATAGTTATGATGTTTACCATGCAACGCAAATTATTCCTTGCACGCAGTGTGATGGCATCTATTTTAGCCGCCAGGCTTTACAACCCTAAATATAAGTATTGAGTGGCTGTAGGCCACTCAATATGCCCAAATCTAGCAATTAAGCTGGTAAAAAAAGAAGTTAGAATGACGAAAAAACTGCTGCCACTACCCGTATCAAATCTTGCACCGAGTATTTCTTCGAGCCATGTAAACACTTGTATGAGCAATCCATACCCTGAGCAACTTACCTTTATAGGCCAACAACGTGCGCAAAGTGCATTGGACTTCTCTTTAGGAATGGACCTACCCGGTTATAATGTTTACGTAATGGGAGAGGCGGCACACGGGCGTTTTACCTTAGTAAAAGACAAATTAAAACAACACGCTAAAGAGCGCACAACACCGCATGAATGGCTGTATGTTAATAACTACGACGATCACCGTGAGCCTATTGCGTTATTTATGCATGCAGGGCAAAGCAAACAATTAGCCGATGACATTGACTCATTTATTGATGAAGTACTCGACACCTTTCCTGCTGCATTTGATAACCCAGCTTATCAGCGCAAGAAAAAATCGATAGACCGTGAGTTTAACGATGCTTACGACGGCGCCATTACCGCAGTAGAAATAGCCGCGCTTGAGCAAAGTGTGGCACTAATTGAAGAAAAAGGCGTAGTCGGCTTTGCACCGCTGATTGATGGCAAGCAACTTACCGATAATGAATTTTCTGATTTGGAAGATGATTTACGCGAAATGTTTTTTGAGCGTATAGAAAAATTAGAAGATGCCCTCATTGAAGCGCTTATTGAGTTACCGCGCTGGAAACGTGAATCTAAAGAAAAGCTTCGCAATCTTAAAAAGTCTACCGCTGAGCAAGCCACTAAACCGCTATTAAAAGATTTAGAACATAAATACGCCAGCCATATTGGTGTGCTGCGTTATTTAAAAGATATACGTGTAGAAATTATTGATGCCGTGCTTGAATGGCTTGATGATGAAGGTGAAAGCGAAGAAAACAAAGAAGACTTTGACCGTAAAGGTATGCTTACCGACTTTTTTGCACCTAATATTTTAGTTGAATACAAAGAAGGCGATGCAGCACCGGTTGTTTACGAGCCAAACCCAACTTTTGGTAATATTTTTGGCAAAATTGAATACGCCACATCGCAAGGGTCGTTAATTACCAGCTATCGCTCAATTCAGCCAGGTGCATTGCACCGCGCCAATGGCGGCTATTTAATTATGGATGCTGAAAAAGTAATGGCTCAACCCCAAGTATGGGATGGGCTAAAGCTGTCGCTAAAAACCCATCAAATTAAAAATGACTTACCTTATCAAGACAGTGTAGTTGGTAGTAGCTTTACGCTTCGACCGCAGTTAATACCGCTTGATGTGAAAATTATTTTACTCGGCTCACGTGAACTTTATTACACCATCGGTGAATACGACGAGGAATTTGCTGAGTTATTTAGAGTACTTGCCGATTTTGATTATTACTTACCAAGTAGCGATAAGCTGCAGTATCAGTTTATTACTAAAGTCAGTGATTACTGCGAGCAAACATTAAAGTGCACGTTAAACGAAGCCGCAATGGTGCGATTACTTAAATTTAGTTATCGCCAAGCAGAGCACCATAATAAGTTATCAGCACGTTTTGCTGATGTGTTAGAGCTTGTGGCTGAGGCCAGTTTTTACGCTAAGCAAGACAAGCTAGCGGTGATTGATGCACGCCATATTGACGAAGCCATACAAGGCAAGCAGTACCGTACGGGGCAAATTAGCGAAAACATGCTCAGCGATATAAAGGAAGGGCATACTTTAATAGCTACTGAAGGCCAAGCCGTAGGTAAAGTAAATGGTTTGACTGTACTGCACATTGGTGACACCTCATTTGGCACACCTGCACGTATTACTGCTACCGTTTATGCGGGCGCTGACGGCGTAATTGATGTGGAACGCGAAGCTGAGCTGGGTAAAGCAATTCACTCAAAAGGGGTAATGTTGCTTACTGGGTATTTAGGTAATAAATACGCGCAACACTTTAGCTTAACACTCAGTGCGAATATCGCTATTGAACAAAGTTATGGCTACATAGATGGTGATAGCGCCTCTCTTGCTGAACTTTGTGCGCTAATTTCGGCCATTACGAGCTTACCTATCAGTCAGTCTATTGCACTAACTGGTTCAATTAACCAACATGGTGATGTGCAGGCCATTGGTGGTGTAAACGAAAAAATAGAAGGCTTCTTTAAGCTATGTAAAATGCGCGGCTTAACGGGTGAGCAAGGGGTTATTATTCCTAAATCGAACCAAGTTAATTTGGTGCTTGATGACGAAATACTCAATGCCGTTGAGTTAGGTAAGTTTAATATTTATGCTGTGGAAACCGTTGACCAAGCATTAAACTTATTAATGGATATTGAAGCGGGTGATATGGTTGATGAACACTACCCAGAAGATTCGGTTAATGGCATCGCATTAGCGCGATTAAAAGACATTGCCGATATTGTTAATGGCGATAACAGCGACGAAAAAGACCACGACTCAGAAGATGAAAAAGGGGAGTTATGATCAATATAATTTTACTGATTGTTATCGCTATTTTTTGCGTTTTAATTTTTAAAAACAGTAAAAAAGCCAAGCAGCAAGCAATCGCAAACGCACAGATTGAAAGTGATTATTTAATTGCCAATGTAAAAACTGAAGGCGTACATGAAACGGCTTCTGGCTTGCAATATAAAATAATCCATAAAGGACAGAGCGAAAATACACCTAGCCCAACGAGTATGGTTAAAGTGCATTATCATGGCACTTTAATCGACGGCACCGTATTTGACAGCTCAGTGGAGCGCAAAACTCCGATTAGCTTTGGCTTGCACCAAGTTATAAAAGGTTGGACAGAAGGCCTACAACTGATGAGCCCGGGGGATAAATTTCAGTTTTATATACCGCATCAGCTCGCCTATGGTGAAAAGCGGGTAGGGAGTATACCTCCTGCGTCATTGCTTATTTTTGAGGTGGAATTACTGGCTATTGAGTCGTAATTTTAAGGTAAAAAATACTTTAAGCCCTGCTTTAATCAAGTAGGGCTTTTTTATTTGCTCTTATCAGTCAATCCTACTCAAGAATTTAAAATATCAGTCGATACCTAAAATAGTGACAAATTCATTTTAGGGATAAAATAATGAAGATTTCAACCGCCTCAATTCAATATCAAGCATCTAATTATAACAATCAGCCTTTAATAGAATCAGAACGGCAACACATTGATGATAAATCAGAGGAAGAGCCTGACTATGTTTTATCAGAGTTTTTAGATGCTAAGGTTCAAAAATACAGCGAAGATAACGCAACATTTGCTGAGCAATATCAAAATTTAGAAAAGGCATATAAATATTTCACCCAGCAAGTAGTTGCATTGCAAGAACAAGTAAATAAGCTTAAGCAGAGTACGGTACAACGCAGTTTAACCATTGATAATAGCCAATATGGGCCAGCTGAAGACGATAGTCGCTTAACTATGGATGCTGAGCATATGGGAGCTAAAAAGTATAAAACCGAGCAACAACAAGAAGAGATAAATAGATTGCAGCTGCAACTTAGTGAGGTAAAGTCTCAGCAGGCAGCAATAAAACAACAAATTATTGAGCTAGTAATCAACGAAATGAAAAGGCGAGGCGACGGCTTTACTATTTAACCAAAGTCTAACTGTATTAGTTCAGGTTATTTAACCTTGTAATGTACGCAGAAAAGTTAGTTTTTAAACTCAATTTTTTCAACCTCAAGCCTAAATTCTCCCGCCTGTTTACCTGCAATCATAAACCCAAGCTGCCTTACATCTTTAAAGTTAATTGTAGGTTGTTGTTCAAGTAAGCGGCCGCGATAAGTAAGCTGAAAATCCTCAGGTAAAAACTCAATATTAAGCCACTCGCTCTTTGTGGTACTAAACGAGCGGGTATAAGCCGCACCATCCATGTACTCATTGGTTCTTAAACGTAATTGATAGGTTTGACCATCGCCCTTAACACGTAGCATAATTTTAGTGATGTCTTGGCTTTGTACATCCAATAGCGTTCGAATAGAAGCAAACCCGCCATTGTTTGCAAGCGATACATTGCCTGTAAACACTAAATTGTCGTTTTCATACAAAACCTGACTATTAGAAATGCCACCCATCACCGAATCATTAACTACATACCAGCGAGCATTGGCGTTTGCCTCGGTAGTGGCAAACAGTAAGTTAAAAACAAAAAGTGATGAGAGTTGTTTGGCGGTCATGAGTAATTCCTTAAAACCATTATTAACAATAATACGTTTTGATGTAATAATTGTTCACATAATTATTTTAATACTGGGATAAGGCAATCCTTGATTAAAATACTGACCAAATTAAAGACGTCATAAAATATAAGGATATTAATTTATATGACAAAAAAGCCTGTGATTCTCGTTATCATAGCATTTATTGTTATGATGATTGCGCCTGTTGGTCTTTATGAGTGGTACACTTCAATCGACCCCTCCTTTATCCCTAGCCGTTTTTATGACTTTTTAAGTTTTTGGGTTTTAGGCTTTATTACTATTTCTTTAGTGTGTGCTTTTCTATTTCATTTAATAAAAACGCCAAATGCAAAAGAAGAGTTTAATACTCACTTTGATCAAGAAGGGGTTATCCTTAAATATTTAAGCATCATTATGATACCCATTTTGCTGTATGCATATCTTTGGGCTGTCATTTGTGCGCCGATTCAACTATGGGCGCATTATCATTTAGGCGATTATTGGTCTGAAGAATATACCTTAGTTGAGTCTGAAGCTTGTTATAGCGATTATGAGCCGAATTGCGTTCGTTTACTCTTTGAAGATACATCTACAAACAAACAGCACACCATCAGGTGGTATTTAGATAAGCATAAGCTTTTAAAACTTAAAAATACAAAAGTGAACTTAGTTGATGAAAAAAGTTACTTTGACTATGTTGTTACTGAAATACAGTGGTGATTTATGCAGTTTTATAAAAAAGAGGTACGACGGGGTTTTTTATTTCTTCTATTCGTGTTTGTTTTTACTATGCTAATTGGACTCTCTTTGGATTGGGATGAATTTTATGATCCTGCATTTATACCGAATGCGCGCTTCGCTTTTATAGAATTTAAGTTACTACCAATTTTAACAGTGTTAATTATCTATATACTGTTGAAAAAATACAGAAATAATAACGACGTTAAAAGCCAATTTTTTACAGGAAGTAAACTCGTTAAAGGGTTTCTTTTTCTAATGTACCCATGTTTAATTTATATGTCGTTATGGTCTTTAAGCATAGTACCTATAAAATATATGGCAGTGCATAGGTTGGGAGAAATTTGGTCAAAAGAATATTTATTAACAAGCATAGGAGTATGTCGTAGTGATTACGGCAATCAATGTATTAAGCTAAATTTATTAGACTTATCAACCAAGAAAAACTATTCCATACGTTGGTACTTAGATACTAAAGAGCTACAAACACTTAAAAACAAGAAAATAAATTTAGTTGGTGAAAAAAGTTATTTTGGCTATCTTGTAAACGAAATACAATGGTAAAAACTAAAGGGAATTAAATGGACAGTAATAATTTTAATCAGAGCATAAAAGGCTTTTTTTGGGGAGTTGGGTTTGTAATAGCAATGCTTGGTGGTATTAGTGTGTTCGCCCTAACAATCGCCGCTGATGTTGACAGTGGATTCAAAACAATGGTTTCAAATAAAGCATTAGAAACAAGTGATGAATTTAATAATGACTATAAACTTACTCTTTCTGAAATATACAAAGAAAATGGTCAAGTAAGAATAGCGGCTGAATTAAAAAATATTACTGATGAGAGCATTTATACGGGAACCGTTATTGCTTCTACATTTGACGAAAGTGGCAAGTTTATTGGTAACTGTGTAGGCAAAAGCACAGACAACTTTCTAGAGCCTAACCAAATTAGCTATGTTGACATTAAATGCAATTTATTTAGATCACAAGCAAGTAAAGTTCACTCGACAAAGCTTAAAATTAAGTGGTTTTAGAGCATGTATTCGAGTTTTTTTAGAGTAATTATAGATGCCAAATAAGTTATTTAGTTGGGAGTGTGGGCGACAAAAGTCAGGCTACGACAAAATGCTACTCTGCCGTATTTTCGCTCCGTTTTAAGTTTGATGCCTACTTAATTAAATTCCCACAAGGGAGTGAAATAAAGCCGCATACTGATAAAGTGAGAACTGGTAAGCACTTTAGACTTAATATTGTGCTAAAACATGCGGAAGAAGGCGGTGAATTTATTTGTGAAAATCTGATAATAAATTACAGTCGTATTAAACTTTTTAGGCCTGATGTAGAACAGCACCAAGTATTAAAAATAAATAAAGGGACTCGTTATATTTTAAGCATAGGCTGGATTAAAAAATAGATTTACGTAGGTTGGTCAGATACCAGAGCAACCTTTCTCTTACTGATACCAGAGCAACCTTTCTCTTACTGATAGCTGACCACTAATAGCTATCAGCTATAATTTACTTCCTAAACCTAATCCCAAAGCCAGCAACACCCAGCAGCAACACAAATCCCCATACAAACTTATTGCCGTATTGGCTGTATACGCTGTCTCCTTGTATGAGCTTTATATTGGCTTTAAGTGTTGTTGCTTCAAACTGTGGCATAGTTTGGCGTGTTTGGCTTATGGGGTCATATACACCGCTTATACCGTTGTTGGTAACACGTACTAGTGGACGTTGTAGTTCTAGGGCGCGCATTCGTGCAATTTGCATATGCTGGTGGGGGCCAATAGAATCACCAAACCAAGCATCGTTGCTTACGGTAAATAGTAAATCAGAGTCGCTTTTGTAGTTACCCCGCACTAAATCGGCAAAGACTATTTCATAGCAAATAGCGGGCAGTAGATTAAAGCCATTCGCGCGTAAGTTATTTTGCACTTTATCACCGCGCGAGAACGACGACATAGGTAAATCAAATAACGGTGCGATAGGGCGCAGTAAATCTTCAAATGGTACAAATTCGCCAATAGGGAGTAATTGGTGTTTTTGATAGCGGTTTTTATCTAGGTAGCGGTAGTGGCCGTGTTCATCATTTTGCTCTTTATTTCCAACCACAATAAGTGTATTAAAAATGGTTTTTGTATCGCGTTGATAATCGACAATACCCGTTACTAGCGCGGTTTTATTAAATGAGGCGGCACTGTCTAAGCCCGCTAAGTATGAATCGGCGAGGGCTTCTATTTCAGGGACTGCGGCTTCAGGCCACACAATTAAATCAGCATCCCAGTGACGGCGCGTCATATCCTGATACTTACTCATGGTGGTCCAAAACTCACTGGGGTCAAAGCGCAAGTGTTGTTTTATATTACCTTGTACAAGCAGCACAGAAAGGTCTTTATTGGAGTAATGGGTTGCCTTTGTAAAATGTGTGCTTGTGAAGGCAAGCAAAACCACAGCAGCGATAGCAACAGGCATTTTAAATTGTTTTTGCGTTAAGCTGTACAATGCAAAGCCTATGGCAATACATAATAGTGTGAGCCCAAATTCACCAATTAAAGGAGCAAGGGCATTCAGAGGGCTATCGGTTTGTGTATAACCAAAGCTTAACCAAGGAAAACCAGTTAACAGGTTGGCACGCAAATATTCACTAATAGCAAAACAAGGGAGTAATAGCGCTGCAAAACTTATAGAGCTGTTTGAAAAACGAGTGGTTGCCCACAGCGCCAACGCAGGAAATAATGCAAGGTAGCTGCACAGTAATACCATTAACGAAATGGAAGCGATAAGTGGCATACCACCAAAGGTGGCAATAGATACATGCACCCAGCTAATGCCTGCACCAAACCAGCCTAGAGCAAATATAAAGCCATATTTAGCAGCCGTTTTAGCGTGGTTTTTTCCGGTGAGGTTTGCAGGGATACAATAAAATAATGCGGCCAAGCTAAAAAATACAATTGGCCAAATACCAAAAGGCGCGTAGCTAAAAGTCAAAACAAGGCCCGCAACCAGTGCGAGCCATGCTTTTTTATCTTTTGCTAGTAGGGTGAGGCTAGTTAGCAGTTTCTTCACTGTCGTTATCATCAGCCTTAGGAATGGTGACTTGCAGTTGTAATATACGACGGTTATCAGAATTAGTTACTTTAAACTGAAATCCGTCTATATCAATGGTTTCGCCACGACTCGGCATATGGCCAAAGGCATGTAATACGGTACCACCAATAGTATCGGCGTCTTGCGAACTATAGCCTGATTTAAAATGCTCGTTAAAGTCATCTACAGGGGTTAGTGCTTGCACAACGTAAACATGTTTAGCTAGTTGACGAATATCTTGTTGTTCTTCTTCTTCATCGTGCTCATCTTCGATTTCGCCAACAATGATCTCAAGAATATCTTCAATGGTGACCAAACCAGATACGCCGCCGTATTCATCAATCACAATCGCCATATGGTAGCGTTGCTGACGAAATTCGTTAAGCAGGGTATCAACCCGTTTACTTTCAGGCACCACCATAGCTGGACGTAAATAGTCACGTAGCGATGGTAAATGCTCATCTTTGTTTAAAATGAGAGGTAATAAGTCTTTTGCGAGTAAAATCCCTTCTACATGGTCTTTATCTTCACACACAACCGGAAAACGAGAGTGGGTAGAGTCAACCATCATAGGTATATGCTCTTCAAGCGGGCTATCAATTTCCAAAGTGACCATTTGTGAGCGCGGGATCATAATATCTCGCACTTTAAGCTCAGACACACCAAGCACACCTTCAATCATTTCTTTGGTTTCAGGATCGATTACATCCCGCTCTTGGGCATCGGCAATCACCTCAACCAGCTCTTCTCTATTCTGGGGTTCCCCTTGCAACATGTGGGTTATACGGCCCAGCCAAGTCCTGCCAGAAGAACCCTGGCTAGATTGCGAGTTATCGTCGCTCATTACGTCTAATTGCTCCGTTTATTTAAATATCGTCCCGGTATGGGTCTGCTATGTTTAGTTCAGCAAGTAATTGCTTTTCTATACTTTCCATCTCTAACGCATCTTCACTCTTTATATGGTCAAATCCAAGTAAATGCAAGCATCCATGAATAACCATATGGGCAAAGTGGTCATGAAATGACTTTTCTTGCTCTTGCGCCTCAGCCAAAACGATGGCTGGACAAATAATTAAGTCACCCACAAGTGGGATATCAATGCCCGGTGGCGCTTCAAATTCAAATGATAATACGTTGGTAGGCTTATTTTTACCACGGTAGTCATTATTGAGCTGTTGCGACTGTTCTTCATCGCTGATAACAATGGTCAGCTCAGACTCATCACGATATTGACTAAGTACTTTATCGGCCCACATGGCAAACTGCTCAAGGCTGGGTAAGTTGTCAAACTCACACGCTATTTGTAAATCAAGTTCTGTTTTCACGGTATTACTCTTTAGTAGCAGGTTGCTCATGGGCGGCGAGCGCTTCTTTGGCTTGTTGTTTCTCTAATCGCTTAAGGCGTTCACGCTCATCGTTGCGCTCATACGCTTCTACAATGCGGGCTACTACAGGGTGGCGTACCACATCGTGCGATTTGAAAAAGTTAAAGCTAATTTCATCAACGCCATCCAATACTTCAATAGCATGGCGAAGACCAGAGCGCGCACCTCGAGGTAAATCAACTTGGGTTATATCGCCGGTGATCACTGCTTTAGAATTAAAACCAATACGGGTTAAGAACATTTTCATTTGCTCTGTGGTGGTATTTTGGCTTTCATCTAAAATAATAAACGCATCATTAAGTGTGCGCCCACGCATGTAAGCCAATGGCGCAATTTCAATGATGTTTTTTTCAATCAGTTTTTCAACACGCTCAAAGCCAAGCATTTCAAATAAGGCATCGTAAAGTGGGCGTAAGTAAGGGTCTATTTTTTGGCTTAAGTCACCCGGTAAAAAACCGAGTTTTTCACCCGCTTCAACCGCAGGGCGAGTGAGCAATATGCGGCGTATTTCTTGGCGCTCTAGTGCATCAACTGCCGCTGCAACTGCAAGATAGGTTTTACCTGTACCTGCAGGGCCAATACCAAAGGTAATGTCGTGGTGCAAAATATTAGCAACATACAAGCCTTGGTTATCGTTTCGCGGTTTAATAACGCCACGACGGGTTTTAATCATCATTTCTTTGCCATAGGCGCTACTAGAGGTGTCTTGCTCAAGCGCTTTAGACTCAGTGATGGCTAAATGTACGTTGTCAGGCTCAATTTCGCCAATTTCCCCACGTACAGGTTGAGTATCAATATATAGGTTTTTTAAGATCTCTACCGCGCCGGCGCTACTGTGTAGTTTACCGGTTACTTTAAAAAAGTTATCACGATGAATAATTTCAACACCTAGACGGCGTTCAATTTGTTTGATGTTTTCGTCAAACGGGCCACATAATGAAGAAAGGCGTTTGTTGTCGGCAGGTTCTAAATAAATCTCTAATGTTTTTAACTGATTACTCAAAATTACTTCCTATTACAGTGCGCCAGCGTTAACTGGCGCAATGAATTTTTGCAACTAAGGTACGAAAGTAGCAACGCCAATTTCGTTAGCTGTCTCGGTTTTTTGCTCACTCGCTGCTTTGGTTAAAATAGCAGAAGGCGCAATTTCGCGGCGTAAGTTCATTTCTGATTCTGTACGAATTAAATCGCCACGTAAAGAGTTTGGTAACGCTTCGGTAATACGTACATCAACAAACTGACCGATCACTGTGTGTGGGCCAACAAAGTTAACTACACGGTTATTTTCAGTTCGGCCACGTAGTTCCATCGGGTTCTTCTTAGAAGGACCTTCAACTAAAATACGTTGCTCAGTATCAAACATTTGGCGGCTAATTTGCTGTGCCATTTGTGTAATACGGTTTTGTAATAAGTACAGGCGCTCTTTTTTCTCTTGCTCGGTTACGTCATCTGGCAAATCGGCCGCTGGCGTACCTGGGCGTGCGCTGTAAATAAAGCTAAAGCTCATATCAAAACCAATATCGTTGATAAGGTTCATGGTGGCTTCAAAATCGGCCTTACTCTCACCTGGGAAACCTATGATGAAATCTGACGACATGCTTAGGTTAGGGCGAATTTTACGTAGCTTACGAATAGTTGATTTGTACTCAAGGGCAGTATGGCCGCGTTTCATTAAGTTTAAAACACGGTCTGAACCACTTTGTACTGGAAGGTGTAAGTGATCAACCAGCTCAGGCACATCAGCGTACGCATCAATAATGTCTGGTGTAAACTCTACAGGGTGTGAGGTGGTGTAACGAATACGGTCAATCCCGTCAATTGCAGCCACTAAGCGAATTAGATCTGAGAAATAGCAAATTTCACCATCGTGTGTATCACCACGGTATGCATTTACGTTTTGACCTAATAGGTTAACTTCACGTACGCCTTGCTCGGCTAACTGTGCAACTTCTAATAACACGTCATCAACAGGGCGGCTTACTTCTTCACCACGGGTGTAAGGCACAACACAGAAAGTACAATATTTAGAACACCCTTCCATAATTGATACAAACGCAGAAGGACCTTCTGCTTTTGGCTCAGGAAGACGGTCAAATTTTTCAATCTCTGGGAATGAAATATCAACCACTGATGACCCTTTGTTACCTTGCACTTGTTTGATCATTTCAGGTAAGCGGTGCAATGTTTGTGGGCCAAAAATAACATCGACAAACGGCGCGCGTTGACGAATTGAATCGCCTTCTTGCGATGCTACACAGCCGCCAACACCAATAATTAGGTCTGGTTTGTCATCTTTTAATAACTTCCAACGACCTAATTGGTGGAATACTTTTTCTTGCGCTTTTTCACGAATTGAACAGGTGTTAAGTAATATAACATCAGCATCAGCAGCTTCTTCAGTTAGCTGATAGCCGTTGGTCGCATCTAGAAGATCAGCCATTTTCTGAGAGTCGTATTCGTTCATCTGACAACCCCAGGTTTTAATATGCAGCTTTTTGCTCATTGAAATATAGCCTCGTGTTCAATTCGATAGTGGCACAAACATGTGCTAGAAACAGGTATAAGTGGCGCAATTATTAAATTTTGCTCGACTTAAAGGACGCGTATTTTAGCTGGATACACGCTCAAAACCAAGTATAGATTTCATGTTTGTGATCTGAAATCAATATAGTATGGGTTTAATAAGAGAATTAAGCGAAGCGCTCACACTGAGCAAACTAATTACGATACAATCTAAGCAGAGTTAAGTCAGAATTAAAATGATGAAAAACATGGCTAAAAATAATGTAATTGTAGTAGGCGGCGGCATGGTTGGTGCCGCTATGGCTATTAAATTAGCACAACAAGGTAAAGCCGTACGTGTTATTGAAAAACACCCAATAGATGCATCACTAGTGCTTAGCAGTGATGCAGTTGATATACGAGTATCAGCTATTAACCGCTTTTCGGAAAAACTGCTTGATCAGCTTGGTGCTATGCCATTGCTGCGCGAAAATAGACTCGCTCCCTATGAGCAATTAGAAGCTTTTGAGCGTGGTAACGATCATTTATTATTTGATTGTCATGCTATTAATACCACCCATTTAGGTCATTTAATCGAGAATAAGTTAATTCAAGCAAGCTTATGGCAGCAATTTGGGCAGCATAATATTGAAATGATTAATCCTTTGTCGGCTTTAACTGCAATAGAGCAAAACCCTGATAGCATTAGCTTGCACTACAACGAACAAAGCTATACTGCTGATTTAGTCATTGCAGCGGATGGTGGGCAATCACAATTACGTAGCAAAGCCACTATTGGTATAACTGGTTGGCAATATCAGCAGCATTGTATGGGCGTGCTAATAAAGCTCGATGCACCACAACAAGTTAAAACATGGCAGCAGTTTACACCTACAGGGCCTGTTGCGTTTTTACCTATGCAAGCACCTTATGCAAATTTAATTTGGTATGACGATGCAAATACCCTCAAAGCATTTAAAGCCCTACAACCTAGCGAATTAAAAGCCCATATTATTGAAAAGTTTCCAAAGCTTGCTGGTGATTTTGAAGTACAAAGCCATGCTATATTTCCTCTGGCAAGGCAGCATGCCAATAATTATTCACAAGGGCGACTCGTTTTAGTGGGCGATGCGGCGCACACCATTAACCCCTTGGCTGGGCAGGGTGTTAATTTAGGTTTTCAAGATGTGGCTGCCTTAGCTGAAGTGTTACGTACAGCTGATGATGTAGGGTGCCCGCTAATGCTTAAAGAATACGAGCGTAGTCGTCGTAACGCTAATTTGTTAATGATGAGTATGATGGATGCCTGCTACTTTGGTTTCTCAAATCAAATAGCCCCATTAAAATGGGCGCGCAGTACATTTTTAAAGTTAGCTAATAATTCAGGGCCGGTAAAAAACTGGGTATTAAAATACGCAATAAGCGGTGAGCTTAGTTAATAACAGTTAATTGGTATAAAAGGCTCGAATTTGGGTCTTTTTTTATATCTTAAAAAATGTGGTAATGGATTATAAAAGTAAAAATATTAGTGGTTTTGAAGCTGGTGTGGGGGGCAATCAAAAAAGTGTGCAAATTGGCTGGGATACCAGGATTTGAACCTGGGAATGCCAGGATCAAAACCTGGTGCCTTACCGCTTGGCGATATCCCAACTCTAAATTTGGATGAGTTTTAGTTCTAATTAAGAACATGGTGCGGAAGGAGAGACTTGAACTCTCACATCCTAAGATACTGGAACCTAAATCCAGCGCGTCTACCAATTCCGCCACTCCCGCATACAAATTTATGTTTATACTCTTAACAGAGTTTTCTTATACAACGCTCTTTGGTAGAAGAAGTTGGCTGGGATACCAGGATTTGAACCTGGGAATGCCAGGATCAAAACCTGGTGCCTTACCGCTTGGCGATATCCCAACTAAGAAATTGCTGATAATTTTAATTCTTATCAAGAATGTGGTGCGGAAGGAGAGACTTGAACTCTCACATCCTAAGATACTGGAACCTAAATCCAGCGCGTCTACCAATTCCGCCACTCCCGCATACAAATTTATGTTTATACTCCTAACAGAGTATTTCTTAATTCAACATTCTTTGGTAGAAGAAGTTGGCTGGGATACCAGGATTTGAACCTGGGAATGCCAGGATCAAAACCTGGTGCCTTACCGCTTGGCGATATCCCAACTAAGAAATTGCTGATAATTTTAATTCTTATCAAAGAATATGGTGCGGAAGGAGAGACTTGAACTCTCACATCCTAAGATACTGGAACCTAAATCCAGCGCGTCTACCAATTCCGCCACTCCCGCATCGAGTATGCAGGTAATACTGTTTTGGAACCTAAATCCAGCGTCTAATTCAAGACAACTGCCAATTCCGCCACTCCCGCATTATCACTTTGAATTAATCAAAGAAATGGTAGTTATTTTAAACTCTTCATTGAGCTGCAATTTAACTCTTGCAGAGCCACTTCTAAAAAAGAAATGGTGGCTAAGACGGGATTTGAACCTGTGACCCCATCATTATGAGTGATGTGCTCTAACCAGCTGAGCTACTTAGCCATTGTTGGCTGGGATACCAGGATTTGAACCTGGGAATGCCAGGATCAAAACCTGGTGCCTTACCGCTTGGCGATATCCCAACAATAAACAATTGATAGTTTTAATTCTTATCAAGAATATGGTGCGGAAGGAGAGACTTGAACTCTCACATCCTAAGATACTGGAACCTAAATCCAGCGCGTCTACCAATTCCGCCACTCCCGCATCGAGCATACAGATAATACTGCTTTGGAACCTAAATCCAGCGTCTAATTCAAGACAACTGCTAATTCCACAATTCCTGCACACAAGGTAGTTATTTTAGACTCTTCATTGAGCAACAAAAAATAAATGGTGGCTAAGACGGGATTTGAACCTGTGACCCCATCATTATGAGTGATGTGCTCTAACCAGCTGAGCTACT
>Ga0207889_1000212_pt1 | contig 23174 bp, 21 predicted proteins | sample LinPmetageLP47_FD_184058 | JGI IMG/M metagenome (GOLD analysis project Ga0207889, IMG submission 184058) | Marine viral communities from the Pacific Ocean - LP-47 (SPAdes) | ecosystem: Environmental > Aquatic > Marine > Oceanic | place: Pacific Ocean | collected 2011-06-12 | reverse complement strand
GATGCCCTTGTAGAGCGCGTGCTGCAGCGGCAGCAGATTGTAAAGATCGTGATAGAACACGCGCGCCTCGTAGACGATACCGCCGTCGTCATAGCCGACGAAGAACACCGACGGCGCCGGCGTGCCCAGCGCCACCGGCTCGGCCTTGATCACCTCGCCGATCAGCCGCTCGACAAGATCAGTATCGGTATCGAGAGCGACACGCACACGCACGATCAGACGGGTGATGTCATCCGTGAGCGTCCAGTTGATCACGGTTTCGGTGATGAACGTCTTGTTCGGGATCACCACTTCCTTGTTGTCCCAGTCGGTCACCGTGGTCGCACGGATCCGTATACGTGACACGGTGCCCGTCAGCGCGCCCACCGTCACGGTGTCGCCAACGCGCACCGGGCGCTCGAACAGGATCACGATACCGGAGACGAAATTGGCGAATATCTCCTGCAAGCCAAAGCCCAGACCCACGCCCACCGCCGCGACCAGCCACTGGATCGATCCCCAGCGCAGGCCGATCAGGTTAACCGATATCAGCATGCCGATGATGACGATCGCGTATTGGAACAGCGTGGCCATGGCATAGCGACTGCCTGAATCCAGCGAGAATCGCCGGAGCACGGTGATCTCCAGAAAACCCGGCAGATTGCGGCCGGCGAGGAAGGTCACCAGCCCGACTGCCATGGCCAGCAGCACCGCACCGAGGGTGACGTTTGTGAGTTGGATCTGGCCCTCGATCTCGTCGGTATGCGACCACAGCGTGATGTTGTCCAGTTGCTGGAGTGCTGGCAGCGTATCTGACCAGATGAACCAGAACACGGCGCCGATTAGCAGAGCGATAAAGACCTTGATCAGGCCACGCGTCTGCTCACTGATCTGGACCAGATCGATCTCCAGCGTATCCAGATTGTCCGGCGCGCCCTCGCCGGCGGCGGCCGCTGCCTCGCGGCTGGCCCGTGCCTCGCGCGCTTCTTCGCGCTTGCGCAGGGCACGCGCGAAGGCCAGCCTTCTTTCGGCGACGGTCAGCCAACGCACGATCAGGCTGTAGAGGATCATGCTGCCACCCAGCAGCCCCGCCGAATAAAAGAACCGGCTCTGCAGTTGCAGCGCGGTGTAGTAGTAGCCAAGGGCGGCCATGCCGGCGAGCACCAGCGGCGCACCGGCGGCCAGCGGCAGCCACAGATAGCCCAGTCGCCAGTGTGAATCGTCGTCGCTGCCCAGTACGTCGGACAACACGCCACGCGCCGGATGCAGCAGCCGCCAGGAAAAGCCGCTGATGATGATGAGCGCCAGAATGAAGGTGCCCCGGCCGATCGTTTCGCGAATGGCGTCGTTATCGTAGATTTCCGTGAGCGTCACGAAAACCGTGGGCAGGATGAGCATGCCCAGCAGCCAGCGCAGCAACCGATGCAGGCCACGGCGGGCATCGTCACTCCACTGGAAATGACTCTCGGCCAGACCGTTGTGCCGACAGACCTGGGCAAAGGGCTCGATGAAGAACGTGACCACCGCGAGCTGGATGAAAACACCCGACATGGCGAGCGTGAACGGGATGGTCGAGTCGCCCTGACCGATCAGATAGCCGGCCAGCGCCAGCAGGGCGACCGCGGGCGTCGACAACAGCACGGTGATCAGCAACGCGCGCAGCGTAAGCCAGAACGTATCACGCCGGACGTTGCCGACCGGCTCGGCGAGATGGACCAGACGGTAACGCAATGGTCGACGCAGCCAGACCAGCGCGCCGACGATCAGCAACCCGATGCCCGTAAAAAAAGGACGCTTGCCCACGCCCACGGCCAGTTCACCCAGCGCCTGACTCCAGGACACCGGGTTGAACGCCCAGGGCAGGTCACCGATCACACGGGCGGGCCAGCCGAAATTGATTGGCGCAAACGATGGCAACCAGAACAGCTGTTCGTCGAGCAGACGGTTGAACGACAGCAGCGTATCGCCGTACTGCTCCGACAGGCTGCGAAGATCCCGCCCGATATCGATATAGCGTCCCTGTGCATCGGTGAGCAGGCCCACAATCTCGCGGCGCTGTTCAATAAGCGCGGTCAGCGATTCGATCTGGCCGTCGGACGAATCGATGCCGGCATCGCCGAGCATCTGCCGCGCGGTCGCGGCCGGATTATCCAGCTCGATCTGCGACTGCTGCAGCTGAAAACGCCGAAGCTCGGCGGCCGCGATATCCGGCGCATTGCTGCCGCTCAGACCGGACACCAGCGACGGCTTGGCCAGATCCCGGCGCTGGGCACGCAGCACGTCGCCGAGCGCGATCGACCCGCCGCCGATCTCGAGCTGACGCTGCACCAGGCTCAGACGGCGCTGAATCTCCTCAACGCGGCTGCGCTCCTTGAGCTGGCGGGCAGCCAGCGACTCAGCTTCCTGCGTCACATCGGACAGCTGGCCGGTCAGTTCCACATTGTACTGGGCGGCATCGGCGATCGGCTCGACGGCCGTGCGCAGTTCGCTGAGTTTGGCCTGGCTATTGGCTTCGAGCGTCTGTGCCGAAGCGTTCTGGCGCAACCCGACTGCAACCTGTACAGCCGCCAGTGCTTCGTTGTTACGACTCAGACGCGCCTCGGCGAGCGCGCGGCGCGCCTCAAGTACGCGTTCACGCCCATCCAGCCCACTGATTTCCTGTTGCAGGCGTTCGATCTCGGAGTTCAGTGATTCACGCTGGGCGGCGAGGAGCACGCGCTCGGCTTCGTTGACCACCGCACTCTGATTGGCGTCCGAGGACACCGTCGAATCCAGCCCTTGAAGGGCATTGCGCGCGTCAACGAGCTCCTGGCGCGCGGATTCCGGGCGCTGGGCGATCCGGGTGAGCTGATCACGCAAATCCGATAACGTGGCCTGACTGTCTGCGACCGCGGAGCGCACCGTGTCCAGCCGTCCCGACAATGCCCGCTGGCCCAGATCGGCCAGCGACTCTGCGGTAGGCGGCGCCTCGACTTCCTTGAGCGAGACTTTCAGTCGGCGCATCTGATCCGGCGCATCGGCTGCCTGATCGCGCAGATCGCTGGTCTGGCGGCGATCGTTCTGTATCGATTCCAGCGCGGAAATGGCCTGCTGGAAAAACTTCGTGGCCCGGTCTCGCGCGCCGTTATCGATATCGTCGCGCCCCGACAGCGCACTGATACGCTTCTGCAGGCCGTCGATCCGGTCCGCGACGTTGCTGTCGGTCGAATCCGCCTGGGCACCGGCGCTCGCGCTGATCACCAGCATCAGGACAACAGCCAGCCATCGCGCGACAACGCTGTGCCACGATGCGAACTGACGCTGACTCAGGTTCTTGTGCTGGGTCCGCTCTACCGACACTCGAGATTCCCTTGGACCACTTTCAGGTCAGACAGACCATTCTAAAGGCCGCCGAGTTCCGCGGCGAGTGGTACGGCCTGATCATGCCGCGCGGTATCAAAAACCGACAGGTCGATGGCGCCTAATCGTCGTCTCGCGCCCTGTGATCGACACGGCGTCGCGCCCGGGCATCGTCGAGGATTTCGAAGACATCAGTGCCGAACTCTCCGATTTCGCGGTTCACACCACGTATAACGTCATAGATATTCGGCGCGTTGGCTTCATCGCTGGCCGACGCGGCACGGCGACCACGCAGCCCACGCGCGCGATGGCCGACATAACCACCAATGATCCGATGCACGTTTTCCACGCGCGACGCGGCCGAGTCGAAGGTCGACTCGGCCGAATCCTTGAGCGTTTCAAGCAGCTTCAGCATAGACGGGTGTGTGCACGGTGGACTGCTCGGTCAGCGTATTGTGTTTGCGACGATGCGGCAACGACATGCGCAGAATACGCTTGACCACACCGCCGAACTGCCGGGTCAGCGGCCCGGTGTTGTAGTTGATGCCATAGCGCTCGCAGATTGCCTGCACGCGCGGCGCGATATCACGATAGCGATGCGAGGGCATGTCCGGAAACAGGTGATGCTCGATCTGGTAGCTCAGGTGCCCCGACAGGATATGAAACGGTACGCTGCCGGTGAGGTTGGACGAGCCCAGCAGCTGGCGCAGATACCACTGGCCACGGGTTTCATTGGTCGCCTCTGCCTCGTCGAACATCTCCACCTCGTCGGTAAAGTGCCCACAGAAAATGATCAGGAACGTCCATATGTTGCGGGTCAGGTTCGCGCTGTAATTGCCCGTGAGCACGAACGGTGCCATGGGGCCGGCCAGCGCCGGAAACAGGATATAGTCCTTGAGCAGTTGCTTGCGCACCTTGGCCCAGATCAGGCTGGCCTGACTGCCGACCTCGGACCAGGTCTTGTCCTTGCCGATACGCTCCCATTCCAGATCATGCAGGGCCACGCCCCACTGGAACCATGCGGCCAATACCATGGCGATGCCGGGCTGAACGATGAAGCGCGGCTCCCAGGGCTGATCCTCGCTCATGCGCAGCAGCGTATAGCCCAGATCCCGATCGAGATCCACAATATTGGTGAACGTGTGGTGCACATAGTTGTGCGAATGCTTCCACTGGCTCGACGGGCAGGTGTTGTCCCATTCGTAGGTGCCTGAATCCAGAGCCGGATCGTTCATCCAGTCCCACTGACCGTGCATGACGTTGTGCCCGATCTCCATGTTCTCGAGAATCTTGGACAACGACAGCAAGGCCGTACCCGCAAGCCATGCGGGCGGCAGAATGCCGGCCATCAGCAATGCGCGACCCGCGACTTCGCTCGATCGCTGGGTGCGCAGCACGCTATGGATATAGCGCGCATCGCGCTCGCCGAGATCGCTCATCACCTCGTCGCGAATCGTATCGAGTTCGCGGCCGAATTCAGCCACGTCGGCGTCGGTAAGATGTGTGGGTCTGCCCATGTCGTCACTCCTGAACGCGTTGTGCATTATCTGGTGAAACTGTTTAAAACTGATCTTGCTCTTGTCAGAGCTCGATCGCCACGTCGCCGGCGGCAGCGTGGATACAAAGCTGAATATCGGTGTCGCGCACTTCGCGAACCCGATTGTTGCGCAGATCGCGCACGGTGCCTTCGGCCACACGGCACTTGCAGGCGTGACAGATGCCCATGCGACAGCCATAGGCGGGCTTGAGCCCGGCGTTTTCGGCGATCTCCAACAGAGAACCGTCATCGCCTGAGGCCGCGAGGCCCGATTTCAGGAATTGCACGGCGCCCTCGCCGTGAGCGGCCTCGCGGCGAGAGGCGGCGAACTGCTCGCGGTGGATCGGCTCGCGGGTACGCGCGGCGATCAATGATTCGGCCGCGTCCATGAAACCCGAGGGCCCACACAGCCATACCTCGCGCTCAGCCAGATCCGGCACATTAGCGTCCAGCGTGGCATCGCCTATACGTGCGCCGCCCTCGGCGGTGAAGACACACACAATTCGCAGACCCTCATGGCGCGCCGCCAGATCCTCTATCTCTTGGGCATAGATCATGTCGGCGCGGCTGCGCGCATAGTGCACGAACACCACGTCGGTGAGATCGCCACCCGCCGCCCAGTGGCGCAGAACGCCCATGACCGGCGTAATGCCGCTGCCCGCGCTGAGCAGCAGCGCCTTGGCCGGCGGGCGCGTGTCCGGACAGAAATCGCCTTCGGCATGACTCAGGTAGACAAGCTGGCCGCGTGCGGCCTGATCGACCAGGAAGTTGCTTACCCGGCCGTTGCCATTACGCTTGACCGTGATCTCGATCAGCGGCTCGTTCGCCGCACTGGCCACTGAGTAACAGCGGCTGTGGCGCACGCCCGCAAGATCAACCCCCAGCAACAGATGCTGGCCGGCATGGTGGCCCTGCCAATTATCATTGGGTTCAATCTTCAAGGTCACGCTGTCGGCGGTCTGGCGTACTGCACTGACCACGCGCCCACGAGGCTCGCGAACCGACAGGCGGCGGTCGATCAAACCGAGGTAGTCGTCCACGGAAAGCGGACTCGCAAGGGCGCCGATGAATGAGCTGCCCAGCATCTTTTTGATGACCGGCTTCATAGCGCTTCCCTGTGAATGTGAACAGGTGTACACTTTAGCTATTGGAAACATTCAAGTCAACACTTGTGCACTAAGGGGCCGTTACGCACGGCGCGCCCGGCTGCTATGGTCAGCTGCGCCCCGACGAACAAACTTGTTTCAACAGCTGCGTGCATGACTCGAATGGCATCGAAGACCCTCCATAACAGCAGCCATCGCAAATCGCCGCGTCGGGGCGAGGCACGCGATGCGCTCATGCAGGCCGCACTCGAACTGGTCGCCAGCGAGGCCAACTTCTCGGCGATCTCGCTGCGCCGAATAGCCCGCCAGGCCGGCGTGGTACCTACCGCCTTCTATCGGCATTTCGAGGACATGGATGCGCTCGGGCTCACGCTCGTCGAGGACACCTTCCGAGCGCTGCGGGTCATCCTCATGGAAGCCCAGCTGTCTGCCCTGCCGCTCAAGGGACTGGTACGCCACTCGGTCGAGCTGTTTGCTCATCACGTGCGCGACAACCAGTTGCTGTTTCAATTCGTGGTCAAGGAGCGCTTCTCGGGCACCATCGCCATGCGAGCGGCCATCCACGACGAGATCCGGCTGTTGACCAACGCGCTCGCAGCCGACTTCGGCCGCTTCGACGAGTTCGCCCGTATTGCCGAAACCGATCTGCGCATGCTGTCGGATCTGGTTGTGAATACGGTCATATCGCTGTCCGAGCGCATTCTTCACGTCGACCCGGACAACGCTGAAGACGACGCGCTCATGCTCAGAGCGGAAAAACAACTGCGTCTGATCTTCATCGGCGTCGCCCACTGGGAGAGTCTGCCCTTGGCGCGGCAGGCAGCGTCCTCCTGAACAATCGCTCCCGCAGCAGGTTGGACGTTGTCCGATGCCTGCCTGCCAGCCGACTGGTCCCATAAGGATAGAGCAGGGTTCCGGCAGACGGCCAGTCAGCTCTGTAGCCAACACATCAGTGATCTGGTCCTCCGGCGACTCCCATGAGCCCGTCAATACCTGAAATTCGTCGTCCGCTAAGGCAGAATCCCGACCCTGGCAGACACGAATTGCAGGACGACGACACGCCGTGACCCACCGCTCTTATCTCAGCCGCGGAATACGCTTTCGCGCCGTTTACATGTCCGCACTCGCGGCTGCCGCCGGGCTGCTGTCGGGCCTCGTGGCCTACGCTTTATTCAATCTGATCGCGCTCGCGCTCAATATCACGTTCATGCAGGCCGTATCCTTCGAACTGCCCAATCTTGCGCGTCACAATCTCGGCCTCTGGATTGTTGTGGTGCCTGCAATCGGCGGCCTGCTCGTTGGGCTGATGGCGCGCTACGGTTCGCCGAAGATCAAGGGCCACGGCATCCCCGAAGCCATGGAAGCGGTACTGACCAGCGATAGCCGTATTTCACCGCGTGTCGCCATATTCAAACCGATATCGACGGTCGTGGCGATCGGCAGCGGCGGCCCGTTCGGCGCCGAGGGGCCGATCATTCAGACCGGAGGCGCCCTGGGTTCCCTGCTCGGGCAAGTCGTGGCCACCACCGCATCCGAGCGCAAGGTGCTGTTGGCCTGCGGCGCGGCCGGCGGGATGGCCGCGATCTTCGGGACCCCGCTGGCCGGCGTGATTCTCGCGATCGAGCTGTTGTTGTTCGAGTTCCGGCCGCGCTCGTTCATCCCGCTGGTGATCGCCACTGCGGTGGCGACAGCACTGCGGCACGCGCTGATTGGCGACGGTCCCCTCTTCGCCATGGATGCCGTGAGTTTCGGCTTGCCGTTCAACGCACCGGCTTATGTCGTATTCGCGGTGCTGATCGGCTTTGTCGCGGTCGGTTTCAGCAAGTTGCTTTTCGTGGTCGAGGATGCGTTCGAGGCGCTGCCGATCGGCGATATCTGGCGCCCGGCACTGGGCGGGCTCGGTCTGGGCATCATCGGGCTGTTCGCACCCGAAGTGCTGGGCGTAGGCTACGACCTGATCACGGGCGTACTCAACAACCAGTTCGCCACGATGGCGCTGTTGTCGATCGCCCTCTTCAAGACTGCAGCATTGCTGGTATCGCTCGGTTCGGGCACATCCGGCGGCCTGCTGGCACCGATGTTCATGACCGGTGCCGCACTCGGTGCATTGTTTGCGATCGTCGGCAACACGCTCCTGCCGGGTGCACCGCTCGAACCCGCGGCATTTGCGCTGGTCGGCATGGCGGCGTTGTTCGCCGCCGCGTCCCGAGCCACCTTTGCGCTGATCGTCTTTGCCTTCGAGATCACCCGCAACTACGACGCCATCCTGCCGCTCATGCTGGTCTGCGTGATCGCTACGGGCATCAGCATTCTGTTCATGCGCACGACAATCATGACCGAGAAGCTCGCGCGTCGCGGCCTGCGGGTAAATCAGGAATTCGAGGTCGATCCGCTGGAGCGCGCCCCTATCGCCTCGGTTATGCAGACGCGCTTCGAGCACGTTGAACCCGATGCGTCGCTGGCATCGGTCGCCGCGCGCCTTGGCCTGGCTTCATATTCGCAGAGCCACTGTGAGTCGCTGCTGGTAGTCGACACTGACCAGGCGCTGATCGGCGTCATCACGCGCACTGATGTACTGCGCGCACAGTCGGAACAGCCAACCGCGTCGTTGACCGCTCGCATGGTCTGCACCACGGATCTCGTCTGCGCCTACCCTGACGAGACTGTGCGCGAAGTCGTGCATCGAATGCTGTATCACAATATCGGGCGTTTTCCGGTTGTCAGCCGTCAGAGTGATCGACAACTGGTCGGTTATATCGATCGCGCCGCCGTCATCGCAGCGCATCGACGCGGCATGCAGGAAGACGGTATTCATCTGCCCGAACCGGAATCCGGAACCGACGCACGTCGCGCACTGTAAGTGCACACGTAGCGCCCTCGTCCTGGCTGGTCTCCCCTCACGCCCACGCGCGCGTGAGGGGGTCGAGCCGGCGCCAGCACCGGACCACGCGCAATAATTGAAGCCGCGGCGCGTCAACCCGGCATTCTCAGTGCTATGGTCTGATCAGAACGAAAACTCATTTGAAAACTGTCGTACGTCGCTACGCCGCGATCACCGCCGAGCAATAACATGGACCATCCCCCGATCACCGTTACCGAAACCGATTACGAACGTATCGACGCCCTGCTCGAGCAGGCGGGGGATAGCGTGCCCGGCATCCGCGAACTGCGCGCCGAACTCGGCCGCGCCCATGTCGTGACCTCCGATCAGATCTCCGATGATGTCGTGACGATGAACTCGACCATCGCGTTCGAGAACGTCAACTCCGGCAAGCATTTTGAACTGGCCCTGGTGTATCCCAAGGATATGGACGCCAACCCCGGCAAGGTATCGATACTCGCGCCTGTGGGTAGCGCGCTGCTCGGACTTGCTGTCGGCCAGACGATTCAATGGCCGATGCCTGGCGGCAATACGCTCGGCCTGCGCGTGCTCGAGGTGCGCGACCAGCCTGAAGCGCGTTACCGTTAAACGCGGCCGGGCGCGGTGGAGCATTCGCATGAGCAGCGATGAACGACTGGCCATAGCCGCCGGCGTGCGCGATGCCTGTATCGAGGCGGCGCTTGCCGGCTATGAAGACGCGGCTGTCTCAGGCCTGTGCGGCGAAGGCGCGCTGGAAGTCGCCATCAGCGCGATACGCCGACTGGATCTGAATGCGACCGTCGAATCGGTTGACCAGGACAGCCATCGACCGGGCGGCGATCCCGCACCAGCGTAACCGCCCCCCCCCCCCGCCAACGACACCCTCGTCAGGGCAAGGCAGCACGCCAAAGCCGGCGACCATGGGCAAAAGCGGTCCAGCGTTCGGGACCGGTAGTAATACGCCTTCGGCGTGTCATGAACGAAGTCGGAAAGATGAAGATATCCACCAGCGCTCGCAGCCAGGCGCGTGGTCCGGGTCAGGCCTCTGTCCTGCGGCGCCGGGTCGTTCCGGCCGACTACTACCTATGGCGGGATAAGGCCGACGCCAATGCCGCGGCGCTGGCCACTTCCGATTCAGTATCCGGCCACCCTTCTGTGTGCACGGTGTATGTACGTGTTCGGGGCGAAAACATCGTATTTTTTGGCAACTCGCGTAGCGGCAAGGTCCTGCAACTTCAGTGGAACCCTTACGCTGGCCTGTGTTTCTTCTGGCGGTATTTCCAGAAGCAGATCACTGTAGAAGGGATTGCAGAGGTTCTGGATCGTGCCGTGGCCGATGACTACTGGGATCGCCGTCCACGCGAGAGCAAGCTAGGGGCTCGCGCTTCGCGCCCGCATCTTTGAAGATGACCCTGCGCCTACTGACGCTCGCCTGCGTGAAGAAAAACAGAACTCGAGTTTTACCAAAGTGACTCGCCCTGCGCACTGGATTGGCTATCGTCTGGTTTCGAGCCGCATGGCATTCTGGGACACCGGCTGGGGCCGCTTGCGGGCACGCGAGTTATTCCAGCGCGATACGAACCGTCATTAGGCCCATTGACTCAGGATCCGTGACAACAGCCAGACTATTCGTTTGGAGACAGCCTTGAATCTCAGCCCGATCGGCCAACCTCGACGTCCATGACCACCGAACTGCCGTGGTTGGGCGCAGCGTTGGCAGCCGGATTGTTTGCCCAGACACTGCGCTTGCCGGTGTTTGTGGGGTTTCTGCTTACCGGTTTGTTGCTGGGCGCTGCCGGTCAGCATCCCACTGAATTGCTGTTGTCGGCAGGCCACGTTGGCGTACTGCTGCTGTTATTTGCGGTGGGATTGCATCTGCGTCCACGAAACCTACTCAGCCAGGCCGTGCTGGTAGGCGGCAGCCTCCATCTGGTGATCAGCCTACTGCTGTTCTCGACCGTATCCTGGCTGTGGGGGCTGACGTTTTCCAATGCCGCGATCTGGGGCATGTTACTGAGTTTTTCGAGTACTGTGCTGGCCGCGAAAACACTCGAGGCCAGCGGCGAACTCGGGGCGTTTCACGGCCGTGTCACCGTCGGCATACTCATACTCCAGGACATCGCCGCCGTGGCCATAATGATTGTGTTCACGGGCACCGCGCCATCACTCTGGGCGCTTGCGTTGCTGCCCGGCGCAGCGGCTTTGCATTGGTTGCTGCCGTTCGTGCTGGCAAGAGTCCAATCCGATGAGTTGCTGCTTTTGCTTGCGGTATTGCTGGCACTAGGTATCGCTGATGTATTCAATCAGCTTGGACTCAGCGCCGAACTGGGCGCTATTACGGCCGGCGCCCTGGTGGCGGTTCACCCGCGCGGCGATACATTGGCCGAACGTCTTTGGGGAATCAAGGAATTACTGCTGGTAGGTTTCTTTGTGGGTGTGGGCATGCGCATTGCGCCAAGCCTGGCCGATTGGGCCATGGCGGTCGGGTTTGCGCTGTTGCTCCCGTTCAAGACCTGGCTGTTTTTCGCGCTGCTGGTCGTCCTGGGCCTGCGCGCTCGCACCGCATTTCTGAGTGGCGTCAGCCTGACGAGCTATAGCGAATTCACCCTGATCGCGGGATCTATCGCCCAAGCGCAGGGGTTATTGCCCCTGGCGGGCTTGAGCGTCCTGACGTTGGCCGCCGTGATTTCGTTCGTGCTGTACCTGCCGCTTAATCGGTTGAACCATGCCTTGTATGATCGTTTTCAGCATCTTCTGGCCGCATTTGAACGTGACGTACCGCATCCCGACGACCCCGTCGCAAGTATTGGCGCCGCCCGCTACCTGGTGCTCGGAATGGGACGTACAGGTACAGCGGCCTACGATTTCCTGGTGGGCACCGGCGAAAACGTGGCAGGTCTGGATGTAGATCCTGAGATTCTCGCGCGCCATCTGCGCGCCCATCGGCGCGCCGCCTACGGTGATGCCCAGGATAGCGATCTGTGGCGCGGCCTGAATCTGGCTTCGGTGCGTGGCGCTGTGGTGGCCTTGCCCCACGCCAACGAGCGCCGGCGCGCAACTCAACTACTACGCAAAGCGGCTCCTCATCTGACGATCAGTACTTACGCCATGCATGCGCACGAGTCGGAAGCGCTCGCCGCGGCGGGCGCAGATCATGTGAGCTATTTGCTGGCTGAAGCGGGTGAACGGCTCGCCGAACTCAGTTTGGAAAAATCCGTGCACTGATTCTTCGTGACTGCGTTTTTACAGCATCAAGGCCCGCCAGCCCAAACGGCGCGAGGCGACACCGGGAGTCCGAACAGTCTATCGACGGCCTGGCGCTCCAGAGCGATCGTCGCGAACCCGAATCCTGTTGCCCGGAATACGGGTCGGAAAGGCGTGGATGTCTTCACAAGCCGGCGGCGCCATGACTTTGCCGGTACGAATATCAAAGCCCACGCCGTGACGTAGGCATACGGCACAGCCGTCTTCGACGCAGCCGGACGCCAGATCGACGCCGTCATGGCTGCAACGATCCTCAATCGCATGGTATTCACCGCCGAGGTTATAGACCGCGATATCCTCGTCGTCGAGATCCAGGAGCTTGCAGCTGTCCTCGGCGATATCGCCGATATATGCTACATCGATCCAGTTGTCACTCATGCCTGTCACTTGTCGATCGACAGGGATGACTCCCGGCTCGCTCTCTTGCTGACGCGGGCTCGGCGCTCAGCAGGTCGTCGGCCTCGCGCGCGATGGACTCGACGATCTTCGCGGCCGGCTCGATAGTGTTGATCAGATCGACAACCTCGCCCGCGAACACCACGGCGGTATCGGTATCGCCCTCCTCTTCGGCCATTTGGTAAATCATCTGCTGGCGGGCGATATCAGCAGACAGTCCCGCCTCGCGCCCATGCCAGAGTGCCGAAAAAAAACGGTTCAGTGGCACGCGACCGGTAACATCAGCCGGCCAGGGATAGCCCCTCACGATATCGAAAACGCGTGTGCGCACTGTAGCGTCGCCATGACTATCGACCATAAAGCGCTTCGCATTTGGGTGCCCCAACGCCTCCTCGCTGGCAAAGAATCGCGTGCCGATCAGGACCCCAGCGGCCCCAAGCATGTGCGCGGCCGCCAGCCCACGCCCGTCGGCGATGCCGCCCGCGGCGACCACCGGTAACGGCGCGACCGCATCGACTACGGCCGGCACCAGCGTCAACGTCGAACGCGCGCCACCATGACCACCGGCCTCGGTGCCCTGGGCGACAATCAGATCCACACCGGCTTGCGCGGCTTCGCGCGCCTGGGCAAGCGTCTGAACCTGCCAGATGATCTTGACGCCGGCATTGCGGACCGCGGGTAGAAACGGCGCGTAATCGCCGAACGAGAACATGATCGCGGCCGGCCCCTGGTCGAGGGCGAGATCAAGCAAAGACCGATTACGCGCCAACGACCAGGTAATGAAGCCGACGCCAACTCGTGCTTCTCCGGCATTCTCGAGTTCGCGGGTGAGCCATTCCCTGTTGCCGTAGCCGGCGCCAATCAGCCCGAGACCGCCGGCATTGCTGACCGCAGCCGCCAACGCACCGCCCGACACATTGCCCATCGGGGCAAGCAGTATGGGATGCTTGATGGCGAACATTTCATTCAGTGCGGTACGCATTCAGTCGTCGCCCGGCGCGTCTTCATAAGCGTCCAGGGCGAGATGCGAATGTGCGACCGCGCCGCCTGCGCGCATCTCGGCGGCCACCCAGATGGCCTCCATTATCTGGCCCTGGGTCGCGCCGGCGCGCTTGGCGGCCGGCACATGTCCCTCGATGCAGTACGGGCACTGGGTGACATGCGCGACGGCGACGGCAATCAACTGCTTGGTCTTCGCATCGAGTTCTCCCGAGGCGAATACTGTCTTGCTGAACGCCCGCCATGCCTGCTCGGTGTCGGACGTCAGATGCTTTCGCTTTTGCCCTGGGGTTTGCGTCATTTCGGCTCCTTCCTGTCTGTAGTAGATCGCGCGCTCGCGAGCGGTTGTCAGGCCCGACCGAGCAACGCACGTAATTCATGATCGTTGGTCACCAGCGCGTCGAGCGAATAACCATCGAGCACCTCGAGAAAAGCGGCCTGAGCGCGTCCCAGAATCTTTTTCAGCGTGCACGCCGGGTCAATCGGACAAGTCGAGTTCGGCCCGAAACATTCCAGCAGTCTGAGATTCTCTGTCCGCCGAACCACCCCACCAATATTGATTTCGCTTACCGGCATGGCCAGAGACAGGCCGCCGCCGCGGCCACGTTGGCTGTTGATGTACCCATACTGCACCAGCGTCTGGGCCACTTTTGCCATGTGATTCGCAGAAATACGGTAGCGATCCGCCGCGGCCTGCACCGTGGGCAGCATGTCCGGGTCCCGGACTGCCAGATAGATCAGCAGCCTCAGTGAGTAATCCGTGTGGGTCGTCAGTTGCATTGAAGCTTGACTTATTTAATCAGGTAAATAAGATACCAATTAATAATCGGCATGTCACTTACCTATTTGGAGACAGGGATGCTCACAGACGATCAGAAAACCATCATCAAGCAGACGGTGCCAGTGCTTCAGGCGGACGGCGAGGCGCTGACGCGGCATTTCTACGAGCGGATGTTTCGGGTCAACCCCGAGGTTCAGGATTATTTCAATCCTGCCCATCAGCGTTCGGGAACCCAGCAGCGCGCTCTGGCCGGTGCGATTCTGGCCTATGCCCAGCATATCGACGATCCCTCGGTGCTTGGGGACGCCGTCGAACTGATCGCACAGAAGCATGCGTCGCTGACTATCCGGCCCGAGCATTACCCGATCGTCGGCGATAACCTCCTGGCCTCGATTCGCGAAGTGCTTGGCGACGCGGCAACGGATGACGTCATAGACGCCTGGGGCGCGGCCTATTCTGTGCTGGCACAGATCTTCATCGTTCGCGAAACACAGATATACAGCGAGCAGGAACGCGTCTACGGGTGGCAGGGTTTCAAGACGTTCATCGTGGATCGCCGCGAGAAGAGCAGCGATAACATCACCTCGCTCTACCTGAAGCGCGCGGACGGACAACGGCTGGCCGCGCATGCGCCGGGCCAGTACATCAGCATTCGCGCCACACTGGCGAATGGCAAGGCGGTAATGCGCAACTACAGCCTATCGAACCCGCCAGGCAGCGATTATTTCCGTATCAGCGTAAAACGCGAGCCTGCGCCTGCGGCGGATGCGCCCAACGGCATCTTCTCCAATTACCTGCACGATCATATAAAAGTCGGCGATCACGTCGAACTCAGCCCGCCCTGTGGCGAGTTCACGCTTGAACCACCCAGCGATGAGAACAAGGCACTGGTGCTGATCGCCGGCGGCGTCGGTGTCACACCGCTTATATCGATGCTGCACTCGGCACTGGGGCAGTCGAAGGCCACCCGTCCTGTTATTTTCATCCAGGGAGCGCTCAACGGCGCGGTTCAGGCGTTTTCCGACGAATTGCAGGCATTGAAAAACGATTATCCCAACCTGCGTACACACCTGCGCTACAGCACGCCCCGCGACGTCGACCGCAGCGCGCGCCGACACGATAGCGAAGGGATCATCGACGACGCACTGCTTGACGAGATGGTCGGGGCCCGGGACGCGGACTACTATTTCTGTGGCCCCGGCCCGATGCTCGAGCATGTCTATGCGCTACTGCATCGTCGCGGCATACCCGAACAGAACATGCACTACGAGTTCTTTGGCCCGAGTGGCGCGCTGGCCGCGTGATGAGAGCATCCCCATGGCCGCGCGCGTTAGCCTGCAGGCATGGGCGTTTTGCTCGTGCCGATCACGCGTATTTGCAGCTGCTAGCTTGCAGAGCCACGGCTTGCGGCCGAACAGACTAGTTCTGATCTGCCAGCCGCGACTGCACCCGGTCAATGATCTCGGGCACCAGCGACAGCCCCCACTCGCGCCCCAGTGAGAGCGACTCGGTGAGCAGCTGTGGGGACACGCGTACGAGCTTTTGCCCCAGCGGCGACTCGTAGAAAGTCACCAGCTTATTGAGTTCGAAAATATTGAAGTGCTTTTCGTATACCGGATAGAGCACCGAATACAAGGCGTCGCCGGATTCGATGCGCTCGCGCACCACTGCTCCAGTTTCCTCGCGGATCGCCGTCATCGTCGCCGGGTCCAGATTCGGCTGTAGGAAGGCAACAGCATTGGCCACGCGATCGATAAACTGACGCGAAAATACTGCCTCGAGTTGCGCCGCATCGGTCAGATTGACCAATTCACGAATCAATTCGTCGCGAGAGGCCTCGATATCGTCTGCACCCGAAGCGTTCGTCTGAGCGAGTGCACCCTGCCCGCAGGCCAGCGAAAAGACAATCACCAGACCCACGAGCAGGCGGGCCGACCGACTATGCCGCTTGTGCGGATCCGACGTTGTCATGAAAATCCCGTCCTTCGATGGTTTCGGCAATGATACCTGCTCGAATGACGAAATCGCCGAAAGGCTCGCCGTCGTTACGCTCCGCCGCGTACTGCTCGATCATCGGCGTCAGCTCGGACAGGATCTCATCCTCGCCGATGTTCTCGCGATACAACTTGTTGAGCCGGGCGCCATCGTGACCCGCACCGAGGTACAGGTTGTACTTGCCCGGCGCCTTGCCGACGAAGCCGATCTCGCCCAGGAACGGTCGAGCGCAACCGTTCGGACAGCCCGTCATGCGTATGACGATCGGCTGATCGGCTATGCCCGCGTCGTCCGCGATCGCGCTGATCTTGTCTACCAGTGACGGCAGATAGCGCTCTGACTCGGCCATAGCCAGGCCGCACGTCGGAAACGCCACGCAAGCCATCGCCGAGTAGCGCAGCACCGAGTGCTGGCTGCCATCGTCGAGCTGATAATGGGCGACCAGTTCATCGATCGCCGGCTTATCCTCTGCTGCGACGCCGGCCACAATCACATTATGGTTGCCGGTGAGCCGGATCGTGCCCTTGTGAATCTTGGCGAGCTCGCGCAGACCGGTCATCAGCTTGTAGCCCGGCTTGCCGTGATACTGGCCGTAGTGAGCCGTGCCGTTGTCGTCGAAATCGGCGATACGGCCGTTCTCGATGAACAGCGTCAGATGCCAGTTGCCTGCATCATCTTCAGTCCAGCCCAGCGGGTCGCCGTTACGCGCGAACTTGTAATCGCGGGCCGCAGCGAGCTGCCAGCCGATACGCTCGGCCATCTGCTCATGGATCCAGTCGATGCCGTGATCGTCGATGGTGTACTTGAAGCGCGCATGTTTGCGATTGGACCGGTCGCCGTGATCGCGCTGGATCTCCAGCAGCGTCTGCACGGCCTCCAGCGTCTGTTCCGGAGTGGCGAAACCGATCACGCTGCCCAACCGGGGATAGGTCGCGTCATCGCCGTGGGTCGAGCCCATGCCGCCACCGATAGCAACGTTGAAGCCCGACAGCTTGCCGTCTTCGACAATCGCGATCAGGCCGATATCGTTGGCAAAGACGTCCACGTCGTTTTCCGGCGGAATGGCGATGGCGATCTTGAACTTGCGCGGCAGATAGGTCTTGCCGTAGATCGGCTCGTGATCTTCGCCCTGGGGCGCCTGCTGCAGAAAGATTTCTTCGTAGGCGCGTGATTTCCACGCCAGATGCTCGGATAGCTTGGTCGACCAGTCGTGCACTTCACGATGCAGCGCCGACAAATGCGGGTTCGCGGTCGCCATCACGTTGCGGTTAACGTCGCCGCAGGCGCCGCGCGCATCCACACCCACCTTGTAAGCGTCCTGCAGCAGCGGGCGCAGATGCTTCTTGAGCACGCCGTGATACTGAAACGTCTGGCGCGTGGTCAGGCGCAGTGTGCCGTTAGCATACTGATGTGCCAGCTTGTCGATAGCCAGATACTGCTCGCCGGTGACCACACCGGCCGGCAGCCGCAGGCGCAGCATGAACTGGTAATGCGGCTCCAGCTTGGAGTTCTTGCGCTCGGATCGCAGGTCGCGATCGTCCTGCTGATAGAAACCGTAGAACTTGGTCAACTGGGTATCGTCTTCAGCGATCGAGCCGGTCAGTTCGTCGGCCAGCCCGTCGGCGATGGTGCCGCGCAGATAGTTGCTGGCGATCTTGATGTGTTCGACGGCGGAGAGTTCTTTTTCGCTCATGAGATGCTCGGATTCGTGGATGGCTGTCGCACGCAGGCGTCTTCAGTAGACGTCGCGCTGATAGCGTTTTTCCTTTTGCAGCGTCTTCAGGTGATCGGCGGCTGCCTCGGCATCCATATGTCCGTATTCGCCGATCAGCTCCAGCAGTGCTTCGTGCACGTCGTGGGCCATGGCATTGGCGTCGCCACAGACATAGATCGTGGCGCCGCGCTGCAACCATTCATATACGGACTCGCCCGCCGCGCGGATTCTGTCCTGTACATAGACTTTTTCTTCCTGGTCACGAGAGAACGCCACGTCCATGCGGGTCAGCAGCCCTTCATCGCGCCAGCGTAGCCAGTCGGTCTGATAATAGAAGTCTGTGAGAAAGTGCTGAGCGCCGAAGAACAGCCAGTTGTCGCCAGTGGCCCCACGCTCCTCCCGCTCCTCCAGGAACGCCCGGAAAGGCGCCACTCCGGTGCCCGGCCCGACCATGATGATGGGCGCATCGTCGGCCGGCAGCTTGAAATTCTTGTTGGCATCGATATAGATCGGCAGCTTGACGTCCTCGCTGCGATCGGCCAATTGAGACGAGGCCACGCCGTGACGCGCACGCCCCTGACTTTCATAGCGTACGGCCGCGACGGTCAGATGGATTTCGTCCGGGTTCGCAGCATGGCTGGAGGCAATCGAATACAGCCGGGGTGGCAGCTTGCGCAGCAAACGAACGAAGTCGCCGCCGCTGATGCTGGCGATCGGGTAATCCTCCACCAGATCGATAATGAAACGGCCGTGCATGTATTCGGTCAGCGCGTCCCGCTGATCCTCGGCGAGCAGCGCGTCGAGCGCTTCGTTCTGCGCCTGGGTCGCATATTTCTCAACAAACGGCCGGGTCAGCGTGGTGATTTCGTACTGATGCGTCAACGCGTGCTCGAGGCTGACTTCGCCGTCGATGCCTGTGACCTGCTCATCTGTTGACAGGCCCAGCGCGGCAATCAGCTCGGCGACCACCGCCGGCGCGTTTTCGGGAATGATGCCCAGCGAGTCGCCCGGCTCCCAGACCAGGCCGGACTCTTCGGTATCGAGCTCGATATGATGGACTTCCTTGTCCGATCCGCGACCGTTGAGAACCGTGTTGTCCAGCACTTCTGCGTGGAAAGGGTTCTTGCGTGAATACGCCGATTCGGCGGGTGCAGCGCCGGGCATGGCGGTTACGGTCGGATGCGGGGTGTCCCCGCCGAGCTTGTCGGCAAACGTGGTCACCACATTCTCGATCCAGGCCTCGGCGGCGTCGTCGAAGTCCACGTCAAGATCCACGCGATCGGTGACGCGCGTGCCGCCGAGTTTTTCCAGCTGCGTGTCGAAATCCTTGCCGGTCTGGCAGAAATGCTCGTAGCTGGTATCGCCGAAAGCGAGCACCGAGAACTTCAGTCCGTCCAACTTGGGCGCTTTCTTGCCGTAGATGAACGCGTGCAGCTCCTCTGCGTTATCGGGCGGATCACCCTCGCCATGCGTGGATACACAGACGATGATGTTCTGTTCCTTTTTCAGATCCTTCGGCTTGTAGTCGAGCATATCGACCACGGTCGCGCTCATGCCCTTGGCATCCGCGCGCGCCTTGAGCTGCTCGGCGATGTCCTCGGCGTTGCCGGTCTGCGAACCATAGAGAATGGTCAACGTCTCGCTCGCCCCGGCCTGGGCCGCCGGCGCAGCCGCAGGTGGCGCGACTTCGCCGGTCACGGCATGCGCGTTGATACCCGACAGGTAGCCGCTGATCCAGGTCACCTGCATCGGCGTGAGCGTCTCGATGAGCACGGTAAGCTGCTGCGCCTGCTGTGCGTTCAACGGACTCGTATGATCTTGAATAGGAGCTGACTTCATCAACAATCCGGGATGGGGTCGAGTATTTCTACTTGGGCAGCCGAGCACACTAGCGGCTGCCTCTTGTCATGAAAACGTCTGTTTCTTTCTTTTCTTATAACGTGTGTGCATGAAGCGCTGCCATGTGATCTCCGCCACAGACGCGCGCGGCGCGTAGTATAGCGCACCGGGCATCGCACCCGGCCTTGTCACCTTTGCTAGTCTGTTGATCATGCATCGCTATTTTCTGCTTCTAATGGTGGCCGCGCTGGCCGGCTGTGTAACCGCACCGCCGCGTGCCACATCCAATGTCTGCGATATCTTCTACGAAAAAAACGGCTGGTTCGATGACGCCGACGACGCGTTCAAGCGCTGGGGCGCGCCGATCCAGGTGCAGATGGCGATCATGTATCAGGAATCGCGCTTCGTCGGCGACGCACGTCCGCCACGCAAACGCCTGCTGTGGATCATTCCGTGGACCCATATCAGCTCGGCGTTCGGTTATACCCAGGCGCTGGACAGCACCTGGAACTGGTACAAACGCGACAGCGGCAACGGCTGGGCTGATCGCGATGATTTCGGCGACGCCACCGATTTTGTGGGGTGGTATGTCGCCAAGAGCTCAGCCACGCTCGGCATCTCGAAGTGGGATACCTACAGTCAGTACCTGGCCTACCACGAAGGCCAGGCCGGTTATCGACGTGGCACCTACAAGGCCAAGCCATGGCTGCTGCGCACTGCGGGCAGCGTCGATGCCCGTGCCAGCCGCTACGGCCAGCAGTTACAGGGCTGTCGTGCGGACCTGGAAAATCCGGGGCACTGGTGGTGGCCGTTCTAAGTGCGCATCCGGTGCCCCACGGATTCAGCCACGTTGGAGTAAAGCGAGACGCTCATGAATGACCGATCCATCGACGACCCACTGCACGAAATCGCGGATACGGTCCTGGGCATCGAGCAGGCCATGCGGTCGGCCGATTTCTGGCACGAGGATGTGCCGTCGCCCGCAGCGATGGCCAGCCGCACACCGTTCTGTGCCGATACGCTGGTATTCAGCGAGTGGCTTCAGTTCGTATTCCTGCCGCGGATGCGCGTGCTGATCGAGAACAATCAGCCGCTGCCCTCAGCGAGCGCGATCGCCCCGCTCGCGGAAGAGGCTCTGGAGATACGCCCAGGCCGGGATCTGCTGCTTGACCGACTGCGCCGCTTTGATCAGCTGATCGCCGATCAGCACTGAATTAGACCGGCGCGAGGCCAATCCGGTGGGCACGACTAGCCGAACACGACGGGCACGTAGTGATCCACCAGCAGCGCGGTGAAGATCGCCATCAGATAGAGGATCGAGTACCCGAAGGTGCGCATCGCAAGGCCCGGCTTCGGGGCGTACTTGAGCCGCACCGCATAGACCAGGAACCAGCCGGACAGCAGCACCGCGCTTGCCAGATACAGCGGCCCGCTCATGCCGGAGACGAACGGCAGCAGCGACACCAGGAACAGCAGGATCGTGTACAGCAGCACCTGCGTGCGCGTGTACTCCAGCCCGTGGGTCACCGGCAGCATCGGGATATCGACTTCGGCATATTCCTTGTGCCGCTCGATCGCCAGCGCCCAGAAATGCGGCGGCGTCCAGATGAAGATGATCAGGAACAGGATCAGCGCATGCGCATCGACGGTGCCGGTGACCGCGGCCCAGCCCAGCACGGGCGGGGCAGCACCCGCTGCGCCGCCGATGACGATGTTCTGCGGCGTGGCGCGCTTGAGATAGCCGGTATAGATGCCTGCATAGCCGATCAGGGTGAACAGCGTCAGCCATGCGGTGAGCGCATTGACCAGCAACAGGAGCACCAGCATGCCCGCAACGCCGATGGCAAAGGCAAAACGTGCGGATTGGCCCATGTCGAGATGGCCGGTCACCAGTGGCCGCTTGCGGGTTCGCGCCATGCGCCCGTCGGCCTTGATATCCAGCATCTGATTGACAGCGGCCGCGGAGGCGGCCATCAGCGTGATACCGATTGTGCCAAAGACCAGCGCATCGATCGGCACCATGCCGGGCGTGGCCAGAAACATGCCGACGATGGCGGTGAACACGATGAGCAGCACCACGCGCGGTTTGCACAGCTCGTAATAGTCGTTGAACCGCTGACTCAGCGTCGGCCGTTCGATCTCTGCGCTCGCCTCGCTTGTGCTAGACATGTTCGCGCGCTCTCCAGACAGCGTGATTGATCGCTACAACGGTCAATAGTAACAGGGCGGCCCCGCCGTTGTGGGCTACCGCGACGGGGAGCGGCAGATGGAAGACCACCGTGGAGATGCCCAGACCAATCTGCAGGGCAAGCGCTGCAACAAGCGTGGCGGCGATTCCACGCCAGCGTCTGTCGGTGCCCGCTTGTCGCCACAGGGTGACGGCCAGCGCCAGCATCACCCCCGCAATGACAATCGCACCCAGTCGATGCGCCCAGTGAATGGTGGCTCTCGGGACGCTGTCCAGAATGCCGTATTCGTAGTTGATGCCGAGCCCGTGCCAGAGCGTGAACGCCGTGGACCAGTCGGTGGGCGGCCACCAGTAGGTCTGACAGGTGGGAAAATCAGGACAGGCCATGGCCGCGTAGTTGGTCGAAGTCCAGGCACCGAGAAAAATCTGGCCGATGAGCAGTGTCAACGCACTGCCGGCCATGATGCGCAGCCCACGCCGGCCAGGCGCCTGCCAGCCGGAAAACAGATTGCCCTGGCGGTACAGACACCATCCCAGCAGCGCAAAGGTGGCCATTCCACCCAGCAGATGCCCGGTGACAATCAGCGGCTTGAGCAGCAGCGTGACCGTCCACATGCCCAGCAGCGCCTGAAACATCACCAGCACCACGAGCACCCACGGCAGCACTCTCTGCTGATATGCATTGTTGCTGCGGCGCAGTGACGCCAGCGCCATGGCCAGAATCATCAGGCCCAGCGCGCCGGCGGCATAGCGATGGATCATCTCCTTCCATGCCTTGGGCGCTTCGACCGGGCGATGGGCGAAACGCTCGTTGGCCATATCCACGTCGGCCTGCGCGGTCGGCACATCGAGATGGCCATAGCAGCCGGGCCAGTCCGGGCAACCGAGGCCGGCGTCCGACAGCCGGACGAACGCACCCAGGGTGATCACAATGAAGGCCAGACAAAGCGTGGCCAGGTTCAGATTGAAACGCGACACGAAAAGACCTCAGCCGATATGGGAGAGCTTGAGCAGATGCTTGATATCCTTGAACAGCGCGGTGCCGTCGCCGCCCGGCGGGTAGTAGAGCATCCAGTTACCCAGTGGATCGACGAGATAGACCACGCCGGATGCATCTGCCCCGTCGCGTGCGCTGACGAGTTCCATCATCGACGACAGATCGCCCCTGTAGACCGCC
>Ga0207889_1000203_pt1 | contig 25167 bp, 30 predicted proteins | sample LinPmetageLP47_FD_184058 | JGI IMG/M metagenome (GOLD analysis project Ga0207889, IMG submission 184058) | Marine viral communities from the Pacific Ocean - LP-47 (SPAdes) | ecosystem: Environmental > Aquatic > Marine > Oceanic | place: Pacific Ocean | collected 2011-06-12 | reverse complement strand
CCTTCGATGAGTGGACCGAGGTCTTTGGCTCCGAGCGGCTGACAGGCGCACTGCTGGATCGCTTGACCCATCACGTCCACATTCTCGAGATGAACGGCGAAAGCTACAGGCTCAAACACAGCCGCAACAAACAACAATAATCAAAGCCCAATCCAGATCAGAACAATGTTGGTCCAAGGGCCAACATGCGCTTTGGCACGCGTTAGCTATATGACAAGCACTCGCGCCAAAGCGCACGACAAACGATAACTCAGTGGACCAGTTTTACGCCGCGATCTGGCCCCTTTTTACTCTGCGATTGACCTCCTTTTCTGCGCATCGCGTCACCACCTTCGCAATGATGGGCTCGAGCTGAGCGGATGCAACCTCTAGCTCGGTAATATCCTCAGCAAAGGTATTTTCGGCACCCACGGATTTGCGAACCCGGTCCGGGCGGACGGGGCGGTCGTCAATCCCGCGCGCGATCGCATGGTAACGCTCGGCCGAGGAGCCAAAGTGTTCAACCAGAAAAGTCAGGTGCTCGTCCCGGAGATCCGCGCCGGTAAGGATGCCAAACTTGTGCATCTCCTCCTCTGCGACCGGGCCCACGACATTGAAACGCCCGACGGAGAGGGAAGCTAAGAACTCGGCCCCCTTTAAGCGGGGTGATCACCGTCAGACCGTTTGGCTCGTGTCGATTTCCACCCTGAATTGATCCGGGTAGAGGGATAATTTCCGTTAAGAATTGACCCATGAGGTTTATTTCCCCAGCGGCATTCGCAGTGGGGGACATTGGAGTGATACACGTGAGCCTTCTGAACATCATCCGACGTATGATTTTGCGTGAGAAGTTGCCCCTGCGTGAGATTGCGCAGCGGACTAGGATGTCGTGCAACACCATCAAGAAGTATCTGCAGTACACAAAGAAAGAGGGGCCCGAAGGCCCCTCTGAATGGTCGGATTGATCTATTTTGATCAGAGCAATTTCTGCTGTGATGTATCTTCGGCTATATCATCACGATATTCCTTGTAATCACGCCAGCTGGTGATCAGTGTTTTTAGAATCTCCTTGCGGGGTATCTTGATCCGCTGGGCCTTCTTGGCTGTCCGGTTTCCGACGATCTTGGTGCGCGCGCTCAGCGCTGGGTCACGGGCCTGAAGGTTCTCGCCAGTCCGCAAAGCTTCCAGAAAATCATCAGCAATGTCAGGGCGATCGTTGCGCACATGATAGATCAAATAAAGCATGATGCCCGCCGATCCAACGTTTTTTAGCGTTCTGGATTTTGCGTAAGCCGTCTCCATGCCAGGATGCAGCGTGATGGTGTCTTTGATCTCCGAAGCGGTCGGATTGATACCGGTCGAGAAGATCTCGATGCCATTGTCTTCTTTCCACTGCAAACGGGCTGCGGCGGCTAGGACGCGGTCATCTGCATCACTGTCGGTTTTCAATCGCATCTTCTTGGTGTGCGCGTCGAAAGTAGCGAAGGCCTCTTCGGGGATATTCTTGGCGATCGGCACTTCAATCGGCATGTCGGCTTCGATACAGCCGTGCAGGCGGTGTTGGCCGTTCAGAAGGCGTACGCCGTTCTTTTTTGCATCGGGTTGATCGGGATCACCTGTGAAGCAAATGGGCTGTGCGTTGAGCATCCAGTTACCAGCTCGGATATCTTTTGCAATGGATTGCTTGTGTTCATCCGAGAGTGCCCGGTTGTCACGGTTCAGCAGAAGGTATTCCTGGGCTTTTTCAGGTGTGATGGTACGCATAATGACCTGCTCTTCGCCAGAGTTTTCCTTGTTCGCCCGGATTAGAGACTCTGCCAATTCACCAGAGAAAACATCTGCGGGCTCACCGGTTTCGTAGGCACCATTCACAAGGCCTGGATACCCTTCAACCATTGGCAATCCAAGGTTGTCCGGAGCCAATTTCATGACAGCCTTCTTGTCGTCGCGTTTTTTCTTGGCCTTGCCGAAGTCCGGGGACCAGAAGTATTCTTCTTCTACTGTCTTTTCATTGCAGAAGTCATTGAACGCCATGATGGCAATTGCCAGAACGTTGTCGATCGACATGCCGTCGAACTGTCGGTCGTTCTCTCTCGCCATTTTTTCCCGGCGCTGCTCTGCTTTCAACTGGTTGGCCAGCATACGGGCAGGGTTGCCAAGTGGGTAGGTGTCGATGTCCTTCAAACCTGCAAGGAAGAAACGCAGCTGTTCGCGTTTGCCGGCTTTCAAAGCCATCAAGCTTAGTACGGGTCGCGGCGTGGAGTGCAGGATGGAACCCTTGGATCCTTCGGAAATCGAAGTGGCTTCAAGTAGTTCTGGATTGCCTTCTAGCACGCGGTCGAAACGAGACCAGGAAATCTTCGAGTTGTCTTTACCAAGTACGCCATTTTCTATTCGGATCAGCTTGGTCATGGTGCGTTGGATGGAACCCGCATAATTAACGCCGCGGCTTTCCAGAACACCTGTATAGGTCCTGCGCTTGTGTTGGTCGATCGTGTGAAGCACATCGCTCTTGACGTTTCTTGCCACAACCGAACGGAAGTTTTCACCGGATATCACACAAGCTTCAAGACGACTTACGCCGTCGATCAGTCTACCGTCGGTGTCAAAGATAATCGGCATCGCATTCATGATCCAGCCGCCGGCCTTCATGATATTCGCGTAGCTGCTGATGGTCTTTAGATCGCTGACGACTTTCGGTTCGCCTTTTTTGAAGGATCTGACCGAGATCTTCTCTTCGCGCGATTTGGATGTCTCAAGGTATTCGGCAGCGACATCAGGTGTGATGGTTTCTATCTCGAACTCCAGCTCGGCGCTTTTGTCTTTCTGCGAATTATCGCGTTTTTCCTGATGTACTACTTGCTGGGCAGACGACATATCAAGCCTCTTCAATTTATGTGCCTTCGAGCAGACGAAGGCGAAGTGTTTGTGGGTGCCTCAGAGGAGTTTTAGCTCCCAACTCCCGATGAACAAGTAATATGTGAAAAAGATTAGTAAAGTCAAACAACTCAGCGTGGAAAAGCCCTAAGAAATAGGGGTGTTTTAAAGTTGAGCCTCTCTTGCGGGATGCAATTGGCTAATATTTCAACAAGCATGGAGTTTGTGCCAAATGCATTTTTTTTCACCTGAGTGTGAGCACACAAATCTTCAGTTATTGATACGTTATCAATCGGACGGATTAGGCATTTTCACCATACGAACATGGCCCTTAGGCTATGTTAAAAGACCTAGAGGATGCCCCAAGAAATGAAAATGTCCTTAAAGTATACGTGAAGCGAAAAACTTAAAGCTCAAAGGCCAACCTATAATGTGGTCTTTTCGCGACCGCCGGAACCGCTCGCACCTGCAATTTTTAGGTCGATTAAAATCGACGGAATAGACTCTCTCATGCATTAAGGCGGTATCGCCGTCCGGAGCAGGATGCCTCAAGCCGTTGGTGCGCCCACTTACCTTGCTCACCTTCTTGCCTATTAGTACATGGCTGTTATTCAGTCCTTTTTGCAAGAAGCAGGCGTTGCCTGTCATCAAACGCCGTGCCCCGCGAGACGGCATTGAACACATCCTTGGCCCAGGCCAGAAAATCCCTGCCAGCCCTAAGTTCTCTGACCTTATTGCCACGAGCACTGACTTTGCAGGCAGCTGCGATGAAGCCAATATTAAGCGGTGCGAATTTCTTGATGAGACTGGGAGGCAGCCAATCAAGAGCAAGATCGCGGAGATCGCGCAGAAGGTAGGCCCACAGCCATACCGCACACGTGACCCCTCCACTACTTCGATCTTAGGGTTTTCGTGAGCCTAGGCGCGAAAAACTACCTAAAATTATCCGGTCCCTGCGAATAATAGTATCCATAATTGAAAATATCGAAGTTACGAGGTTGTCATAGATGCACCAGCTGCACAGCGACTTAGGTTTTTCCCGCTCCACTTGGACGGAAGTATGTCGGACTTTGTCGCACAAATCGCGTCCTGATGCATCCGCTGCCTGAATCCAGAGTATTATCGGACTGCTATGAGCAGTTGGACATCGACGACGTACAAGACCCAGAACTGGGCGGAGTACACTTTTGCGCTGAAAAACAGGGGATCGCTTCCGATCGGGTTTGTTTCCGGGATGACATGGGAGGCAGCACCTTCCGGTCAACGGGACCACCAATAAACTTACAGCGATGGGGCCATTCAAGTCTGTCTGACCTTGAAGGGTCTGTTCGGTTTGCCCTTGAGGCAGACGACTAGGTTGGTAGAGAGCTTATTAAGACTTGCCGGACTGGAGTGGGCTCTGGACCGTTTAACACGCTTGAGGCCATCAGTCCGGCGTGATTCAAATTGACAAAGATTTGGGGGTATAATGAGCGATCTTTACTTGCTGAGCGAAGCTTAGCTGGTGCGGATCCGGCCGTATTTTCCGAAAATCCATGGTGTGCCACGCGTTGATGATAGACCCGTACTCAGTGGCATTATCTTCATAAATTGCAATGGATTGCGGTGGCGTGATGCACCCAAGGAGTATGGATTTCCTAACACCCTTTATAAATGCTGGAAACGGTGGAGCGACATGGAGTGTGCTCGCGAGGATCATGACCGAACTGGCTGCAAAGGCAGCTGATAATCGAACAATTTCTATCGGCGCAACCTATCGCAAAGCGCACTGCACGGCCTCAAGCCTGTGGTTAAAAAAGGGGGTTGTGGCAGGCCGATCGGGCGGACCAAAGGTGGTATGAACACGAAGTTGCATGCCGTCAATGACACGATTGGACGGCCGATACGTTTTGTCACGACCGCTGGCCAAGTCAGCGATTACACTTGAGCCAGAGCCCTAGTGGCAATACCACCTGCCGCCAACTGGTTATAGGGAAACCGAAGATATGACGCGGATTGGTTCCGAGAGGCCTTTGTAGACAAGGGAATAACGCCCTGCATCCCAGAACGAAAGTCGCGCGACAAGCCCGTCAAATATGACAAGCGTCGCTACAAACGACGCAGCCGCATCAAGATAATGTTTGGCGCTTGAAAGATTGGCGACGGATCGCAACCAGATACGACCGATGCCCAAAGGTATTCCTGTCTGCAATCGCCCTCGCAGCAACAATCTTGTTCTGGTTAAAACTCAATGAGTCTGGAGCACTGGTCAGTGCCAAACTTCAGCACACTATTTCGCCGTCAGAGGGTGCAGTATATTGATATTCCGTACAAGGGCTCCGCATTGCCGCTGCACCTTCTGATCCCCTCACGAGCATTGCTGCGCAATACCCTGCCGGGCAGCGGACAGCACAGGCATTAAAGCTGAAAGCGTAGCGGCCCTCTCGGCAGGATGCTTTGCATGCGACTGTCAGGTAATAAATCAAATACCCTTAAGCTGGCGGCCTAGAGCGCCGCCTGTGGCGCAAAATCCACATTGGGATTGTTCAGGAAACGCCGGAGATCCGCGCTATCGAGGTGACAAGCAGCGGATTCATCCATGCCGCCTGATCTGCTCAATCAGACCTCTGCGAATCATGACCTCGCGGGTGTCACAGCGGATGGTGTCTAGGACACGGGCATATGCCATGATGCGATCGCGGTGCATAATGGCATATGCCGTCATACCGCAGTGCAAGAACGCCAAGATGAGGAGGCCTGACACACCGAGAGCGCGAGCAAGCAATGAAGCCGTCCAATCTTCAACGTATCTGGGGTGCGCAATGTGGCGACAGGTGACCGGGTGCCAACGGAGAAGCCGCTTCCAAACGAAACCTCTCGGATCATACTGCGCATTATCCTGCCGGTCAATCGATGCATCGTGCGAAACTACTTGGCCAACGTTTCTGCGCACGTGACTTCGACCGGCAGGTTGCGGAGATCCAAATCCGTGCCGCGATCCTAGATGGCTTCACTGCTCTCGGCAGGCCCATACCGTGCCCGTAGGCTAAATCCGTGTTCATTAAGGGGGAGTGTGACCTCAGGCCGATTCGTACAACAAAGCTGCCCCAGACCATTAAGAAGTATTTACGAGATCTAATTAGTAAAAAAATTACGCAAGCCGGCCACTATTTTTGTCTGTTCTCAGGCTGATAGGGAAACTACTATATAGTAGTTGAACTTGCATGAGGTTTTGGTATGCAAGCTCAGCTATATTGGTCGCGTTACAAGACGTGGCGGGGTAGCGTCATCCGCAAACGGTCGTCACACTTCAGCCGTAGCATTGTATCAAGCTCCCGAGGGAATAGACCGCAAGCCACCTGGGTGTCGCGCCGCATTTATCGCAATGATATGCTGCCTCCCCCAAGAGGCTGCAGCCCTTCCTTCCGTAATCGCAGATGTAGCTCAAGGCATTTGATAAGTCAGAGCTATCTCCCATACTCGAGCAATATCCCAACAATAAATTGCGCGCTCGTTCGTTCTTAACGAGATTAGGGTATTCATTCAGACATGCATTCTGCAGATCTGATCCGGATGGAAACGAATAGCAGACGTCATTTGAGCGGTCCCGGTTTTTCAAGCGTTGCTCACGCTCGGCTGCTCTTTGTTTGGCTTCCCGCTCCTTGCGTTTACCGTCTTTCAAAGCGCTATTAAAACCGCTTTCAGATTGTTTGAGGGTGTCTCTTAAATCAAAACTATGGGCAGGCTCAGGCTCCACAATCATGTAGATAAGCATTAAAGCCCCACAAATAGCCTTGAGGGTGGTAAATCCAAGCGCTCTCACTTGAAGTACCCTCGTGTACTTTGGACGTAGCAAGTCTTATTTGCGCTGGGCGAGATGCCGCGGAGAGAGGCTTGCAGGACACGACCACCGGGCTGAATGTCGGTGATCTCTCTATCCTGCCATCCGGCAACATTTTTGGTTCTGACGGGTATCTCTTGCTTGGTGATATAGCCAACCCGGTAGTTGTTTTCCGGTGTGAGGGCTACCATTCTTGATGCTTTACGACAATTGTAGCGGTACACTTCTACATTCGCTCCGTATTTGCGAACATCTCTTTTCCCGTCCGGGAAGAGGCGGCTCAAGTTCAGATACGGCCATGCCTCGACAAATACGACACGGCGTTCTGCCTTGATCCGTTGCGTCGTGGGGTTATCCTTCAACGCATAGACGACCTTCACCTGAAAATCGACTTTTGTCTGGGTCGAACTTGTCGATTTCCACAGTACCGGACCGACAGAAAAGCTTCTCATTGAATCTTTTGACACGACAGAAGCATGCACATCGACATCACTTGGCTGGACCTTCAAACGGCCCTTTGAGGATGGCGCCGCTTTATTCGAGGCGCTTTTGACAGATGTAGCGGCAGATCTGGAAGAGGTCGTGTCGCACCCATTCAGTAAAAAAACCGACACGAGTGCAAGTGTTAAAAATTTCATAAAATTTATTTATCCTAAAATAAGCGATCAACAACCTTTGATTGTTCTTAGGTAGGACGCTTATGTCAAATATTATTTACATAATATTTACACGACCCGCGAAGTAGGCTTGCGTGAGGTTGGCGTGAGTTGCGCTTCAATATTTTCCCGGTTTTTTCTCACCGTACTCTGGCTCAGTGAAATTGCATGGATCACGTGCGCCGTTGGTAGCTCCTCCGCTGTAAATTTAAAGACATTTACGAACTGCTTGCGTTGGGTGACCGTACATTCTTCCAAGAGACCTAAGAGCTGGCGGCGGAGCGCATCCTTCATGATCTTTTCCGGGGTCGAGATGATGTCCATGATCATTCCTGCTGGGCTGCTTTTCATGCCAGAATATCGGCCGGATTCATTTTCCTGGCCTTGGGCTTCTTAGCCATGACTGACTATCACCATTATTCGCAGTATTGGCTGTTCGTCATCCGAAGCGCAATAGGGCGCTGTATCCTTGGTTCAGGACGGCGGTTGCCTTGAGCTTGCCTCGAACATCCTCCAAACATGCGATGCATTCCTCGAAAGCCTTACGATCATTGATCGTGCCCTTGATCAAGACTTTCCTTTTGATGTCCTCAAACTCGTGGATCAGGCGATCGCAGCTTTCCACCACCGAAGCCGCATTTGGCCTTTCCCCAGTTCCATATAGCACAAACTTATCATTGAGGGAGCTAAGCTTTTCCGTAGTGTAGGGGTATTCGCACATGGTATCCGAGGACATCTTTGGCTATCGGGTCTTTGTCCTCCAATTCGCCGGCGTGCGCGTTGATACAAGCTACCAATCCGCCTGTGACTGTGATGAGATTGGCAAGCTCGGTCGATAGGTCGACTTTCATGGGGGGCACCAGGGTGTTGTATCAAAGCAAATAGCCGGCCGCCGATCAAAGCGGCCTGCTTTCATGTGGGGGTCAGTCTGTCGACTGCTTTGCATGGAGAGCAGCAACGTTCGGCGGATTAACCATCGGATAATTCGAGAATGCCCCATCCATTTCTTTACGTTGTGCTCTTAGAACGTACTTCGCAAATGTGAAAAGCAGGAAAATTGATGCGGCCCCAAGGCCTAGACCTGAAGCGAACTACAGGGTATTCATCCAGGCACCTCTGCTGAAGATGTCTATGATGGTGACAGCGGGTGCCGAAAACGCAATGTAGGCAAAAGCGAAAATCACGGTCGCTCCACTCGTCCCTTCAAAGTCGAAATCACCAATAGTCGGAGTGCGCTGATCGATATATTTTGACAGCACCTGCTGAACGTCCGCAGTGGGCATCTCCGCCCAGATCAGAGGACCGGTAAGCGTGAGCTTCTCTGTCGCATGGATTTTGATGGAACTGATCTCGCTGTCGTTTTCGTTCATAAAATATACAGCGTAGTGCCTGAAGCTACAGTGATGAAGCCCTCCGCCTGGATCACCCGAGCCTCCGCGCCGGGGTCGATGGCAGTCTTGTTGTTCAGCATCATATGCTGACCGGTCACGGTCGAGGCTCCGGGGACTGCCTCGCTCGACAGAATATCCCCGGCGCTCATCTTCTTCGTAATGGGTTTATTGACCATATCTGCTTCGCCATTTCTCGCAACGCAGTCCATGCTCCGAGCATCGGACTGCATGTTTTTGATCTGCGCCTTCAGGCTGCGGTTTCCTTGCCGTCGCTGAGGCTCGTGATGTTGGGGGAGTTGAACTTCATGGTCGATTTGAATTTCTTCAATACCGCTTTTTCGTGATACTCGATATCGTGGCGTTCAATTTTGTTGATGCAAAAACGATGATTGCACCCCATGCGACTGTCACGTGAAGCATCGCAAATAATGCTGAAAAGTTTGATGTACCCGTGAAGGCATAATGAGCAGCAATCGCGAAGGGCGCTGAGCAAAGTGCGTAGAAAATGGCAATGAATCACGCCATCCGGGCGTCCTCTGCAGCCGTTAGGGGTTTTCCATCGACAGGCTTTTGGATGATGGGCAGGATATCGATCGTCGGCATGCGCGCCCAGATTAATGGGCCCTTCATCGTCACATCCTGCGTGGCATGCAGTTTGACGGGTGCCACTTTTCCTTTGTCATCCATGTCATAAACACGAACGTCGTCCCGGATGAGACATTGATAGTCTCACCTTCACTCAAGACCTCGATGGCCGTCTAGTCATCGACTTCGACCTTGTCATCCATAACCATGAACTGACCCGCAATCCTTGACTCGGTTTGGGTGGTGATCTTCTTGATGTCCAGGGCGGTGATTTTTCGCTTGGAAATATCTTTGGGCATTGGTCTATCCTGTAGTTTGTTCAACTCAAGGATATGCGTCGGATTTAGGGTGGCAATGGTAAGTGCGAAAAAATATGAATACTGCACTAAGTGGGGGATGTACCATGGATTTTACCCCCACTGCATACGTCCGCATTTGAACCGAGGCTCGAAGGATTGCACCAGAACACCACGCTCCGGACCCGGCAGCCGATTGAGCTCAGATCGAACCGCATCAGCGTTCACCATGTCTTCGATCCAGATGTCGGTAATCCATTCGGCCGGGATGCTTTCCCGGACCTGAATCTCGGCGTCGGGATGTGTGGTCAGTGTATAGGGCAGGCCGATCTTTTCTCGATATCCCACCCCGTCCTGAACTCCGCAGGGCGCGCAATCCTCAAACATGTCGTCGAATGCGTAACCGTTGTTCGTCTTCTTGTTTGATCGGATCAGCCGCTTCATCTCCCGCGTGCCAATGTTCATCGGGTAGAAGTTGCATTCCAACTCCCAAAGCAACCGCGGTTCCAGCGCAAGGATCATCCATGGACCAGAGGTCTTGTCGCGCTTGGCGGCGAACATCTTTGGATAGAAGGTGTTAACCGTTACGCACACAGACTCATCGCAAAACCGATCCGCGTCGCTGGCGTGTACGATCTCTTTGAGCTGATCACAGTCATTGTACGACATCAGCCCGTATTTAATGATCGTGGGTAGGTTCTTAAGCTGTGTGAAGTGCAAAACGTTGTTGATCTCGCGATCTTTTACGCTGGAGCGAATGTGGTTCTGAATAATCTCATAGTAGGTCACTGGATTTCTCGCTTCAGCGCAATTCGGCTATGATGCGAAAATGCCCATCAGAAATAAAATAACAAGGAAGATCTCTTCCAATAGTTGTTTTGTTGCTCCATATTCCCTTTAAAGCAATACTTTTATTTTTCCATAGGTCGTCCTTTTATGCGCATCTTACACACAGCAGACTGGCATATTGGTCAGACATTGAACGGCTGGACGCGCGAAGCCGAGCACACTCAATGGCTTGATACCCTTAGTGATGTGATCGTCGAACAAGAGATCGATGTTATGATTGTCGCAGGGGATGTCTATGACGGCATCAACCCCTCGGGTGACTCTCAGCGCATCCTCTACCGTGCGCTGCGCCGCTGCAAAGAGCGCCGGCCTAATATCACCATCATCAAGACCTCCGGCAATCATGATCCGGCCGGGCGTCTGGAAGCGCCCAGTCCCATTCTGGAAAGCCTCGATGTCCATGTGGTGGCCACGGTGCGCCGCAACGGTGATGAGATCGATGTCGCCCAGCACATGATCCCGTTGCCCGGGCGTGATGGTGAAGCAGTGGCCTGGGTCTGCGCTATCCCCTTTCTGCGCGCCGCCGATCTTCCGGGGCTGAGCTTTGCTGCAAACGAAGGCCGTGGCTCTCCCATCGTCGAGGCCGCGCGCCGCTTTCATTTGGCCATCGCCCGCGGGGCGCGTGAGATTGCAGGCGATCTGCCGATCATCGCCATGGGGCATTTGCATTGCCATGGCGCATCGGAGAGCTCCAGCGAGGCAGGCAGTGCAGAGCGGCGCATCCTGATTGGCGGCGAGCATGCCTTGCCCGAAGATGTCTTCCCGGAAGCCTTCGACTATGTGGCGCTGGGCCACTTACACCGACCGCAAACCTTGGGCGGTGGGCGCATCCGCTATTCTGGTTCCTGTTTCCCGCTCTCGGCCGCCGAGATGACCTATGAGCATGGGGTGACGATCATCGATCTCGATGAAGATGGTCTACGTCATACGCATCACACGATCGCGCGCCCAGCGCAGGTGCTCCGCCTTCCAGAGCCTGGCGCGGGTCCGATGAGCCTTGAGCTCTTCGAGGAAAAGCTCGGCGAACTGGACCTCGATCCCGATTTGCCAAAAAACCTCCAGCCTTTCATTTATGTGAGCCTGGAGGCCACGGGCCCCGCCTTGGTACTGCTTGCGGAAGCCGAAAAGCTTCTCGATACAATGCCTCTGCGAACTGCCGGTCTGCGGGTCCGCCGCGTCTCCACCGAAGAGGAGCGGCCAGCGCCAGTGTCCTTGCAAGACACCACACCTGAAGAGCTGTTTCGGCAAGCCTTCATTAAAGCCAATGTTACCGACCCGGAAGAGCATCACATTGCGGCCTTCCGCGAAGCCCTGGTTGGAGCCTGAACATGCAAATCTTATGTATCCGTGGTGCCAATCTCGCCAGCCTTGCCGACACATTCGAGATCGACATGACCGAGGAGCCGCTGCGCTCAGCGGGTCTTTTCGCGATCACGGGCGAAACAGGATCGGGGAAGTCTACAATTCTCGACGCCCTGTGCCTCGCGCTCTACGGCAGCTGTCCGCGGCTTTCCGGGGCCGGGGTCAACGACGATGTGCCCGATGTCACCGGGGAGACCATAAAGTCCAGCGACCCGCGCGCCATCCTGCGCCGCGGCACCCATGAGGGCTTTGCCGAGGTCGATTTCCTCGCGACCGACGGGTTTACCTACCGTGCCAAATGGACCGCGCGCCGCGCGCGGGGCCGTGCCGATGGCAAGCTGCAGTCCGTGGACCGTGTACTGACGCGTCTCGATGATAATCTGATGCTGGAAAACCAGATCACAGCCGTCAAGGATCGGGTCACAGAGATCACCGGGCTGACCTATGAGGAATGCCGGCGCACGGTGCTCCTGGCCCAAGGGGATTTCGACGCCTTTCTCAGCGCCAATACCGCCGATCGCGCCGCCCTTCTGGAGAAGGTCACCGGCACCGAGGTTTATCGAGAGATCTCCAAGCGCATCTATGTCCTTTATGAGAACGCCAAGCAGAAGCTGTCTGAACTGGAGGGACGCCGCGGCGCGACACCGGTTCTCTCGGATGAAGAACGCGATGCCATGGCCGTGCAGACAGACACATTGGGAAAGGAAATCGCCGCGCTGACCCTCAAGCTCACCGAGCTATCCGGCAAGATCAAGGCGCATGAGGCGCTTAATGCTGCCAAGGCCCGGGTCGATGCGGCAGGTGTGAAGCTCAAGGAGGCTGAGGCGGCCGTAGAGGCTGGCAAACCCCAGCGGGATGCACTGGCGCGCCTCGAGGCGGCACTGACCCTCAGAAGCGAGTACCAGCGCTCTGCGGCGGGTGACAAGGCTGTGGCCAAGCTGGAAGGTAGTGAGGCCGAGGCGGCGACATCCTGCAGTGAACTGCAAGGCAAGCTCGATCAAGCCATTGAGGCACAGAATTCTGCTCAGGCAGACTTTGAAAAAGCCGAGACGACGTTCAAATCCTTCGGGCCGATCTGGACAGAAGCCGCGCATCTCGACAGCTTGAGCCAGGGCGCGCAGACCGAAGTCGCGACCGCCCGCAGCCGGCAGGGTGAGGCCTCTGGTAAAGTCACCGAGGCGAACGCAGCCCTTGAAACACTGCGCGCCGGTCAGCAGGCTGCGCGGGAAGGGGTCGATGCCGCTCAAGCCGCAATGGATAAGGCACCCGATACCCACCTTCTGGCGGACCGGTGGAGCAGTATTGACGATCAGATCGAGGAGCGCATTGCTCTGCGGCGCAAGCTTACCGAAAATCAGAATGCCATCACCACGGATCAAGCAAAGCTCGAAGAGGCAAAGTCGCGTCTGACAAAGCTGAACCAGTCCAACGAAATCGACAAAAAGACCATCACGGAACTGGAAGAGGCGATCAAGGGGCTTTCGGAAAGACTCGCGACGATCGTTGAGGGTGATCCGCAATTGCGGCTGCGCAAGCTTGGGGAAGGGGCGTCGGCGGTGAAGGACATGCTGCGCGCGGCGCAGGCTCATAACAAAGCTGAGGCAAGTCACACGGCCGCCAAGAAGATCCAGGCAGATCAGATCAAGGCCTCTCAGACCCATAAGGCTGCTATTGAGGCCTCCGAAGTGGAGATCAAACGATCCGGGGCCGCGGCGGAAGCTTTGGCCGCACCGGTGGACCGCGCGGAGGCTGCGGTTTCTGATTTGGCCGTGAAGCTGCGCCAGCATCTTGAGCCCGGTGCGGATTGCCCGGTCTGCGGATCGAATGAGCATCCCATTCATGAGGATGATGCGCTGGCGGATCTCGCGCGCGACATGCGGGCCCGACTTGAAGCGGAACGCAAGGCGCTCGATGAGGCGCGCCGGGCCGGGACGGCTGCAGCGCGCGGTATGGAAGCTGCCGATCTGGCAGTCAAACAAGCCGATAACAGCATGCGGACGGCTTTGAACGACATGCAGGCTGCAATTTCGGAGTTCTCCGACGCCCATGCGGCCGCGGTAAGCACTGGCATTACCAAGCTGCCCGAAGCGCCCGGCGGCGCGGTGGCGCCGCTTGAAGATCTCCAGACCCGCCTGATGGAACGACGCGGCCAGATCGAGGCTCTGCTTCAGGAGCAAGACGACCTGTCAAAGAGCGTCGAGCAAAAGCGTACCCGTATGGCCGCCCTGACCAAGATCGTCGAAGATCGCCGCAACACGCGGGAGGCTGAACTGGCCGCCATGGCCAAGATTGAGAATGGCATGGCCCTGGCGCAACAGAAAGTCAGCCACTCCGAGGAGCGGATCGCCGCGATCGACACCGATATCGCCCCGGCGCTCGCGGCCGTTTCGACCACACCGGCGGCGCTGGATGCCGATGGCGCGACAAAGCGTGAGAAGCTCAGCAAATTCGTGACCTGGTGGAAGTCGCAAAAGGAACGCCTCGAGACACATCAGAACACGCTGAAGATCGCGGAGCCCAAGATTACCGCTGCCGAGGCCGAACTGCGCGGCCTGCAAGGCAACCTTGAGTCAGCCCAGAAAGCCCTCAACGACAGAACCGCGGCGCTGACCGCGCTGCAAGAAAAGCGCAGCACCCTCCTGGGCGGCGAAGAGACCGACAGCCACCGGACGCGGCACAACAACCTGCGTCTGGATGCCGGGCGCAAAAAAGAGGAGGCGGTCCAGCGGCGCGCGGATGTTCAAAGCGAGAAGACCGGTGCCGATGAACGCCTCAAGCTGATCCGGACAAACCTGGGGCCCGCCCGCGAGGAGCAGCGTGAAGCCACAGAGCAGCTGACCTTGAAGATGGCACCGCATGGCTTTGAGGGCAACGAACTTGCCGATCTCATCGCAAAAGGCCCCGAAGGGGCGGCCGCTATCAAGCAGCAGCTCAAAGCGGTAGATGACGCGCTGGGTGAGGCGAGATCGACCCTACAGAACCGCACCGCCGACTATGCCGAGCTCATGGAGAAAGGTGTGCCGGAAGAGGCGGAAGCGGATCTGCGCGCTTTGCTGGCAACAAGCGAGACCGAACGCGATGACAAGCGTGAAAGCATCGGTGCCATCACGGGGCGCCTGCAGGCCGACAATGAGGTCCGTCTGCGCCTTAAATCTCTGCAAGCCGAGATCAAGGCCGCCAAGGGCGTCGCCGACACCTGGGCTGCAGTCAATGAGGCCGTGGGCTCGCGCCAGGGGGGCAAGTTCGCCCAGATTGCGCAGAGCGTTACGCTCTCGATCCTGGTTGAGCGTGCCAATGAGCATCTTTGTGACCTGAAGCCGCGCTACCAGCTTATGACCGGCGGGGATGATCTGGCCCTGCACATCGTGGATCAGGACATGGGGGACGAGGTGCGCTCTACCCGGTCGCTCTCGGGTGGAGAGCGTTTCCTCGTATCGCTCGCCCTCGCTTTGGCACTGTCCAGCATGGGTGGCCACGGCGGACTTGCAACGACCTTGTTCATCGACGAGGGCTTCGGCTCTCTGGATGCCGAAAGCCTGGATATCGCAATGGATGCGCTGGAAACCTTGCAGGCTCAGGGGCGCACGATTGGTGTGATCTCGCATGTCGAAGCCATGAAGGATCGCATTCCAGTTCAGGTTCGGGTGACCCGCCGCGGCGCCGGATCAAGCACAGTGGCATTGACCGCCGCTGCATAAAGATAAGACCAGAGGTCGCCGGATTTCATAAGGGCGATTTCAATAGATATTCAATAAGGGAGTTTTGAACGATGAAGATTGGACGCCTATTCATGGCAGGGGCGGTCTTTGCCACCTTGGGCCTTTCGGCCTGCGGCACATCCTACACGGTGCCTAGCATCAGCGCAGGGTCTGAGGCTGCCGCCAAGACCATGTTCGCGCAGGAGCGCGCGGTGACTAAACGCCGGACCGCCAGCAGTAATGCGGCCGCGGCACGCTTTGATCGCGTGGTCTCGCGGGTGAAACCTGTAGCCATGGCTTTCTGTCAGCAGGAGGCTGCCAAATCAGGTGCCAAACCCTGTGACCTTCCGGTGCTGGTCGACACCAATATGCCCGTGGCCAACGCATATCACACACGTGACGATCAAAACCGTCCCTTCGTGGCTTTCACGGTCCCAATGCTCATGCAGATCGAAAACGATGATGAGCTGGCCTTCATCCTGGGCCATGAGTACGGGCATCACATCGCGGATCACCTTAAAAAAGGTGAACAGCAAGCTATGGCTGGTGCCATCCTCATGGGGGCGCTCACAGCAACCAGCCAGGCTTATGCGAGCCAAGGCAACCCGTATCGCTACACGGGCGGAGACAGCGCTGAGTTGCAGCGCAATATGGCGCTGGGTGCTGCTGTCGGACATAAGGCCTACAGCCAGTCTTATGAGCTCGAAAGCGACGTGCTTGCTACATACATCACCAAGCAGGCTGGATATGACCCGGTGAAAGGCGCCAAGTTCTTTGCACGCCCGGCGGCGGCCAAGACCAGCAATGGCAATCTTTCCTTCTGGGGGACCCACCCGCCTGATGCAAAGCGCTTGGCGACGGTGATCGAGACCGCCAATGCGGCCGATGCAGGTCAGGGCTTGGTCCGCAAAAAGTAAGTAAAACTTGGGCAGGTATATGGTCATAGGTATGCCTGCCCGACCACATGGCATGACGGAGCTGGCAATTGAGCGGCTCACAATTTTCGATGAAGGCGAGGGACGTGTGCTCGTGGGTTTGGATATTGTAGCTGATCATATGCTGCCTGTTATTTTGAAATGTAGCCTCATTGGGTTATATTGAAGCCACAGATATGGAGCATGAGCTATGGTCGTCGCCACGCGGCACCACGGATCACGGCGTGGATTTGATGAATTCACTGACTCTGGGGGACTATGTGCGGTTGGATGCTGAAATGGAGGGGCTCGAACTCGAGAGCGCAACCCCAGAGGCCATGCAAAAACCGGCGGCCGCTGGTGGAGATGCATATGAGGCTCTTCCCGGGCGCGATCGAGAGCGCCTGAAAGGGTTCATCCGCCGCCGACGCCACCGTGACATGTCATCCTCGAATGCTGATGCAGAGCTGTCGTGATGGCGATGTGGAGAAGCTTTAAAGCAGTATCCACTTCAGACGCCTGGGGAAACCTCTTAGGCAGTGTGAAGGCCCGCGCCACCATGATGGACAGCCCCATCCATGGCGACAAACATTGGCGCGGGGTGGCGCTTGCCGGCATGCGGATCTGTGATGCATATCCGCAGTGTGATCGCCGCGTGGTGCTGGCCTTTGCCATGTTCCACGACTCCCAACGGCTCGATGACGACTTTGACCCTGAACACGGCGAAAGAGCCGCCGCAGAGGTTACAAAATCGCGCGCCCTGCGCCGTACCCTGTGCCGGGATCAGATTGCTAAACTTGAAAGAGCCTGTGCGTTTCATGAGAAGGGGCAGACGACAGATGACCCCACAATCGGCGCTTGTTGGGACGCGGATCGCGCCAACCTTTGGCGGGTTTCGATCACCCCCAACAGGCGGTTTTTCTCAGTGCTGACCGAGCCCCAGGGGTTCAGGGATATCGTCCATCCGATGGAGCATGACTGGCACAATCCTCCCAGTTGGAAGCAGCTGCTGGACCCGTTTGAATAGCTGAAATTATACTTGGGGTTGCCAGAATCGCATAAAGACTAGCAGTATCAATGGGACCCACATATTGGGGACTTGGAAATACGGAGACGATACGATGGCGACCGGTACTGTAAAATGGTTCAACGCGACGAAGGGCTTTGGTTTTATCGCCCCTGATAGCGGCGGAAATGATATTTTTGTTCATATCTCGGCAGTAGAGCGCGCGGGCCTCACCGGCCTTGCAGATGATCAGAAGGTCGAGTTTGATGTTGAGGCGGGCCGGGACGGTCGAGAAAGTGCGACCAACATCTCCCTAGCATAGTGCCGCTCGAAAAAATTACATGGATTTCAGAAAGACGCCGGAGCTCATGGCTCCGGCGTTTTCTATTTTCAAAAGGAAGTCCTCCATAGCTGACCGGCCGCCGGAAGTGACGGTTTTCGGGTCAATCTGAAGAGGAAGATTATTGCGTGCGGCAAATTTAAGGTGTCCGACTAAAATCGCAAGAAGCGTTTCGCATTTCGCTTCGGGGTTTTAGGAACCGTCCATCTTCGGGGGATCAGGAACCGCAGATATAATAGGCGTGCAAGTGCCGGTAGTCGCGCCTCTATTTCTTGCGTATAACTTGTGTACAGGTTCAAGACATAAAAGGGGGGGCTTTATGGCCGCAAGCATAGACATATTCGGCGTTTCAGTTAACCCGCAGCAAATCGTCAGCATAGAGGTTAGGACGGCCTTTTGGGTGAAGGTTGTCCTTTGTGTGGCCGTAATAGGTGGGCTCATCGAGAATTTCGTTATTATAGGGCTGGAAAGGACTGCCGATCAGCCAGCCTTGTCGGCGACTATTGGGTGGACCATAGTTGCTGTCTGCCTTGTCATCTTATTGGGCAAGAAGATGTGTCAGCGCGTAGTGGTTCGACTATCCAATGGTCAAACCCTTAAGGGCCCTCAAGAGTGGAAGACAGAAGCTCAGGATAGAAAACTGTCAATTATTGCAATGATGGGAAATCAATGATGTTCAAGCTTATCATTACTTTCATCGTTCTAGGATCAAGTGCTGCTGCGCAAACTGATATTTCAACACTAAGTGAGAAAGATCAGGAGTTGCACCGTTGGGGATTTTGTCGTTCTGTTGATCAATACGCATTCAACATCAACTCTGACTTGGATTTCGATAGTCCAGAAATATTAGAGAGACATGACATCTCTGCGATTGATGAACTTTTGCTCCGAAATGATCGCAGCAGGGAAGAAAACGATCCCGAGCAAACTTACAAAAAAGCGCGCTTCGACACAGATGCACTTCTTTTGTCTGAGCAGCTGGTTGTCGATCAATCGATTTTAGATTCCTGCAATGAGGATATGAAGAAGATCCTGGCGAAGACCTATGTGCCACATTTCAAATATCTGGGTGAATGATGGCTCCTATCTTTCCACCCCGCTTTTCTTATTTGCTCCTCGGTGGATGGAAATCGCAATCCAGTAGAGCTTTACTGAAATCAGGGTAATTCGCCACGCCGACACCCTTAATGGCGACCTTCACCCAATCCCCCGGGAAGCCCCGTCTGTTCACGGCGGGGAGGGATAGGGGCGATTTGTCATGGGGCTGATCTTTGATTGGCAACATAATTCCGCACGATCTCGATCGGTGCGCCCCCGCAGCTCATACATAACCTCAGCTTCTTTAGCCTTTAGAATTTTCGCATCCTAGATGCAAATTTGCTGGATGTAGAACTGGAAGGCACGGGCATGAGAACTATTTCCCTCGATAGTGAAACCACCGGCGGAAGCCCTAAATCGGGTGACCGCGCTTGCGAGATCGGTCTGGTTGAGATGGTCGACGGCCGGCGGACGGGCAGGTCCTGGCGCAGCTACTTCAACCCGAACTACAAAGTCCATTTCGGCGCGCTGCGCGTGCATGGCCTGACTAACGCATTCCTGAGGGACAAGCCACTCTTCCAGGATAGAGCAGACGAAATCCTCGACTTTATTGATGGGGCACCGTGTAAAGCACACAACGCGCGGTTCGATCGAGATGTGTTGAACAATGAGTTTGTGGTCACCGGTTTGGAAATACCAAAAATCGAATTCTATGATACAATCCCGATGGCAAAGCAGCTCTTGAGAGGCGGCCGGTTTAAACTGGACATTCTGGTCGATCGACTGGGCATAACAGCACTTGACAGCAAGCTTCATGGTGCGCTGCTCGATGCCGAAATACTTGGTATGGTTGTTGAGAAATTCGAGGACATGCGGCCAGGATTTGTAGCCCAGTATATCAACTCGAACCCTTGTCTGAACCTTCTTCCAAAGTTCATAGAGATGGCGGATGTAGAGTGTGGCCTCGGGCCTCAATTCAGGTAAGGCGGTCAAAGGAGTTGCCAGGCGCTACACGTAGGCTGCCATTATTTTCTTAAGCCCTCTTAAGAAATGCGAGATATTCGCCAGCCCAGTGCTCATAAAACGGTAAAAATTCATCCTGTATTCTTAGGGTGTGGTTCACTCCGGTTGCGACTTTCATATGAAAATCCAAGCCGACAAGGATTGGTATATGGCGCGCGATTCTCAAGTCGTTGTTTTGTTTGCGGTAGATCCATGGGAGCAGACCTGATCCGTCCCTACTTATGCAATCGTCTATTTGGTCGCGGGCGGAGATTATGGTGACATCCACAACTTCCGCGTTGGGCAGCGTGATCCAGCAATGTGCGTTTATCTTATCAAGGACTGGAGCACCTTCCTCAAGTCTTGGGTCGAAGCCACGTTCGATATCCACCATCAGGCTTTCTCGCGTTGCGTTGACGTAATTATTTCCATCTTGCCACGCGACATCACCGACTGTGATGGCATGGGGAATGCCAGCGTGAATAAATTGCCGCGAGAGAATTGCCGTAGCCAAGAAACAATTCGCGTCGAGGTGTTGCCCAGACGTGAAGTATCTCTGAAGTTCAGAGGACGCGGCTTTTAAGCCGGGCCTGATCGACATAGTCCATCGTTGGTCGATCAGGAAACGATGGGTAAAGGGGCCATCTAGTTTATCTAGAGAATACGCCGTCGCCTCCCTAAAAGCCTCAGTATAGTTGTACATTAAGGCTCCTAAACCGCTTCGAAAATTTGCCAGTCCCATCAGATAACTATGTTCAATGAAAGGCTGCTGCAAGTGTCGAGGCCACCCGGAAAGTGGTACCCCTCGATCTCTTAAAGTTCGTTTACATCCGCAACATGCGGACACTGATCAGGAGCGGGCTGGCGTCCAGAATAGAGCTTTCCGCAAATATCTGTGAGCTGCCCGATCTAAGCAATGGCATCTGCACGGGCACTGTGCTCGACCGCGGCGGGAAGCTTGTCGTCGTAGTCCATGAACTGCTTGATCATGTTGATCTGGGTATAAAGATCGGACTGCTGCCTGCGGTGCTAGGGCATATCTTTCTTGCAAGCGATCGCCAGGTTCTCGATCGCCGGCACATCGAAGGCCGCATTGCGAAACCAGACCGGCTTGTCTTCAGCGATGCGCCAAAGATTAAAGAGAGCAATATCCGGGTCATGCAGTTTGACGCCTGCACCGGGCAGAGCTGCCAAATCCGCGCCCGGATTGAAATGCTTCTCGCGCCAAATATCCCAGCTCACGTCGCCACGGCGCTTCCCGCCGGTCCATGCGATTGTTTGCATGTCGACATCAAAGCCCCGGGTCGACATATCCGCGTAGTCGGTGATCGTGTGATAGGGTTGGGCGGTGGTTTCCCAGGTCGCACCATCACCGGTGATGCTGATACGGAAGGGAACTGCAGCGATTTCCCAGATTAGCGCTCTGGGCCCTAGAGCCAGGGTTTCACTGTCGATCATCGTGCCTTCGATTGTGCGGTCCATCTATATCTCCAAATTCAGATTGTTTTACATAGAGCCTGTATGTCTCTGGTATAAGGCTGTGCTCAGGGTGCCATTTCATCGAGACGAACCGGTGCCAGCTCATCGACATATTCGGCGATCTTCGCGGCATGCCGCGCCATATCGGCCATATATGGGAAGAGGCCGCCGGGAGGGGCTGAGATGACGCAATCAATACGCGCACGTATCTCACCCTCATCCTCATGGAGGCCTACATCAATAGCACCGCAGGGCAGGGGGTAGGCCGAGAGAAGCGCCTCAGCCGCGGCATGCTGCTTATCTCGCCATGCCATATCACCATCAATGAAATGGTTACCTGAGGCATCAACCTGAAGATCATGGAAGTCATCACCCGGCGTATTCGCAAGGTCGATCTGGAACATCATCGGGCTTTCGCAGGTAATTTTCCCCGCAACTACCATGAAGCGACGCAGGTGCCGAAGATCGAAATCAGGGTGAATTACAACGGGATCATCACGCGTTACACCAATTGATCGAAGATGCGCGGTACTATCATCGCCGGGCTGCATGTGTCGAAGAGATCCCAATGGATCCTTGAGGTTGCGGATGGTCATTCCTTGATCCGGACTCGTGGCAATTTTCTGGGCCACGAGGGCAGCAGGAATGATGCAACCGCCCACAGCCGCAAGAACATCTACATTAGCATAGGCCGCTTGGGCCATCTCACGACGTCCATGCAGGAGGCCCGATCGATCCATACCCCATACCCCTCCAGACGGGGGCGCATTTAGAAAAGAGCAAGGCAGCAATCTGCCTTCTAACGCCCGATCCAGATGGTAGTACAGGATCGCATCCTGCAGTCGCTCATCGGGTTGCACGTGAGCATCGAAAACATATGGAATATCAGTATTCATTTTCAGTGCTCTTCCTTTAAGTGGGCGCGAGAGAGCTTAACGGTTGAGAGCCACTTGGCAGCGCTCAACGAGCACCCTCTCGCGCGCAGAGATGAGCGTATCTTTAGCCACGTTCAGCCCATCCCAATCACCAATCATGGAATTCATCACGCCGTCTGCGCCGGTAAGGCAAAAGAGGACAGGGCGCATCCCGAACGAGCTGTCAGGGGCTACGATGACACCTGTTTTTGCAAAAGGGGCGAAGCTGTTGAGGTTGTTGCGATCGATTGCGACCACATTGTCTTCACCAGCCATGACCGAATAGAAAAGATCATGAAGCAAGTCTTCTTTCGGCTCGCTACTCAACCCCTCAAGGAAATGGGCTAACAGAGCAACCGCCCCAATACCGACAATCCCGGTGAGAAGCATAATGCCGAATTCAGCCAGAGATGAGCCACTAGCCTCAGCTCCATCATCTGGTCCTTCGGCGGGGTGGTGCCTGTGCGGTGTGTCATATTGATGTGTTCCTTTTTCGCATACCGCAATGAGCGGCCTCTTATTTCTTCTTGGACGCTCGATACTGGGTGAACTGAAACCACCCCAGAACTGCAATCGCCGAGATGTAGACCGCCACAATCAGCACCAGGGGGACGATAAAAATCGTCACCCCGGTGCTGATGGCACATACGACCGCGAGCAGACCGCAGCTGAGCGCATACATATGATCCGCGTAGCTATAACCGCCCATCAAGACGGACCACCCGTACCCAGAGACAGCCCATCCCAGGTACGCTCATCAAGGAAGCGCCCGGCGATCTTCTTGTCGAAATAGACCGAGAAACCCACTTCGCCGTCCCACTCGTGCCACACACCGTGTTTTTCGCCGCGGGTCACGCTGTTCATTGCGCCGCTGGCATCCATCTCGCCATATGGGAACCAGTTCCCCCACTGCTTGAAGAGGAAGGGCGTACCTGCCTCGGCACACTGATCGCGCAAGGAGCGCGCCCAATCGATATGCATCGGGCGTGCTTCAATGCCAGTCTCACCGCCGACGATAATCCAGTCGAGCTTGGTCACTCCATCGGCTTCATTGGCGTAGGCTGCGGGGCTATCGGGCTCTTCAGCCCAGACCTCGGCAGTCAACGCGTTCAGGCGCATGGCTTCACCCCCATCCTTGTAATTCAAGCCAGTCAGGGACACTGGCCCCAGAAGGGGCTCCATCGACAGGAAGGCCACCGGGAAGCCACAGGCCGACTTGGCCTTAAGAAGCTTCACGATATCACGGTCCGCTTCTTCCTGGTTCACAATGGTTGCACCGATCCACAGGTTGGCAGGGGCACCACTAGGGTGTAGATATGTACGGACTCTCGGGACACTTTCTGTAAATTACCCAATTTGGGGTGGAGGAAGTTTTCACGACGAACGAAGAACGAGACATCCAACGCAAGCTTAAAGTGCTCCAGCACGCCGAAAGATCGGCAATGCCCGTAAAGCATGCCGGTATTTTGGGATTGGGAGATCCAGCTTTTACAGATGGCATGATGCCTATCAAAAGCATGGCGAAGCCGGTTTGAAGAATGCCAAATCAATTCCAAAGAACCCGGCCAATCAAACGCCGCCCGAGATCGTTGAGAAGATTCTGTATCTGCGCCGGAAGTATCATCTGGGGCCGATCAGGATCGTCTGGTACTTGGCACGGTACTACAGCATCAAAATCTCGGATGCAGGGGTCTACCGCCTCCTCAAGCGCAATGGCCTCAATCGGCTGCCCAGAGGCACACGAATGCGTAAGCTACACACCAAGCGCTATCAGAAACAGGGGCCCGGCCATCACATCCAAGTGGACGTTAAGTTTCTGACCTTCAAAGGAAAAAGTGGCGAGAAAGTGCGCCGATTTCAATTCACTGCCATCGATCACGCAACCCGAGTTCGTGCTCTCAAGATTTGTGAGAAACACGCGCAGGCAAGCGCGGTCGACTTCATTGATCACATTATCGAAAAGTTCCCGTTTCGCATCCGTGAAATTCGGACAGATAACGGCCACGAGTTCCAAGCCAAATTCCATTGGCATGTCGAAGACCTCGGCATCAGACACGCCTACTGAAGTGGTCCCACTTATTTGGACAGTTTTGCGGCTCAGCTAAGATGTAATTGAGTTGGTGTCATGCCGCCTTTTGGGTTCGTTCCGCGTCGTAGAATGCGTCGTCGGGGGATCGTTTGTCGAGGGCTGTGTGGGGCCGTTCAGAGTTGTAGAACCCAATCCAGTCTTTGATCACTCGTTTGGCTTGGAAGCCGTCCTGCAATTCATGCAGATAGACGGCCTCCTGTTTGAGCGAGCGCCATAGCCGTTCGATGAAGATGTTATCGAGATAACGACCTCGACCATCCATTGAGATTTTGACGTCAGCCTCGGTCAAGGTGGTGATCCAGGCTGCACCCGTGAACTGCGATCCTTGGTCCGTATTCATGATCTCGGGCTTGCCGTATTTAGCGATTGCCTCGTTCAAGGCTTCGACACAAAAACTGGCATCCAGCGTGTTCGATAACCGCCACGCCAAGACCTTGCAGGTCGCCCAATCCATGATGGCGACCAGATACAAGAACCCACGCCGCACTGGAATGTAGGTGATGTCACTGCACCAAACGTGGTTCGACCGCGTGATTGGTAGCTTCCGGAGCAGGTATGGGTAAATCCGGTGCTCTGGGTGCTTCTTGCTGGTGTTCGGGCCTTTGTAGATGGCCTGGAGTCCCATCAAACTCATCAACCTGCGCACACGGTGGCGACCGGCATGGAAACCATTTCTCGGCAAGTAGGCCGCTATCTGGCGGCTGCCGAAGAACGGATACTTCGTGAACACGCGGTCGATCTCGTTCGTAACCGCTCGATTGGCACCGCCTGCCTGATCCTGGCCTTTTGTTCTAAGAGACGTGTTTAATGACGTCGTTAACGACGTGTCTTAGGCGGGGTGTGTGATGCGGGGTGAAGTTCTGGGGTTTGAG
>Ga0207889_1000199_pt1 | contig 25413 bp, 22 predicted proteins | sample LinPmetageLP47_FD_184058 | JGI IMG/M metagenome (GOLD analysis project Ga0207889, IMG submission 184058) | Marine viral communities from the Pacific Ocean - LP-47 (SPAdes) | ecosystem: Environmental > Aquatic > Marine > Oceanic | place: Pacific Ocean | collected 2011-06-12 | reverse complement strand
CGGCCCGCATATTTGTGCAGAGCTTCCAGGCGATGATGTAGCGGCTGTAATCGTCCAGGATCGTGCTGAGATAATACCAACCCCAGCCAATGATCTTGAAGTAGGTGAAGTCAGTCTGCCACATCTCATTGATTGCTGTCGTTTTGTCTGTGAAGTCATCAGCGGCCTTGATCACCAAGTAGTCCGGTGCGGTGATTAGATCAGCCGCTTTCAAATGCGGTAAGCCGATGATTCAGAGACAAAATACCGCTTCTCATCGGTGTATTTGACGGCAAGTTCCCGTGTGGTCAGGGCCTCATGTTCCAGCGCAAACTCAATCAGGTCATCACGACGGACATCAGGGATGCAGTTCCAGATCGATCCTGGGCATGGGGACCTATCAGCCAGCCCATCCAGGCCAAAGCGTAACCGCGCCATTGGGCTTGCAGTTACCCACAAGTTGTGCGGCAAATTGATTCACCCACCAGAGTTGGTCTTGCCTGAGGAGAAGGATCTGTGATTCGTCATTTGCACCAAACGGGTTGAGGTGCAGGCATGGGTCAGAGTTGGGTGGAAGCGGAAACGACAGGGTGCGATTTGGGGGACGTTCGACTGAATAGTCGCCTTGGAACAATGCTCGAGGCTCTCGGCGAACATCCGGGCAAATCGCTGCCTACAGCTTTCCAAGACTGGTCGAATACCAAGGCCGCTTACCGCTTCTTCTCGAACGAAAAGGTCAGCGAAGACAAGATCCTGGAAGGTCATTTCGCCGCCTCAGCCTTGCGCATTCGGGCTACTGATGATCCAATTTTGATCCTGCAGGACACCACGGAGTTCTCCTTCAAGCGGACTGAGCCGGAGAAGGTTGGGTTTACCGGAACATCATGCGGTCGCAAGATGAAGGATGGGCGTCATCAGAGCCACACCATCTGCGGCATGCGGTTGCATGTGAGCCTTGCCGTCACGCCGGAAGGCCTTCCACTCGGACTGACTGCGGCGAAATTCTGGTCGCGTGACAAATTCAAAGGCACGAGGGCCCTTAAACGCAAAATAAATCCAACTCGCGTCCCCATTGAGCAGAAGGAAAGTATGCGCTGGCTGGACAACATGCGCCTTTCAACCGAATTGAGCGGTGCGCCAGAACGCTGCGTTCACATAGGTGACCGCGAGAGCGATATCTACGAGCTCTACTGCTTGGCGGAAGACTTAGGGACCAACTTCCTCATCCGAAGCTGCGTTGATCGCCTGGCCGAAGACGGGGGTACGACCGTTTCAAAGGTGATGGCAGCGATCCAAGCCAGTGGTACGCATGAGATTCGGTTCCGCGATGCGCAGGGCAAGGGGCAGCAGGCCGTGCTTTCGATCAGGTTTGCTACGATGACAGTTCGCCCGCCAATCGGGAAGCAGAAGAAATACCGGCATCAACAGCTCCAGATCATTCATGCCGAGGAGCTCAACCCGCCAGAAGGCCGGGCGCCTGTGTTCTGGAAGCTGATCACGAACCTGCCGGTCGCGACCCATGCAGACGCTGTCCATAAGCTCGAATGATATGCATTGCGATGGAAGATCGAGACCTTCTTCCGGACTCTGAAAACCGGATGCCGGATCGAAGAGCTGCGCTTGGCCACGGCTGATCGTCTGGCAAACTGCATTGCACTGTGCTGCGTCGTCTCCTGGCGCGTGTCTTGGCTTACGATGCTCAGCCGCGAGGCACCAAAGACTCCGCCCAATGCGACCTTCACTGAAGCCGAGCGTTGTCTGCTCGAACGGTCCATGCCAGTAAACAAACTGAAGGGTTCTCATGATCTGGACTTCTACGTCAGGGCGGTCGCACGGCTCGGAGGGTATCTCGATCGCGCCTCTGATGCCCCACCAGGCACGACAGTTATATGGCGCGGCCTCTCCCGCCTCGCTGAAATATTAAAGCCGAAAACTTATGGGTAACTGCAAGGCCAATGGCGCGGTTACTGTCAACGATGCAATCGTAATCGCCAAAGACCTGACAGCTACCTCAGTGGGCCGCATATACATCGGCAAGGCAGGTGTGCAGATCGGCGCACTTTCCGGTATTCCCAAGATCATACTTTCTACAGGCACGTTTTGGCAGGCGGGCGCTGGTTCTCCAGAAGGCATTTACGCAGCGCCAGTAGTGTCACAGTACACGCGTACTGATGGAAGCGCTGGCACAACCATTTACATTAAAGAGGGTGGCGGCTCCGGCACAAGGGGTTGGGTTGCGAAATAAGGTTGCCGCCACGCAAAATTCAACCTCGGCAAAACCGAACCGACCGCTATCAATAAAATGGGTATCGAAAGCGTTAGGGCCGTAAAACCAAAAGCACCTCCCACACATGCGATAATGAACGGGGGCCAAATTTCAAGACGAACTCGGCCTCTCAACGCCGAGGCAATGATGCCGAATGCCATTACTAAAGCCACGGCAGCTAAAATGGCGATATAAGGGTCACTCTGGCTGACGATTATGCCGACACCATGATGGATAATCTCGGTGTATGAACCAAAAAACAAATAAATTTTCGTAAGTGCATCCGTCAGGTATCGAACAGCAACTATGCCAACAACTACAAGTGCCGAGAGCGAAAAAATGATGGGGAGTATTTCTGAATATCGAAAGCGAGAATTTGGCTTCATCCGGGTGAATATTAGCCACGAAATGCCCGCCAGCGTTACCGCAAACACACCGCTGGATACGGATGCCATCAATGCTGAGAGTGCCATTTGTGCGGTGTTTGCAGGGGTAAACAGCTTGGCGGTAGCCTTTGTGTGCAACTGGACGCACAACAGCCAGCCGCACCAGCCCAGCGGTCCCCTGCCGTTCATCGCAACATGCGCGGCAAGGAATATAAAATAGATCAGCAGGGATGGGCGGCGTCCAGTTAAGCTCAAATAAATTGATCTAAACAGCAAAGCATTGATGGCGGTGATCAGCGCCACGTATAGCCCAAACCCGATTCCCGGCAACACCTCCTCCAGGGCCATGCCCGGGTAAGAAGCTAAAAACCTCTCGAAGTGAAAATGCTCGGAGAGAGAGCGTAAGTTTCGCCCGGAATTCCACAGCACGGATACTTGCGCCCAAGGTTCATATACCTTCACGCCCGAAACTAGCAGCGCAGAAATGGCGAAAAATACCACTAGCCCTAAAACTTTCTTGGTTTTTATTTTTACACTCATGAGGCTTGTTTTGAGACAATCGGCGTTGAATGACAATAAGTCATTGCCAATCGGGGAGACTTCCTAGCGGAGGTGGCACATGCATCTAATGCCTCCGTCTGCGAAACATTCCCCGCCGTGCCGCCGATGGGGGCCAAGCTCGAAAGCTATTGCCCGGATGCTTTTTTGGCGTGATCGGGTCCACAGCTGCAGCAGCTTTGAGCATCAACTTCCAATCTACTAAAGTCATGTAATAAATGGAAGTTGATGCGCAGCAATCAGTCTTGCCGAACTATAAAAATCGAGCAACTTGGAAAGACCGGTTGCGGAACTTCGGAAAGCGAAGGCACTGTTGCACAAAGCGGGTAAGGGATTCATGTCATGAATCCAGTGTGGTAGCTGGCTTGCATGAGCAAACCGACATCACCGATCTACAAAACCAAGAACTGGGATGCCGAACCTTCCGGCAAAAGGGGTAGGTCGCGGACATTCATTGACGCTGCGATCCAGACCTGTTTGACAATGAAGGTGCTGCTCAGGTTGGCCCTACGTCAGACGACGGGCTTTGTGGAAAGCCTGTTTCGGCTGACGGGGCTGGACTGGGACGTGCCTGACTTCAGCACCTTGTCCCGCCGTCAGAAAACACTTGTGGTGAATACTCCGTATCGCGGCTCAAAGGGTCCGCTGCATCTCCTGATCGACAGCACCGGCATCAAGGTCGTGTGTGAAGGCGAGTGGAATGCGCGCAAGCATGGTGGCCCCAAACGGCACGTTTGGCGCAAGATCCATATCGGTATCGACGAACAGGTAATGCAAATCAGAGCATTTGAGATCACGGGCAGCAACACTGGGGATGCATTGTATGAAACTGCTGGACCAGCGGCTGATGGCGCACGACTTTGACCGCCAAGTTGCTGAAATTCATGTGCGCCTTGCGATCCTGAACGGTTACACCGCCCTTGGCATCCCTGTCACAAAAGCCATGGGATAAATCCGTCGGGGAAGATGTGAGCGATAACTGAACTGCGACCACTATTACTTTTGAGGGTAGGGTGATCGACCCATTTCCGCCAACATATTTTCTCTGAAGACCTCCGCAGGTATCTTCCATCCCAAGCATTTGCGCGGTGTGTTGTTGAGGCGGTCGCTTATTTCTTTGATGTCGTGATCCGTGAGCTGACGTATATCTCGCTTTCTGGGTAGCCACCGTCGAGCCCTTCGATTGGTATTTTCAACCGTTCCTCTTTGCCAGGCTGACGAGGGATCGCAGAACCAAGTTTGTGTACCAATTTTTGCCTGCAATTGCGGCCAGCTGACGAACTCGCTACCTCGATCAAAGGTGATGGACCGGCGGGCGATATGGGGCAGGTCTTTGATAGCCTTCAGTATCTTTCCCATCACCGGTTTGGGGCGTTTGTTGGGGTTTTGTAACCGCGCCATTGGGACCGCCTGCCTGACGCTTTGGCAATGATCTAAGAGACGTCGTTAATGACGTCATTACTGACGTCTCTTATGTGGGGCCTGTGATGCGTGGCGAAATTCTTGGGGCGGAGCGGCGGCGCTTTTGGCATGACGACGACAAGCTTGAGATAGTCGCGTCGGTTGGGATTTCCGGGGCGAGCGTGACGCAGGTTGCGCAGCGCCATGAGATTAAGCGACAACAAATTTACGCGTGGCGACATGAACTGAAGAAGAAAGGCTTGTGGTCGCCTGATGCTGGGGCGCTGTTCTTTCCGGTGGATCTGCCGGTGGCGCAGGCACCGGTCGCTGAGGCACCGCCTTCAGTTGCTGTTGAGTTGCGCCTGCATGGCGGGCGTAGTTTGCATTTTGAAAGCACGATTGATCCTGCTGCGCTGTCGGCGCTGATCCGTGTGGTTGACGCTGCATGATCGGCCCGGGCACCGGTGTGCGTGTGTATCTGGCCTGCGGCGTCACGGATATGCGCAAGGGGATCGCAGGGCTGGCGGCGCTGACCCAGGACGTGTTGCGACAAAAGCCTACCAGTGGGGCGGTGTTTGCGTTTCGAGGCCGTCGGGGTGATCGGATCAAGCTTCTGTTCTGGGATGGCCAGGGCTTTTGCCTCTATTACAAAGTGCTCGAACGGGGCCGTTTCCCTTGGCCGAGCGCCAAGGATGGAGCTGTGCGACTGACCTCGGCGCAGCTTGCGATGTTGTGGGAGGGGATCGATTGGAGGCGTCCAGATTGGGGTGCTCCACCCGCTCGGGTCGGGTGATTTTGCGCCGGAATTTGCGTTATTTATATGGTGCTTTGACCTGACTTTTGGTCGTCAGGCGCATGTCTGAACACGCCGAAAACCTCCCTCCCTCTCGCGCATGCAGGCATGCGCTGCCGGGCAGTGGATGATCCCGCCGTTCTGAAGGCGCTGCGCCTACGGATCGCCAAATTGCAGAAACTGGCTTTCGGCAAGTCCTCAGAAAAGATCGAGCGCGAGATCGAACAGTTGGAGCTGGCGCTTGAAGATCCGCTGGTCGCGGTTGCTGAGGAAGATGACGCACCCATCAACGAAGGGCAGGATGAACCTTCACCAGAGGCTGCCGATGCACCCGCTTTGCGCCGCCGACCACGTGTCTCGGATACGATCCCGCGCGAACGCCGTGAACTGGACCCCGGCACCTGCTGCCAGGACTGTGGCGGCGATCTGCGCGTCACGCCAGAGGCGTGCGATCTCATGCGCACCTTTGGTGCGACGGGTGAGGATGTCAGTGAATTGCTCGATATGATCGCTGCCCAGATGAAGGTAGTCCAGATCGCCCGGATCAAGAAATCCTGTCGGCGCTGCGAGCGGATGGTGCAGGAAGCAGCACCCAGTCGTCCGATCCCCGGCAGTATGGCAGGGCCGAACCTGCTGGCCCATGTGCTGGTCTCGAAGTTCGACGATCACCTTCCTTTGTTTCGCCAGCATGAGATCTTCGCCCGCATGGGGGCGGACATTCCCGAAAGCACCCTTGTGGGCTGGTGCGGCCGCGCCATGAAGACACTATCGCTGCTGATCGAGCGGATCGATGCAGACATCTTGGGTAGCGATCTTCTACATGCGGACGATAGCCCGATCCGGGTATTGGACCGTTCCCGAAGAGATAAAGGGTTGGGGAAAGGCGTGAAGCAAGGCCGGATCTGGGCCTACGTGCGTGACCAGCGCCCGTGGGCGGGAGATGCGCCCCCCGGCGCTGTCTATCGGTTCGCTCCCAACTGGAAGGAAGAGCACGTTCTGAGCCATCTGGCCAATGCCCGCGGCATTCTGCAAGCGGACGGCTACAAAGGCTATGCCAAGCTCTACGCGCCTGAACCCGATGGCAAACCGCGCTTGCGCGAGGCGGCCTGTTGGGCGCACCTACGGCGAGACTTCCACGACTTTTGGGTCTCAACTAAGTCCGAGATCGCCCGCGAAGCACTCGACCGGATCGGCAAGTTCTACGACATCGAGCGCGATATCAACGGCCAGACCGCTGACGTGCGTCATGCGACGCGCCAAAAGCTGACCCAGCCAAAGGTCGCGGCCTTCTTTGTCTGGTCCGAACAACAGCTCCTGCGCATCCCGGGTAAAAGCGACTTGGCCAAAGCCTTCCGCTACGGTCTCGCCCGGCAGGATGCGTTCAGCCTATTTCTGTCTGACGGGCGTGTGGCCATCGACAACAATCCCGCTGAACGCGCCCTGCGCCCGATTGGAATTGGACGTAAGAATTGGTTGTTTGCTGGAGCCGATACCGGGGCGGAAACGCTCGCGCGTGCAATGACCGTCATTGAAACCGCCAAGCTGAACGGTCTCGACCCGCTGGCCTATCTGGCTGACATCCTCGACCGTATCCACGATCACAAGATCAACCGGCTGGATGAATTGCTGCCGTGGAATTGGGTGCCGCTGGACGCTGCCCATTCACCGGCCACCTGATGGCTGCCGTGCCCCATGTCTGCAGCATCGATTACGTAGCCAGAATGTTGGGCGAGGATGCCCAACTTCTTGAAGCGATCATCTCCAACGACGACAACCTGACCTATGGAAACATCGTCAGCGTTTACGTCGGGCCCGACGAAACAAGCACCGCACTGACCGATGACGGGATCCAAGAGCTGACGGAAATGATCCGCGCCGCTCGTATCACCAACAAAACATGGCATGAGCTCCTTGATGACTTCGTGGATGACATCGATCTGGTGGCACGCATCAAAGCTAAATCACCGCGGTAGCAATGGGGCGGTTACGGGGTTTTTAAGGATCACCGTGAAACGACTGACGCGCTCAACCAGCGACGTGACATATGCTTGGCCACGTCTCTGTTCAAACAGCATTAAATCGCCTTCCCAATGCCCAAACTGGCGACGGTGGGCGACATCATCTGGCCTGAATAGGATGCTGACATCACGATCAAACTTGGATTTCTGACGCTTTCGAGCACGGCGGGGTGTCCGGTTCTTGCGATGCATGGGCAGGTACCACCACAAGTCCTGTGAAATGCCTTCTTTGGAGTAGATATATCGGTAGATTGTTTCCTGGCAGACGCGCCGCTTGGCTCCATCAAAGATCATCCGGTTGCCGATCTGTTCAGGCGTCCATCCATCCTTAAGATGGTTCACTACGCGCTGACACAGCTCAGGGTGCCGGATCAGCTTGCGTTGTGTGTATCGCCGCCGTTGTGTGATCTGATGAGCCGCCATGCCGAAGTATCCAGCATACTTCTTGGGAAAGGCATCATCAGCCCAGAAATTACGTTTGATCTCGCGAAAGATCGTGGACTTATGGCGTTTCAAGACCCGCGCCATCTCGGCGACAGGCACCTTCGCATGCCACCAACCTTCAATTCGTCGACGTTCTTGCATGCTTAGTTGCGTATAAACGGTTCCTATGCGATGTTCTCCTCATTAGATAACTCATTGTTTTCTAATAGGAGTTGCAGTTCAAGGTAGCGCGCACCCGGCTACAAGCGAATAACCTATAATTAGGATTATGTAATAATTGCGCTCAGATCGCACCTCACAATCGTTTAGTAGGCGAAAATACACTCTCATTTAGTGCTCCGACATTATTATTCTCCCAACTCGATAGCTACCTATTCGAATAATTGGTTTTTGGTGAAACGGCTTTTCTTCGTCGACCGGCTCAAGACATCAGACTATACAGAGGAGCAAGTAATCTCAGACGTATCTGGGTCGCACTGTTTCTTGACCGCGGTCAAGAAGGTCCCACCGGTGAAGGTTGTATATGATAGGCGCACAATATTGGTGGGTATAGATATGTGCCCGTGTCCTGCGATCGATCTAGCATTCCAACATGAAATGCGTGTTCTACCACCACATTTTCGGATTTCACGCTTCACTCCGTTCTTCTCATTTTGCCCAGCACGGGTTGCTTATATCAACAACCGGTCACATTTTCGGCGGAACCGGTTGACCCATGTCAAATATTTATGAGCCCTAGGGCAAAGCGTACGCCGTCAGAGGCAGCTCAAAGGCATTGAACGAAGGCACGTCAAATTTTTCTTTCGCGACGCTAACCGCCCGCGCATACAATCCTTCATAAGCCACCAGCATCCGCTCCAACGTAAACAACCCCTCAACCCTCTCTCGCGCTGTCCAGCGCGGAATGTTGATCGCCTCCCTCAAAGCCTCAGCCAAATCCTCAACATCCGCCCCAGCGTAACGCGCCATTTTTCCTGCCACCTCACGGATCGCGCCATTTTCAACCGCTGCAATCGGCAGACCACAAGCCATCGCCTCAATCGCCGCCAGACCGAAGGGTTCATCCCAAAGCGGGGTGAACAGCAGGACGGAAGCTCGGCCGATGGCCTCGGTCAGATCCGCGCCTTGCAGGTGACCGCCGTATTGCACACCTTCATCTAACAGCGGTGCAATTTCGGTATCGAAATACCCCTGATCCTCAATCGTCCCGTAAATCCTCAGCGCGATGCCAGCAATCTTAGCCGCCTGAGCGGCCAGATGCGTCCCCTTGGTCGGCGTGATACGGCCCATCCATACCGCGGTGCCATCGCCTTCTGAGCGGAACGGCCAGTCCGCAAGATCAATGCCATTCGGTACAACACGGGCGAAGGGAGCGACTGCCCCATCAAACCACGCTCCCAATTGCCGCTGCGAACAGGTGGTAAACAGCGACCACGGCGCCCCGCCATCGGCGACAGCACGCTTCAACACATCAAACGGTGGCACATGTAGGGAGGTCACCATCGGCATCCGATGCCGTGCAGCGAAGCGCGGCGGAAAACGGTGGAGTGAATTGTTATGCACCACGTCGAAACCACCCTCGGCAAGGCGCGGTAGGATACGCTCGAACGCGGTATCCAAATGGCCGGTCAGCTCCGGCGTGCCGTGCCATTTGTGCCAAGAGAATTCGCGATCATAGTGAACGTCCACGACGGGCTCGACCTTACCGCCCCAATCGCTGTCTCCGGCGGCAAACAGAGTCACATCATGCCCCCGCGCGCGCAGGCCGCGGCAGAGGTGCCAGCAATGGGCCTCCATCCCGCCCATGAAGGGGCGCGCGATGGGAAAACGCACATGTCCGATGACGGCGATCTTCATGGTGTCACTCCGCCGCGATGGCAGAGATACGTTCCTCGCCCGCTTGAGCAGCCGCGCGGCGCTCTTCCTCGGTGTCCAGATCGCGTAGCAGCTTGTCCATCACCCGACGGCTGCTGGCGTAGGGCATATCGCCGGTCTGGCGGCACATTTCGAAATCCGCATCATTTGGTGCGCGCAGGATGGTCAGCGCATCGTCGCTATTGTCGATCAGCCCCATCAGGTGAAAGGCGTGCAGCCAATGGCCCATGGTACGATGCCCCCAACGGGTGGCGAAATATTCGGCGTTGCGGACCACGGCCTCCACATGGTGGATCGGCGGCATGCAGTGATCGTGATATTGGTGATAGACCTTGGCCCCCTTCATCCACCAGATGTCGATCCCGCGCGCGTCGAGCACGCGACCAAAGTCTGTATCCTCGCCGCCATAGCCGAAATAGCCTTCGTCAAACCCACCGCTGCGTTCCCAATCGGCGCGGTGCATGGCGAAGTTGAGCGACCAGAAACAACGGTAATCCTCACAATACCGCAGACCCTCCGCCGGTGGCCCCTGCCGGTCGGAGTGTTTGACGCCGATCTTGTCGAAGTGACCGAAGTTGAGACCCCCCGCGGTCGCCCCTTTGGGGAGGTATGCAACCTCACCCATGACCAGCCCGCGGCCATCGTGGCATGCCTCTGCCACATCGGCGACAAGCTCGGGATGCGGGATGCAATCAACGTCGACAAAGGCCAGAACGGCGCCGCTTGCCTTGCCTGCCACCGCATTGCGCGCGGCGGCAAGGGGAAGCTCCCCATCGGGGCGGGTGACCTGGATTTGATGGATGGGAAAGGGCGCGTCGGGCAGACCCTCGTATAGCTCATCCTGCATGGCGGCGATCACCAGCTCGCGTGGGGGCACGGTTTGCGCGGCCAAGCCACGGATAACATTGTGCAAATGCGCCTCGCGGCCGCGGGCGATGGTCAGAACGGATACGTCACGCATGGTGAACCTTATTTAAGGATGTTGAAATTTCGGGGCGGTCCCAAAGGCGATCCGCCAGATTGCCGAGCCAATGCGCGGTGCGGCTCGCCGCGTCACTGCCCCCGGCCAAAGCGCGTTGGCGCACGGAATCATGCTGGCGTTGTGCCTGCTCAATCGCGGCCCGCCAAGCATGGGCAGAGCTTGGCATATGCGGCAAATGCAACGCGGCACCCGCTTGGCCCAAGGCGCGGGCTTTCTCGACTTGCTCGTCGAAATAGCGCCACTCCGGCACCACGATCCAGGGCTTCGCGGCCGTGAGCACTTGGGCGCAGGTCGTATTGCCAGTGGACGAGATCACCAGATCCGCCGCTGCGATATAGTCGGGCGCGTTGTCGACCCAGCCTTTATGCATCAGGTTCGGCGGCAGCGTGGCATGCCAATCGCGTTGAACCTCGCCGATGGTGATCCAGTCCATCTGCGGATAGCTGCGCGCGGCGACGCCCAAGGTAGCCTCGGAAATGCCGTTGCCGCCACCGCCACAGACCACCAGTGCCATGGGGCGTTTGCCGAACTTCAGTGTCGCGCGGGCATCCTTTGCCTTGGGCAACGAGACATTCACCCCCAGACCGGGAGCGTAGCGGGTTTTCTCCGCCCAAGTGCCCCAGCTCTCCTGCGCCAAATCCGCATGGAACGGGGCGAGCAACCCCGCGGCACCGTCATAGGCGGCACAATGCCCCGCATCGCTGCGGTCGCCATGCTGGAGGATTTTAACATGCGGCACCGAGCACAACCGCGCCAGCTGCGCCACCTCGGCCGAGACATCGACGATCATCAGCTCCGGCGCCTCGGCGGCAAAGAACTGTGCCATCGCGGCCATCGCCTCGCGAATGCCGGACCAGCCGACCGGCGCGCAATGGGTTGTGTCGGGCGTGTCGAGCAAGGCGGCACCATGCGGCTCATCCCCCTGTGCCTCGAATAGCGAGGGGAGCTTCTGCATCGTCACATTATCTCGCAAAGGCGGGAAAATATCATCGCGCGCGCAGAAAATCTGCACCGGTCGCGCTTCGGGGAGCGCGTTGACGATCGCAGCGCAACGCTCCGCATGGCCGCGCCCTTGATGATGCACGAAATAGCCGAAGGGCCGCAGGGGAACGTCAGGAAAATCACGCATTACTATTCACCCGCCATCAGCATCGGCTGCGGCGTGCGGTAATATTGCACCCCATCCAAAACCCCCGCCGCATGTTTCAGCGAAGAGCGATAGACCGAGGCCAGACCATCCAGCTCCGCCAGCGCATTTGCAGGCAGTACGGCGTTGTCGAAGCGCGAGAGCATATCCAGATCATTGCCGCTATCCCCCGCCACGATCACGCGGTCGTCCGACATGCCACGCCGCGCCGCCTCGAACCGGATCCCGGCGGCCTTGCCGGCCTGCACGGGGATGATGTCGATGAATTTCTCATGGGACGGAATGATGCGGGCCAAGACCCCTGCCTGATGCAAACGCGCTTCCATCACGGGCACATCGCTCATGGTGCCGAAAAGGCTGACCTTCCAACGGCGCTGGTCATAGACCGGCTGGAAACGCACATCGGTGCCTTCCAATGCCGCGCGTACCGCCGCCGCGTCCCAGTCCTGCGCGATCAACGCTGCGTAATCCTCACACAGGGTGAAACCGCTACCCTCACGGCGCCAAATCTCTGTGCCCGTAGAGCTGATGATCGTATCCGGCGTGGGCAGATCCCATTCCGCCAGCACCCGCTGCGCCTCTGCGATGGAACGTCCGGTGGCAACGGTAAAAGCAAAGCGCTCCCCCTCGCGTCCAAGCCACTGGGTAAAGGCCCGCGTGCCATTGCGACAGCCGGTTAGCGTATTGTCGATGTCGCAGGCGAGTAGGTGATCGTGAGATGGGGTGCCGCCGATCTGTCTCTGCGGCCCGCGCACCACCCCTTCCATCACGGCTTGCGTCCGCATCGCCCAAGCCGTCCAATCATAGGTCTGCCGCGCAATACGTTGCGCCCGCCGAGCGGCCAGTACCCGCTCCGGTGCGGTCAGCACGTCGCGCAACCCGCGCGCCAGGCTCGCCGTATCATACGGGTCAATCAAGGTCCCAAAACCAAGCTCCGGCAGAATATCAGACGGCCCGCCCGATTGCGTCGCGACCAAAGGCACACCCGCCTGCGCGGCCTCGATCAGGGTCAGCCCAAAGGGTTCGTGAAACGCCGGATTGCAGAACACACCGCCCTCGGCCGCCAGCGCATAGAGGTCGCTGATGTCCTGGGCGGAGTGTTGTCGCGGCAGCGCCACCCTGCCCCAAAGATCATGCCGGTCCACCCCGTCAAACAGATCCGCAATCACCGCATCACGCTCGCTGCACCCCTGCCCCAAGCCATCCCGCAGCCCCGCGATAATCACAAGGTTCGCGCGGTCTTGTAGCGTAGGATCAGACGCATAGGCATCGACCAGCCGTCGCAGGTTTTTCTTCCGAATGGGCCGCGCAATGGCAAGAATGATGGGTTTGCTCACATCCCGCAAAAATCCGCCCAGCATCTGCCGCGCACGGTCCGCGTCGCCCTGCGCCTCTACGCAAACCCCCGGCCCGATCCGATGCGCGCGGCCTTCAGCGTCCGGTATGAGCTTCGGTATTTGCCGCTCCACCTCATCCCGCGACGAGGCGACAATCGCATCCGCCTCCGCCAACGCTCGGGTCTCCCGCGCAATGCGCGCCTCCAACTCGGCCGAGGCCACTTCTCCCGGCCCCAACTTCTCCGCCCCCAGCGAATGCGCGGTATAAAGCACCGGAATCCCGAACCTCTCCCGCGCTGTCAGCGCCAGTTCCGCCGCATCCGCAAAATGCGCATGAATTTCATCCGGCCGCGCCGCGCCCATGGCTTCAAGCGTCTCTAACAAGGCGTTTTGCAGCGAAGGAAGCTCCCCCACCAAATCATCCTTTTCCAAATACTCAGCCCGATCCGACGCCAAACGCACTACCCGACACTTGGGCGCAATCCTTTCCTCGGCCTGCGCAAAAACAGCCCCCAACTCCGGCGCATCAAACAGCCGCGTGACGATCGTGACTTCTTCAACTTCAGGAAGTTTTGCCTGCGCCATCGCAGCGCCAAGGACATAGGCGATATGCCCACCGGTATCTTCCGTCATGCCGTACTTAACGGGCGGAGCGGATAGACATCCGCCCATGGAAATATGCATGATGCGCATATCAGCCTCCAAAAATTTTGATGTATTCAGAACTGCAAAAACGCGAGCCTCGCAAAGATAACAGTAAAGTTACCTTATGGTTCCCGTCGGAATTGAGATTTGTTTTGGATAGCTAAGCGAAGCCATATTCTACTACAGGTAGGCTGGCGATTTTGTGTGTGAAACCAAAATAGGATGGTGTGTTAATTGCTTTTCGTAGCATCCCGCAACGCGGCCAACCTACCTGTAAGCCCATTAAATGCGAACTCACGTAAAAACGCCCACTCCCTTAACGCACTATAATCTGCGGGCGTCAAATCCACGTCTCGGGCCATCTCATCAAACAGATCGCGGATCGCCTCGACCTGACCAAGAATGATCCTTTCTGCTCGTCCCTGATCCAACCCGAAACTACCTGCTGCATCCAGTGCCAGCGAAAGGTTCGCGCGGTGATCTGTTCCCCGTACTGCCATGGCCTGATTGGCCTCATATGACGCCCGCGGACGCGGGTCGATGTCGTAGGCCGGCGTCAACTGAAGCTGTTCCCCCGTCCAGAATCCAGCGTGGTTGCGGGCGTGGTCATCGGTATTCCCGACCAGAATGTTGAAGCACATACGCGCGAATAAATCTTGCAGATCCGCGCTTGGCGTGAGGCTCGCTCTGCGCAGATGGGTGGCAAGTTCCTCGTAGCTGGCGTAGCGCCCCTGAAGCTCGCTGAGCCCCAGAATGGTCAACGCAGATACCATCGCGCGCCGTGTCCAGCCCTGCCCCGTATTGATCCGGTCGAACCGCTCGATCAGCAGCACATCTTTGCCCATGACCTGACGAAGCTCGACCGGAGCGACGTTCATACCGCAGGCCTGCGCAATCTTCATCGCGATATATTCGCCTTTCACCACTGAATGTTGGTCGTTGGAGGCGCTGAATTTCGCGATCATCTTGCGATTGCCATCCGTGACCTGCGCCTTGGGCCGTGCCCCGCCGATAGACGTCCCGTGGCGCAAGGCTTCGTCCAGTTCCAGTGGCACGCCACGCTCCACAAGGTCCGCAGCTTCTATAAGGGTCGACAGCGCGACCTCCCCCGCCAGTCGCGGCACGTATTCTGTCGCAGAGCTCTGGAAGTCCAGCGCGCCAATCCGGTCGGAGCCGGATTGCAGCATATAGTTCATCTCGTCGAGCGCATCGAGGTCCATGGCGATGCCCTTGGCACCGGTCAACCGGTTGATAATGACCCGGCGCCCCCAGAAATCAGGGGCTCCGTCGCGCAGGCAACCTGCGATCTGCAGGGGGGCGGCGGGCACGTGGATCTGCTCGACCAAGGGCAGCTCGGGCAGAAAAATCGGAATCGCATCGGGATTGCGCAGGTAACTTTTACCGTAGGTGAACTGATGCAGCTGACCCACAAGATCGACGCGGCCAGCGACCACAGGGTCGGTTGCACCGGGCAGAAAGATCCAGACATAAAGGGTTTTGGTCGGTCTCAGCAGCTCAGAAGTCATTGTCTATCTTCCCGCGGCTGGCCTGAAAGGCGCGCTGACGCAACAGAGCATTTGCCCGCCGTTCGGTGGCGAGCCGCGTGGTCAGCCGTTCGTCATCTTCCTCGAAGAGCGGAACGCCAAGGATGGTGGCGATTTCGAAAACGGCACCGAGGGATACGGTCATGTCCCCCTTTTCCACCCGTGACAGCAGCGGGCGAGAGACCCCCGCCCGTTCCGCCAGTTCCTGCGCGGTCATGTTCCGCTCCAACCGCGCGGCGCGGATCATCAGCCCCAAAAGCTCTGCAGCCTTTCGGGCGGTTGGCGAATAGGGGCGTGTCGGTTTAGGCATCGGCATCCCGAGTAATTTGTAAAATTTATAATACATAATGCGACGTAATGATACTTATACGTTATACTACTTCAAGTTCATACCAAATTTTATCATCGTGCTCCCGCCTCGCTTCGACTTCACTGTTACCCCTGTTGCTATAGCGTCCCTTGCCACCCCTCCCCCACAGCCTACCTGACCCTAGCAAGACAAAGGGGTCTCGATGACATCACATCGCTATATCTTCGTCGGCGGATTGCACCGCTCCGGCACCAGCCTCGTGGCGCGGCTGATCGGCGGGTTGCCCGATGTCAGCGCGATCAATGCAGCACCCGTGCCGGAGAATGAGGGCGTCTATCTGCAAGGGGCCATCCCCCACACCGCGCGGCACGGCAGCCCCATGCATTTCGCCACCGACCCCGCGCAGCACCATATCGAAGGATCGCATTTCGACAGGTTAGAGACGCAAATGCGGCTGGAACGGGACTGGGCACCGTATTTTAACGAAGCACCGTGGCGCATTGAAAAGTCGCCCGTAAACCTGACACGGATGCGCCTGTATCAGCAGCTTTTCCCACTGTCGCAGTTCGTCGTTGTCACACGCCATCCGGAGGCAGTTGCGGCCGCCACCTCCAAATGGGTCGACATGGACCCCGCGGCGATGATGGATCACTGGCTGGACGCCTATGGAATCGTGCAGCGCGACATCGATTACCTGCATGCGGTGATCACCATCCGCTACGAAGATCTGGTCGCGGCCCCCAGCACTACATTAACGCGTTTAGCAGCGTTTCTGGATGTGGATACGGTGCCCGCGCCGTCCGATATCCGCGATGGCAATCAAGACTATGCAGGGACGACCACGCTCTCCCCCGCTCAAGCAGAGCGTGCTTCGGCGTGGGGATATGGTGTGGGATTGCAGGTTCAGCCTTGGGCTGGCGTAACCCGCCACCCTTTGAGACGCATTGCTGAGAATGTTGAGGCGGCGGCGGGTGGAGAAACGCTAGCCCAACGACTGCTCAGCGAGGAATAGGACGCTAAACCTCAGGTTAGAGACACATAGCGTCGACCCACTCCCACCAGCACATATCGCCTCCCAATCTCACCTCAGTTGCACACAAGACGGAACTTTATCCCGACCACGAGGTTCAATTTTAAATAGCAATTTTCGACCATCGTTCTCTTCCTCACAACGCCGCGCCCCTCCCCTTGAGGGCTCAACAGCACGCGAAGTGAAAGAGACGCAACACGATCCGCGACGGCGCGGTCCTGCGCCGCCGGTGAGACTTGGCTTCCCGAAAGGCTGCGCAGATGAATATTCGTACTCAGGTAAAGACCCACTCCCACACGGCGACTCCCTTTGCGGCGACGCGGATCGCGGACAATGTGCTCGACCTTATTGGCCAGACGCCGATGGTACGCCTGCCCCGCTATCTCGACCGAGAGGAAGTTAGTCTTGTCGCCAAGGTCGAGGCGCTGAACCCCGGCGGCAGCGCCAAGGATCGGCCCGCGCGGCACATGATCGAACGCGCTTTAGCGGACGGTCGGCTCAATCCCGGCGATACGGTGGTTGAATCCTCCTCGGGCAATATGGGCATCGGGCTGGCGCAGGCTTGTGCAGTGCATGGGCTGCAATTCATCTGCGTTGTCGACCCCAATGCGCAGCCCCAGAACGTGGCAATTATCCGCGCCCTCGGCGGTCAGATCGAGCTGGTGGATCACGCGCCTGACGGAGATTTTCTCGCCGCGCGACTGGATCGGGTCGCCAAGCTTTTGGAGGAAGACTCCCGCCGTTTCTGGCCCAACCAATATGCCAACCTCGACAACCCTGAGTCCCATGAACTCGGCACCATCGCCGAGATCGACGCAGCGCTTGGCGGGCAGATCGATGTGCTTTTCGTCGCCTGTTCCAGCACTGGCACCGCGCGAGGGTGTCGCGACTATTTGCGCCGGATGGGGCGAAAAACAAAGGTCGTCGCGGTGGATGCCATGGGCAGCACGCTCTTCAACGGCACCGCGGGCTCGCGCAAAATCTCCGGCATGGGCGCGGGTCGTATCCCCGAGCTGGCCAAGGGACAGGAGTTTGATGATCTCGTCCGCGTTTCCGATGTGACCTGCGTAGCCGGGTGTCGCCGCGCCGTTGCGCGTGAAGGGCTGCTGGTCGGCGGCTCCGGTGGCGGTGTGCTTGAGGCGGTGCGCGGGATGCAGGATGAGCTTGCCGGCTTGACCGTCGCGGCGATTATCCACGATTCCGGCTCGCGCTATCTTGGCACGGTATTTGACCCCGAATGGGTGGAACGGGAACTGGGGATTTGCGAAGCGGACGTGACCGCATTGGCAGGACTGGCCCCAGCGGATTCATGAGCGACACAGAGATTGCCATCGTCGGCTGCGGGCCCAAGGGGCTCTACGCGCTTGATAGCCTGTGCGAGGCGGCGCGGCGCAGGCCGCAGCACCGCTTTACCGTCCATATTTTCGAACCCTCGGCGCATCCCGGGGCGGGGCCGATCTATGGTCCGCGCCAGTCGGCGGTGCTGCTCATGAACTTCCCCGCCGGTCTGATCAACGCCTGGACCGGTGGGCGCGGGCCGTCGTTTCTGGAGTGGGCGGCGAGAAGCCCGAAGCCCGTCGATGCTGGCGACTATGTGCCCCGTGCGCATGTGGGGCGGTATCTTTTCTGGAGCTTTGAGCGTATCGTCGCACAATCCCTGTCGAATGTGAGACTAATCCGGCATAAAACGCGCGTCGAGGCTGTGAAACGCAACGGGGATCAATGGCACATCTCACCCGAGAACATCACCGTTAATCACCTCCTGATCACGACCGGTCACCAAGACGGGTTTCGTCAAAGCGCGACGGCGACGCGCGACCATATCCCCTCGCCCTTCCCCATCGATCGGCGCCTGACCCGGTCCGCCGCGCCGCCCAACTCTACCGTGCGTTGCAAAGGCTTCGCGCTCACCTTTATCGACACGATGCTCGCGCTCACCGAAGGGCGCGGCGGGGTCTTCACCCTCTCCGCTACCGGCTATAACTATGCACCGTCAGGACAGGAGCCGCGCCGCATCGCCCCCTTCAGCCGCAGCGGTCGCCCGATGCGCGCCAAGGTAGAGACGGCATTGTTTACCCAACCACAAGACGGCGCCTTTTGGGACGATCGACGCGCCGAGCTTTCGCACATCCTGCGCTCCCCAAATGCTACCTTCACCCACCACATCTGGCCCGATTTTTTATCAATCGCCGATCAGGTTCTGGGCAATCCCTCCGGCACCAGCGCCGACTTCTTCACCCAGCGGACCAAAACCACCTTCACCCCCGACGAAATCCGCCAAGACCTACGCATCGGCTATGACATCGCCATGGGGCGCCGCGCCCAAGACAGCGCTTGGGCCTTGGCCGAGGTTTGGCGCCGCTGCTATTCGCAGCTCATCGACTGGATTAGCCATCGTGAGATAACCCCCGACGACGCCCATAAATTCCGCCAGATCGCGGCAGAGATGGAGCGGCTCGCCTTCGGCCCGCCTGCGCAGAACATCGGCAAGCTGATCACGTTGGAACAAGCGGGCATCGTCAGCTTTGACCATATGTCAGGCGAGGCCGCGGCAGATGTCACGATCAACGCCACGATCCCGCCCGCTGGCGGTGCCGAGCTTGCCGCCCCGCTGGACGGTCTTTTGCGCGACGGGCACCTTAGTATCGGCACAATGGGCGGTGTTAGGGTCGATAGAAGCGCCCACGCCCTGACGCGTGATGGCACCGCCAAGGGCCTGTCCGTCATCGGCCGTGCCACCGAAGGCTGCGTGCTTGGCAACGATACACTATCGCGGTCCCTCAATGATCTTCCCGAAAAATGGGCCGCCGCCGTTGTGCAAAACGCCCGCCAATCCAACGCGCTGGAGCATTCCTTATGACCATCCCGCAATCGATCTTCAGCCCCTGCCACGGCGTCGTGCCTTTGCGCCCGCGGCTGGAAAACTGGATGGCAGAACTGTTGCAGGATCGCCCCCGCCTCGACGCGCTGACCGATCGCTTTGGCGCGACGCTCAACATCCAGTCCGTCGATCCCTTCCGCCGCAATATCGCGCAGCTGACCGATTGCGTGACCGACTATGGCCTGCCCTTCCTGCCCATGTTTGCGCGCAAGGCGAACAAATGTCTCAGCTACGTTCAGGCCGCCCGCGATATGGGCATCGGCATCGATACTGCCAGCCATGCGGAGGTGGAACAATGCCTCGAACAGGGGCTGCCGGGCGACCGGATCGTCTGCACCGCCGCGGTGAAGGATCGGGCCATGATGACCCTTTGTGTTGGGGGCGGCGTGACCGTGATCCTTGATAATGAGGACGAGCTGGAACTGCTGGAGGACGTCGCCGAAGGGGCCAGAAAGCCCGTGTCTGTCGGCCTGCGCCTCAATGGGTTTGAGCGTGACAGCGCGAAGCTATACTCGCGTTTTGGCTTTCCTCTGACCGAGGTCCCCACCCTCTCCGCGCGTATCGCCAGATCGGAAACGCTCCGTCTCGACGGGCTACATTTCCACCTCAACGGCTATAGCGCCGAGGATCGTATTGCCGCCATCCTGCAAACGCTCCCCCTGATACATAAGATTAAAGACGACATCACTGGGCCCTTCTTCCTCGACATCGGCGGCGGCATTCCGATGAACTACCTCGACGATGCAGCCGAGTGGGACACATGGCTGGTGGAGCTCGACCTCGCCCTTGCCGGTGACCGCGATCCGATTACCCAGCATAATGACGGGCTGGGGCGCAAATCGGGGGGCGAAGGTAAGGTCGACAGCTATCCCGTCGCGCAATCGCTGGTGCAAGAAGACTGGATGCGCCGCATTCTCGATCACTTTGCCGACGGTCAAACCGTGGCAGCGCATCTGAGGGATGCCCATATCTCCCTACGCTGCGAACCCGGACGGTCGCTGCTGGACGGCTGCGGCATGACCCTCGCCCGCGTCGCCTTTTGCAAACGCGACAGTGCCGGCACCTCCGTGATCGGCGTCCAGATGAACCGCACCCAGTCCCGATCAGGCTTTGCCGAATTCGCGCTTGATCCGCTGATGGTCCCCACCCCGGGCCCACGCAAAGAGGCTATCGAAGGCTATCTCGCTGGCACCTACTGCACCGAAAGCGAATGGCTCACTCGCCGGAAGATGGCCTTCCCCCAAGGGGTCAAAGCCGGCGATCTCATGGTATTCCCAAACACCGCCGGCTACCTGATGCATTTCCTCGAAAGCCGGTCGCATCAGTTCCCGCTGGCGCAGAATGTGTTTGTCACCGAAGGGAATGCCGGCCACGTCGCGCTGGATGAAATCGACGCAGGTTAATCGACCCTAAAAGGCGTGTACGATCTCTGACACCAGTGCAGCGGTATTCTTGACGTTGAATTTGCGCATCAGCCGCGCACGATGCACCTCTACAGTCCGGTGCGAAATGTTGAGCGCGACCCCGATTTCGCGCGATGTTCTCCCGTTAACCAGATGATGCGCCACTTCGCGTTCCCGCGGGCTTAGATCAACGGAGCGATAACTTTTGTCCGCGATCTTTTCGAACGACCAGATCATCAGCGAAAAGGGGTCCTGTGGGGACAGGGTCGCCCCCTTTGCCTGCACCCAGAAGATGGTCTTGTCCGACGCCTGCATAAAGCGTTCGTCTTCATAGTGGGTGTCCCCGGTTTCGCGCATGCGCTCTTCGCAGCGCTCGCCGATCTGGTTGAAATCGGCGGTCGAGGGATAGAGCCGCTGGACCGACCGGTTGACCAGTTCAGTCCTTGTATACCCGAACAGACGCTCCACTGCTTTGTTGGCTTCGATGATGCGGCGATAGCGCACGATGATCTGTGCCACAGGTGATTCCTGAAATCCCAGGCTGGACGCCTTTTGCGTTGTGGATGTGTCGATCATTTGCATTTCTACTTAGTTCACTACGTAGTGATACGTATCATATTACGTGTTTCTACCAATAGATTGCTGTTCTGACATCAGTAAAATGATTTCATATCAGGGAGGATATTATGACCACCGGAGTTTCCATCGTCGGGAGCGGCCATACGCAGTTTGGCCGTCTGCAAGAAAACCTTGAAGAGCTGATCGTCGCCGCAACGCGCGAAGCCGTCGAGGAGTCCGGCATTGATCCCAATGATATCGACGCCGTTTTTTTGGGACATTTCAACTCTGGCTTGGTGACTGACGGTTTTGCGTCCTCACTGATCCATCAGGCCTATGCGCAGCTGCGGTTCAAACCGGGGATGCGGGCCGAAAACGCCTGCGCGTCCGGCTCTGCCGCGATCCATGCGGGGATGAACATGATCCGGGCAGGACAGGCACGTACCGTGCTCGTCGTTGGTGCGGAAAAGATGACCAGCCGCAGCACCAATGATGTGACACAAGCGCTTGCCGGTGCGGGGTACCAGAACGATCCGGTCGAGGCATCGCTGAGCTTTCCGCAAGTCTTCGGTGTCGCGGCGCGGGACTATGACGCGCGGTATGACAGCCCGCTGGATGCCATGGCCAAGATCGCGGTGAAGAACCACGCCAACGCCATGTCCAACCCGCTGGCGCATATGCATAAAGAATTCACCTTCGAACATTGCAGCACCGTTTCCGATATGAATCCCGAGATCGCGCCGCCGCTACGATTGACCGATTGTTCACTCGTGACCGATGGTGCCGCGGCCCTGATCCTCACCACCGATGAAAATGCGGCGAACTTCCCTAAATCCGTGGCCATGCGTGCGGCGGAGCATGTGAATGATTTCCTGCCCATGTCGCGCCGTGATTTTCTGGCATTTGAGGGCCCCGAACGCGCGTTCGCGCAGGCGTTCAAAGCGGCCAATGTCACGTTTGATGACATTGATTTCGCCGAGGTCCACGACTGCTTTACCATCGCAGAGCTGCTGACCTACGAAGCGATGGGGCTGACCCCCAAGGGTCAGGGCGCGCGCGCGTTGGAGGACGGCACGGTCTACCGTGGCGGTGCGCTGCCGGTAAACCTGTCTGGCGGGCTGAAGGCCAAGGGCCATCCCGTCGGCGCAACGGGCGTATCCATGCATGCGCTGGCTTTCCGTCAGCTTACCAACCAAGCCGGCGATTTGCAGGTCCCCGGTGCTGATCTGGGGCTGCTGTTCAATATGGGCGGCTCTGCTGTGGCCAACTATGTTTCGGTGCTCGAAGCGCGCAAGGTCTGATTATATATGAATATTTCTGAATGGCTGCTTCAGTCCGCACGGGTGTCCCCCGATGCGCCGGCGATCCGCTGCGGGTTGGATCTGCACGCGACCTATGGGCAATTCGCGGCACGTAGCGCAGGCATGGCGACCTATTTGTCGGACACATTGGGCATCCGAAAAGGCGACCGCGTGGCGCTGTTCATCCACAACTGCCCCGAATATCTGGAAATCCTGCATGCGGTCTTGTGGGTGGGCGCGATTGTTGTGCCGATCAACTACAAGCTGCACCCGCGCGAAGCGGCTTGGATCATCGACGATGCCAAGGCACGCGTTGTCGTGACCGAAACCGGCACGGTGTTTTCGAGCGGCACCGAGCTTACCGATGCCTGTCGTGAACTCGGCATCCACGATCCCGCCCTGTCGACAGCGGCACAGACTGACGCGGCGATCCCGGCCCCTGTCGACACTGACAAAGATGATGTGGCCTGGCTTTTCTATACCTCTGGCACCACGGGGCGGCCCAAGGGCGTGATGACGACCCATGGCAATCTCATGGCGATGTCACTCGCCTATGCGATGGATGTGGACAGCCCCACCGCGCGCGATAATTCGCTTTATGCGGCGCCTATGTCTCACGGGGCGGGGCTATATCACTTTCCGATCATCCGCGCCGGGGGCTGCCATGTCATCCCGCGTTCCGGCGGGTTCGATCCGGCCGAGATCGCAGAGCTGGCGCTGGCGCTGGATAATCTCGTGTTCTTCGCAGCGCCCACGATGATCAAACGCCAGATCGCCCATGCCCATGCAACCGGCTATGACGGCACGGGCATCAAGACCATCATCTATGGCGGTGGTCCGATGTATCTCGCCGATATCGAAGAGGGGCTCGCGGTATTCGGCGCGCGGTTCGTCCAGATTTACGGTCAGGGCGAATGCCCGATGACAATCACCGTGCTGCCCCGTGATCTTGTTGAAGACACCGCCCATCCCAATGCAAACGCGCGGCGCGGTTCTGTCGGGTTTGCGCAGGCGGGTGTGCAGGTACGGGTCGTCGATAGCGAAATGCGCCCCCTGCCCGCGAATGAGGTTGGCGAGGTCGTCGTCTCTGGCGACGCGCTGATGAAAGGCTACTGGCGCAATGAACAGGCCACCGCTGATACCGTCGTCGACGGCTGGCTGCGCACCGGTGATCTGGGCTCGATGGACGTCGACGGTTTTCTGACGCTCACCGACCGGTCGAAAGATGTGATCATCTCGGGCGGCACCAACATCTATCCACGGGAGGTGGAGGAGACCCTTCTGGCCCATGAAAATGTGTCCGAAGTGTCGGTGATCGGTGTGCCCAGTCCGGAATGGGGCGAGGATGTCGTGGCCTTTGTCGTCGCAACGGGCGATGGCCCCTGCGACGCACCCCAGCTCGATGCTTGGTGCAAAAGCCGCATGGCGTCGTTCAAGAAGCCCAAGAAATACCACTTTGTGCAGGATTTACCCAAAAACAGCTACGGGAAAGTCCTGAAAACCAGCCTGCGCGAACGTGTTGCGCAAGAGCTGGAGGGAGAGCATCAGGCGTAAGCCGCGATGCAGAACAACGCGTGTCAGCTTTTGACGCGCATGATGGGAGAGAAAAACATGAAACGCAGAACATTCCTCAAAACCGGCGCGGCCGCGGCATCGGGTGCATTTACACTGGCCGCACCGTCGCTAGCGCTGGCCTCAACATCGCTAAAATTCGACAGCTACGTGTCGGATTCCGCAGGCCCGTCGTGGATCGACCGTTGGTATCTGGACGAGCTCGAAAAACGCACCGAAGGCGAAGTCACCATCCGCCGTTACTGGTCCGGTTCGCTGAACAAGGTGGGGGAGCACCTTGGCGCCGTGCGGGATGGCACATCCGAGATGACGTTGATCTCGCCCGGCTATTACCAGTCGGAGCTGCCCGTCACCCGCGGGCTGGAGTGGTACTTCCGCATGAACCGTGCCGACGCGCTGCAAAAAGTTTGTCGCGACGTCTATGACCAGTTCGACCCGCTGCGCGCTGAATGGGAAGATCGCCACCGCTCAAAAGTGTTGTACTGGACCAACTGGAACTACGCGCCGCTGATCCTGCGCGACCCGATTGATACGCTAGACGGGATTAAGGGCAAACGCATCCGCGCTTACGGTGTTTCTGCTGATGTGGTCGAAGCGCTTGGCGGTACGGCCGTCGCCATGGCCGCACCCGAAGTGTATCAGGCACTGGAGCGCGGCATTCTCGACGGCGTCTACGGTTTCGATTTCGTGACTGCGATTGCCTATAAACTGCACGAAATCGCGCCTCAGTTCTATGATATTGGCGACGGACCCCATGCCCCGGCTGCGACGATCATGAACAAACGGGTGTATGATGGGCTTCCCGACGACGTGCGCAAGATCTCGGATGAAATTGTCGATGACATCTATGGCGGCCAGTTCAGCGCGATCTACGAAGATGTGCTTGCCACCTATGTCAAAACTGCTGAAGCCGAAGGCGTCACACTGAACACCGTTTCTGACGAGCAAAAAGCCATGGCCAAGGATTTGGTTCAGCCTGCGCA
>Ga0207889_1000197_pt1 | contig 25571 bp, 18 predicted proteins | sample LinPmetageLP47_FD_184058 | JGI IMG/M metagenome (GOLD analysis project Ga0207889, IMG submission 184058) | Marine viral communities from the Pacific Ocean - LP-47 (SPAdes) | ecosystem: Environmental > Aquatic > Marine > Oceanic | place: Pacific Ocean | collected 2011-06-12 | reverse complement strand
GCCGGTGGTTGACTGATACCTGCACCACGCCCTTGCTGGCCATGGCGGCCGGGTTGTTGAACGGCTTGGTGTTACTCGTGAGCGAGGTGAAACCACCGCCGTGAAACCACACCATCACCGGTAAGTTCTCGGCAGCCTTGGGTGCGGTGACGTTCAGATAAAGCGAATCCTCGCTCATGCCACCTTCGCCGAATGGCTCCAGCCCCGGGTTCTGGGCCGCCTGGTCGCTCCAGGCAACGGCATCTCGCATGCCTTCCCAAGGGGCCAGCGGCTGCGGCGCACGCCATCTCAGATCACCCAGCGGCGGCTTTGCATAGGGCACACCAAGGAATTGCCAGGTCGTGCTGTCCGCTTCGAAGCCACGCAATTGACCTGTGGTGGTATCCATCACCACGCGTGTGCCTGCGGCTCGTTGGAAAAGCGCCACCGCGTCGGATGCCGACGTCAGCGTGCGGGCTCTCGAGTCCGTATCCGAAAATGCGCCAGTCTCTTCCAGCGTATCGGCGACTGCCTGCAGGGCCGCCGTGAAATCGGCATCGGATTGATCGAAATCAAGTGTTTCTGCGTTGGTCGACACCTGAGTACGGATCGCGTCGGTGATCTGAATGCCGTTGTTGAGTGCGCCGTCGGCGTCGAGCGTTTGCAGCAGTATCAGTCTATGGGCCACTGCCGCATCGGCGGGCGCGTCGGCGTCGTTGACGATGTCGAGTGTGTTGAGCGTCTCAGTGCCCTGGGCCGCGCCGAGTATCAGATCGCCAATGGCGAACGTGACCGTTTCGCCTTCATGATATACGAAGCCGCCTTGATCGTCGGTGATGCGCGGCGTCTCGTCTGTGCTCCGGTAGTCCAGGCCCGAGACAGCGACGCTGCCGAAGGTGCCGGTCAGCGCTGCGCGATCCGGGCCCGAGTCCGATTCGACATCCGATGATGATGAGTCGCTGCACGCCGTCAGGGTCAGAAAAATGCTTATCAATGCAATTGTTATGGTAAATCGCCAACCTTTGTAGCTGCCGTGCTGGGTCATGTCATTCTCCTCGGGATCTTGTTTTCTGAATGCGCTTTCTGTGAACGCACGAGTGCTTCATTTGTGATTCGATCGATCTCGACTCCTGCCACGTCGAGTTGGCACTAACTTGCTACAGACTTCGCGTGCAGTGATTGAACGTTTTTGCTGTATCCACGAAAAAGTGCACGGAAACCGGGAGCACGGGCGCTCGGCTATGATGTGTTCCCACACAGCGGGCACGTCATTGCCTGGCGGAGCCGTGGGCTCGAGAGCAAGGAGCAGGGGTCGCATGACGTACAGCAACAAGTACAACCGAACGTCGCAATTCGGTCAGTTGTCACATGTCGTGAAAGATCATGTGTATATGTTTGGCCGTGGGGGTTTCATATATACCGCGCCCTGGATTGCCATCCGTGGGACGCGTCCGCCATCGGCTGCGCTCATCCTATCTGCGGGGCTGCGATCATTCACGGTGACGGTGAATGGCGATGCGGTTCGTACAAGAGCCGCTGTGGTGCCCTCGTTCGTGCTGCAAAGCCTGGATGCGCGCGACGTGCCACTGGTCTGTTTTCATGCCATGCCGGGCTCGCGCCGGCACGACGCGTTGAATACGCTGGCCGCCGGCGACGCGAAGCCGGTCGATCGAGGCTTGTTTGTGGATATGGACCCGCAACTGCGTGCGCTTTACGGTGGCCAGTTGGCACCGAATCGTGTGCGGCATGTCTACGATGTCGTGCTGGGCACCTTGCTGGAGAAGCTGCTGCCGATGATCGAGCTCGATCCACGGGTCCAACACATACGTGACCTGCTTGAAGGTTCTCCGGAACTCTCGCTCACGGATCTGGCCAATAAGCTCGGCACCTCCTACTTCTCGACATCACGGATGATGAGTGACGTGTTCGGGATGTCCCTGCGAGACTACAAGGCGTCGCAGAAACTGACCTGCGTTTTCACGCTCCTGCATTCCGACAGAACCATTACAGAGATCGCGCACACCGCTGGCTTCACCGATTCGGCTCATTTGTCGCGAACCTATCAGCGCTGGTATGGGCAGGCCCCGTCATACAGCCGCAATAGTGAAAAAGTGTGTATTGTGCGCTGTGGGTAATTCGGGATAGATAGACGTTGGCGTCGACCGTACAGCCGCTTTAGTATGAGCACGCCGACGATCAGGCAACTTACGGGTTCGCCGCCAATACCGCGATACTCGGCTCAGGGCAGCTCACGCCGTCGAACATGCTGCGCCACTGACGGCTATCGGCAAGCCGTGTCTGTAGGACCAGACGGATGCCCTATACGCCGATTGATTCCACTCGAAGGCCGCGGGATCGGCGTGCCCGACTACTGAGCTCACACGGCGTAGCGTAAGGCGATGGCTCGATACTGCATTGACTGACGTTCAGGACGCAGCGGCTTGTATCCGCCGGTACCGGGTGGGTGCACACATGCAGTGAATCTGCGTGAGCGCGCATAGAAGAGTCACCGCAATTCTTCATGAATAATAGCGCCTGCTTCACTCAGTTCATCCAGAAACCATTGTGTATCGAGCAGTAGTTCAGGCAAGTAGAGGCCGGGACGCACGGGAGGGCGGCCGTTGAGTCCTAAGGCTGTCGAAATGGAAAGTACAACGCCAAGCCCGGTGAGCGAATCTTGACCTTGCTTGAACTCCAACGTCGAGCGCGCGTGTCTGGTTCGGCCATTTGACTCGCCCTCTATTTCCACGATGATCTCTGCTGCCAGTTCGTGGCCGGCCCGACGGCTGGACGATATGTCAGTGACCAGGTCGAATCGTACATCCGGCGCCCGGGTGGCGGCATGGAGACTGATGATATCGAATGGGGCAAAGGCGTCGCCGACAAGCGATCGACCGTCGACTGCTTCAATCACGTCCTTGGCGGAGTCTCCGGTTAGCCACACGCGCCGTCCATCCTTGAACGCCAAGGCACCGGGCGCCGAGTCGTGTAACCGGGTCATGTCTTCCATCGAGGACGGCCCCACCGGCTCCTGTTCGTCGAGCACGACGCCAATCCGGATCGATTGAATATGTTCGAAGCGCTTGGCGCTGTTGAGCGCGAGAAATAGTGGGGCGCCAGCGGACCAGTGACTCGCGAACACGATAGGGGCTGCGCCTGGGCGATGGGCGAAATGGGCTATCTCCGGTCCGACCTCGATCAGCCCATTACCGATGTTGAGATAGGGAACGCCCAGATCCTGGGCGTAGTTCAGACCCTTGAGGCCGTTATCGGGCGCCAGCATGACAACAGCGGCTAAGGCGGTATCGGCATCAAGCCCCATTCGATCCTTATCGAGATCGATAGCGATAGCCTCGGCGCCCTCGACTTCGCGAGCGACTTGGCTGGCTCTCTGTAAGTCACGGCCGCCGACGCGGATCGGTAGATCGCGATGGCGTTCGCGAAACCATTTGATCGCGGTGCGTCCCACCACGCCGGATCCGCCGGCAAAAAGTACGGGTGTTGTCATGATGTTTTCCTCCTTCAACGCTTAGAGCGATTGGTTAAACCGTTTGGTATGGGAGTCAAGAGCGCGACGAACGTGGGCAGAGTGCTTCGCCGCGGTGCATTAGCGGATGATCACCGCGCCTGAAGCTCCAATATTTCGCCGCCAGCCTTTCGGAACCGCTCGAAATAGCGTTGAGAATCGAGAAGCTGATAAGGGAAATAGAGCCCGGGCGTTGTCGCAGGCTTGCCATCGAGTCCGGTGAGTCGCTCCAACACGAGGGCGACCCCGAGCCCTGTCAACGGCATCTGTCCTTTGGCGTGGACTACGGCGTGTCGGGTGTGCAGTGGCTGGCCCGCGTGATCCTCACCGGACAGTTCGATGAGAATCTCGCTAGACATCGGCTCACCGCGGCGGCGGCTGGAGCTCTCTCCGATCGCCAGATAAAACTCGACGTCGGGCGCGCCCGTGGCAGTTGCCAGACCGATAACGTCATGAGGGGACAACGCGCTAGCTTTCATCGGGGTGCCGTCGGCGGCGCGAAATTCGCCCTTCAGATCGTCGCCGGTGCGCCAGACCCAGCGGCCATTCTGGCGCATCTGCACAGCTGGAATCGCCTGAGTCTGACGTTCCAGGTCGTCGAGCGAAGCCGGCCCGCCCTCATCCTGCTCATCAAGCAGGGCGCCGATGCGAATGGCGTCCAATCGGCCAAACGCTTTGGCGAACTCGAGTGCGGGAATCGTTGTGGCCCCAACGAGCCACTCAGTGCCGAGAACGACGGCCGCGGTATCGGGCGCGTGCATATAGGCCGCAACATCCGGCCCAACCTCATAGATAGCCGGCGAAATACTGATATAGGGCAGGCCCTGTGCCTGGGCGAATCGGAGCGCGGCAGTCGTCGTGTCCGTGAAATAGAGGGCAATGGCGCTGAGTGGGCGATCACCCAGACCTAGATCACTGGCCTCCAGATCGATCGTCACGCCCTCGGCGTTGCCTATTTCGGCGGCGGCTTTCTGCGCCTTGGCAAGATCACGACCGCCGATCAAGAGTGATATATCGGGATGCGCGGTGCGCAGAAACCGGGCGGTCTCGCGACCGACGACGCCGGCCCCGCCGATGAGCAGGATGGGATGTTGTAGCATTGTCGAATCTCCTGAGCTATTTAAACTACGGTCAGTAGGTATAAACTACTAAAAGTAGGTTTGCAACCAGTGCGGCACAGAAAGGCACCCGATGATCACGGCGATATGAAAGGGCAATCGAACAAGAAGAGCCTTCGCAGACTTCCGAAGGAGCAGCGGCGGCAGCAGTTGCTGGATACTGCGCTGACTATCGTTCGCGAGGAGGGTGCGGATCGGCTGACACTGGGCCATCTGGCTACGCGCGCCGGCATTTCCAAGCCAGTCGCCTATGATCATTTCGGGACACGTTCGGGATTGTTGGTCGAGCTCTACCGGCTGATTGACTGGCAGCAGTCGAACGCACTGCGCGAAGCGCTGACCGCCGAGGCGCAGAGCTTTGCCGATACCGCTGCAATGCTCGCGTCAGCCCACGTTCACTGCTTTGCCGATACCAGCGGCGAATGGCACGCCATCGGCGCGGCGCTGGCGGGGAGCGAGGAGACTGAAGCGGTTTATCAAGAACTGCTTGCCGGCTACGTTCAGCTGTTTGCTGCGATGTTGAAGCCGTATTGCCAGCTGACGGATGCCGAGCTCGAACAACGCTGCGTCGGCCTGATTGGGGCGGGGGATGCCCTTTCGGCGGCGATGGTGCGAGGCAACTGCAGCGAATCCGAGGCCACCGAGGCGTTCGCGTCCTTGATCCAGGGCGGGATGCTTACGCCTCCACGTTGAACCGGATCGCGGCGTCTGCGCTTGATCTGACCTGAGCGTTGCGCGCTACATCGTCGCGGGTTGCAGTCGACTCTCTCAGAGAGGAGGCGGCTCATTCAGAAGACGATTGTCTGGACAGGTCCCGACTCGGCGGTGCACCGCCGTCGACGGCGAGCGAATCCAATCCACAGGGCTGATTGATCGATCGGTCGGTCGGTCGGTCAGCGGGAAAGAGGCGTATCGGGCGCTTACACCGTCGCGAAGTTGTGCCGAAATGCTTGCGCCGCCTCAAACCAGGCTAAACCGAGGCCGCTGACCTATCCGCTCACCCCTCTTCGCTGGCTTGAGGCACGAACGCCTTAATCACTGCTTCAGCAGCGTTCGCTACGTTTTGTGCGGGGCCCCGGCAGTCATGGAAGGTCAGCGGTGAGAGGTAGGCGCCTTCCCAGAGAAGCATCAATGTATCGCCCAGCGCTTCGGGGCGCGGTGCCCCCATTTGGCTGGCGAGCGCTCTGAAACGGCTTCGCATCTCCGCCTTGTATTCTTCAATGATCGTCTTGGCCGGGTGATCTGCCTCGGACAACTCGACAGCGACGTTCGACAGTGAACAGCCACGGGACGCCTGGGCACAGGTTTCTATCAGATGGGCCTCGAACAGCGCTTTGACTTGAGCGTGGGGATCGCCCCGGTGCGCATCCAGGATGGCATCCCAATGCGCGACGCCGTCCTGAACGTTCTGGCGAACGTACGCCGCTACGAGCTCGTCTTTTGAGGCAAAGGCCCGATAGAAGCTCATCTTGTTGGTGCCGGCTTCCGAGACGATCGCGTCGATGCCGACGGCGCGGATTCCTTGGTTATAGAACAGCTCGCATGCGGTCGCAAAGATCTTGTCGCGTACACGCGGCTTTTTTTCTTTGGAAATAACTTCTTCTTTCACAGCGGCTTACTACTCTCATCATGCATTCGCGAATATTCTTTCTTGACATGTTACTGACCGGTCACTAACTTCGCTATTTCTGGTGTTACAGACCAGTAACATTTCGGAGAGAGTCGGCTTGTTGCCGAGCGATGTCAAGTGGTCGACCGGGCTGGGAAACAGCCCGACCGGCTCAACCGGCCGCGAGTGGTCTCGTGGTTGTTGAAGGGAGTTCTCATGCGTAAATCCAAGGGGCAGTCACGTGGCGTGATCAGGGGCGTCGCTCTGGCGAGTCTGCTGGTCGGGGCTGTCGTGGCCTATTATCTATATCAACCGACTGAAGCCCAGGCGCAGCCGTCGGCACCGCCACCACCGGCGGTCACCGTTGCAACGGTAGTCGTTAAGCCGCTCCACCAATGGCAGGAATTCACCGGCCGTCTTCAGGCGGTCGATACGGTGCGCGTGCATCCGCGGGTGCACGGTTATATCGATCGCGTCGCGTTTGCCGATGGCGCGATCGTGCACAAGGGCGATCTGCTGTTCCAGATCGATCCCCGGCCTTATCAGGCGCAAGTCAATCGGCTGGTGGCCGAAAAGCAACACGCCGCGTCGTCGCTCACGCTCGCTCAGGCCGATTACCGGCGCGCCCGTGAGCTGCGCCAGGCCAACGCGGTCTCGACCAAGGAATACGATCAGTTCAAGGCGGCCAACGCCGCCGCGCAAGGGGAGCTGGGATCGGTCGAGGCGGCATTGCAGGCCGCGCGCCTTGATATGGAATTCACTCAGGTCCGATCACCGATCAATGGGCGTGTGTCGCGGGCGATCATCACGGCCGGCAATCTGGTCGACAGCAGCACGCTGCTGACTACGGTGGTCTCCCAAGACCCGATCTATGCCTATTTTGACGTCGATGAGCAGGCCTATCTGCGTTACGGGAAGCTCATCCAGCAGGGCGGTGAACAGGACGTGACGGGCGTGTTCATGGGGCTGGTGGGCGAAAAAGACTACCCGCACGCCGGTCAGCTTAACTTCGTCGACAATCAGGTGAACCCCGATACGGGAACGATTCGTGCCCGGGCCGAGTTCACCAACGCCGATGGCGAATACACCCCCGGACTGTTTGCCCGTATGCGTGTGGTTGGCGGCGGTGAGGCGGATACCGTGCTGATCGATGATCGCGCCATCGGCACCGATCTCGACAAGCGGTTCGTGCTGGTAGTCAAGCCCGATAACACGGTCGAGTATCGGCGAGTGGAGATGGGGCCGACGATTGCCGGTCTGCGCGTGGTGCGTTCGGGCTTGAAACCCGGCGACGTCATCGTTGTCGACGGCCTGCAGCATGCTCAACCCGGCCAGGCCGTGGCACCGACACACGTCTCCATGGCGAAGGATCCGTCGGCTCTGCGTCAGTTGACCCAGGTCACGGCCAAGCCGGCGCCGACCCAGCTCGCCTCGGGTGCGTTGCCTGCGCTCTACGTCGATAACGCGCGCGGTCTCGTTACTGCAATGGCCACGGCCACGGAGCGCGCGAAATGAGGCTCTCCCAGTTCTTCATCAGCCGCCCGATCTTCGCGGGCGTGCTGTCGACAATCATCCTGCTGGCCGGCCTGCTGGCGTTGCCCTTGCTGCCGATCAGCGAGTATCCGGAAGTGGTGCCGCCGACCGTCGTGGTCAAGGCGAGCTATCCGGGGGCCAATCCCAAGGTGATCGGCGACACCGTGGCCGGGCCGTTGGAACAGGCGATCAACGGCGTCGAGGACATGTTGTATCAGTCCTCGCAGGCGACGGCCGACGGTGTGATGACGCTGACCATCACGTTCGCGCTCGGGACCGATCCGGACAAGGCACAGGTGCTCGTGCAAAACCGTGTGGCCCAGGCGCTGCCGGAACTGCCGGAAGAGGTCCAACGCCTCGGCGTGACCACCAAGAAGGCATCGCCCGATCTGACCATGGTGGTGCATCTGGTCTCGCCCAGCGAACGGTATGACCGGCTCTATCTCGCCAACTATGCGGTCGTGCGGGTCAAGGACGAACTGGCGCGTCTTGATGGTGTGGGCGATGTGCAGGTCTTCGGTGCCGGCGAGTACTCGATGCGCATCTGGCTGAACCCCGAGAAGCTTGCGAGCCGGAACATGACGGCTGGCGACGTGGTGCAGGCGATCCGCGATCAGAATATCCAGGTGGCTGCGGGCCAACTGGGTGCGCCGCCCACACGCAGCAGCGCCAACTTCCAGGTGTTGATCAACACCAAGGGACGCCTCACCACCGTCGACGAGTTCGAGAATATCGTCGTCAAGACCGGCGAAATCGGCCAGATCACCCATCTGAAGGATGTCGCGCGGGTTCAGATCGGCGCAGATACCTACGCACTGAGGGCGCTGTTGGACAATGCCTCTGCGGCGGCCATTCCGGTATTCCAGCAGCCGGGTAGCAACGCGCTCGAGATATCCGAACTGGTGCGGGCCAAGATGGCCGAGCTAAAGAAGAGCTTTCCCGAGGGCGTGGATTATCAGATCGTCTACGATCCGACGGTCTTCGTACGCGAGTCGATACGGGACGTGGTGCACACGCTGCTGGAGGCGATCGTGCTCGTTGTCCTCGTGGTGATCCTGTTCCTGCAGACCTGGCGTGCATCGGTGATTCCGCTGATCGCCGTGCCTGTGTCGCTGGTCGGCACGTTTGCGGTGATGTATCTGTTCGGGTTTTCGTTGAACGCGCTTTCACTGTTCGGTCTGGTGCTGGCGATCGGCATCGTCGTGGACGACGCGATCGTGGTCGTCGAGAACGTGCAGCGCAATATCGAGAACGGCCTCAAGCCGGTGGCCGCGACCCAGCAAGCCATGCGCGAGGTGACCGGACCGATCATTGCCACGTCGCTCGTGCTCTGTGCCGTTTTCGTGCCGACGGCGTTCATCAGCGGGCTGTCGGGGCAGTTCTACAAGCAGTTCGCGCTCACGATTGCGATCAGCACGATCATCTCGGCGTTTAATTCGCTGACCCTGAGCCCGGCGCTCTCGGCGTTGCTTCTCAAAGACAAGGGCGCCGCACCCGATCGCCTGACGCGCCTGATCAACGGCTTGTTCGGCTGGCTGTTTCGTCCTTTCAATCGCTTCTTCGCGGCAGCCTCCAACGGCTATGTGCGCGGCGTCGGCCGAGTGTTTCGCGTGGGCGGCATTGCGGTTGTGCTCTATGGCGGACTGATCGGGCTCACCTGGCTCGGTTTCAGCCAGTTGCCGACCGGCTTCGTGCCGCAGCAGGACAAGCAGTATCTGGTGGCGTTCGCGCAGCTGCCGGATGCAGCGACGTTGGACCGGACCGAAATGGTGATCCGCCGCATGGGCGACATCGTTGCCGATCAACCGGGCGCCGAAAGTGCGGTTCAGTTCCCCGGATTGAACATCAACGGGTTCACCAACAGCCCCAATACCGGCATCGTGTTCGTGACCCTCGACCCGTTCGAGGAACGCGAAAGCGACGATCTTTCGGCGAATGCTATCGCGGCTACGCTCAACCAGAAATTCGCGTCCATACAGGGTGCGTTTGTAGCGGTCTTTCCGCCGCCGCCCGTGAACGGCCTGGGCACGATAGGCGGCTTCCGTATGCAGATCGAGGACCGGGCCGACTTGGGGTCGCGTGCCCTCTACGACGAAACCCAGAAGCTGATCGCGGCGGGCAACAACGACCCTGCGCTGCAGGGTCTGTTCACGGGCTTTCAACAGAACGTACCGCAGGTGGATGCCGATGTGGACCGCGACAAGGCGATCTCCCAGGGCGTGAACCTGCAGCAGCTGTTCGACACCATGCAGGTCTATCTGGGCTCGCTCTATGTCAATCAGTTCAATCGCTTCGGGCGTACCTACCAGGTCAACGTACAGGCCGAACCGGATTTCCGTCTGGAGCCCGACGATATTTTGCAGCTGAAAACGCGAAACGCCGGCGGAGACATGATTCCGCTGGGCGCCTTCGTGACCCTCAACCCATCCTCCGGGCCGGATCGGATCATGCACTACAACGGCTACGGTACGGCCGAGATCAACGGCGGTCCGGCACCGGGCTTCAGCACGGGCCAGGCCCAGGCCGCGATGGAAAAGCTGGCGCAACAGACCCTGCCCAACGGCATGGCCTTCGAGTGGACGGACTTGACCTACCAGCAGATTCTGGCCGGCGATACCGGCATGCTTATCTTCCCGCTGGTCGTAGTGCTGGTGTTCCTGGTGCTGGCGGCCCAGTACGAGAGTCTTGGGCTGCCGCTGGCGGTGATCCTGATCATGCCGATGGTGCTGTTCTCGGCCTTGCTCGGCGTGCAGGTAACGGGCGGCGACAACAATATCTTCACCCAGATTGGCTTGATCGTCCTCGTGGCTCTGGCGAGCAAGAATGCGATTCTGATCGTCGAGTTCGCCCGGGATCGTGAAGCCGAGGGTGCAGAGCCTTTGCGTGCGGTGCTCGATGCGGCGCGTCTGCGGCTGCGCCCGATCCTGATGACGTCGATGGCGTTCATCATGGGCGTGGTGCCACTGGTGATCTCGACCGGTGCGGGTGCTGAAATGCGGCGTGCAATGGGTGTGGCCGTGTTCTCCGGAATGATCGGCGTGACGTTATTTGGCCTGATGCTGACTCCGCTGTTCTACCTGCTGGTGCGCAAGGCGACACGACGGCTCGCCCGCCGTCGTGCGGCGCGAGCCGATACGCCAGCGCTACCCGCGCCCAGCGGAGGGCGGTCATGACGCGTTATAGCCCGGCATTGCTGCTGTCGCTGCTGCTCGGCGCCTGTGCGGTCGGTCCGGACTACACGCCGCCCGTAACCCCGTCGGCCGAGCTGCAGTCGGCCGATCTACACGCGTTCGTCGCAACGACACCGGAAGCTGCCTGGTGGGCCCAGTTGGGCGACGCCGAACTGGATTCGCTGGTCACGCGCGCGCTGGGCGCCAATCTCGATCTGCAATTGGCGGTCGATCGCGTGCGCCAGGCGCGTGCGGTATTTGCCGGCGAGAAGTATGACTACGCGCCGCATGTACCGATCGGGGCGAGTTATACGCGCAGCGATCAGCAGCAGCCCGGCTTGGGTGATTCTCCTGTCGAGGTCGATCAGTACAGGCTCGGCTTCGATGCGACGTGGGAGATCGATCTGTTCGGTCATGTGCGCCGCTCGGTGGAAGCGGCGCAGGCGGATCTGGAAGCCGAGCAGGCAGCGCTGCGCACGGCTCAGGTGATGGTGGCGGCCGAAGTGGCACGTAACTATTTCGAGTTGCGGGGCGCGCAGCGGCGTATCGCGGTCGCCCGGAGCAATCTGGACAACGCGGGCGAAACGCTTGACCAGACACAGGCGCGTTATCGTATCGGCAGCATCTCGCAGCTGGATGTGTTTCGCAGCCGCTCCCAGTTCAAGGCGGTGGAAGCGCGTATACCGCCACTACAGGTCGCCGAACGCCGTGCGGCATTCCGACTGGCGGTTCTGCTAGGACAGCGCCCCGGTGCGCTGGACGCCGAACTTGAGCCCACGCGAATCGCGACCTACGCAAAAGCGCTGCCGATCGGCAATGCCGCCGATCTGCTCCGACGGCGGCCGGACGTACGCGTGGCCGAGCGACGGCTGGCGGCCGCGACCGCGCGTGTCGGTGTCGCGACCGCCGAGCTGTTCCCTCGCGTCAACGTGACCGGGTTCGTGGGCTTTCTCTCCGGCAGTGCCGGGGACCTGTTCGACTTCAGCGCCGATGGCGGTCGGGCCTGGTCGGTGACGCCGACGGTGAGCTGGGCCGCCTTCGACTTCGGCTCGCTGCGTGCACGCCTGAGAGCCAGCGAAGCCCAGGCCGATGCAGCGCTAACCGGTTATCACAAGGCCGTGCTCGTAGCCCTTGAGGACACCGAAAACAGCCTGACCGCCTACGCCAAGGAACAGCGTCGGCTGCACAGTCTGGTCGAACAGGCCGATGCGGCCAGCCGCGCCGCCGATATGGCGACGTTGCAATACCGGGCGGGGGCCGTGGACTTTCTCGACCTGCTCGATGCCCAGCGTATTCAGCTTGAGGCCGAGGATAACGTGGCGGCCTCGGAAGCCGCGGTCAACGTCAGTGTCGCCGGGGTATACAAGGCGCTCGGCGGCGTTGGCCAGCCTGATGTTCCCTACCTGTCAGCAAACTGATTGCCGTGCTCAGGCGATCCCAACTCATCTCGTTCGGAGACCACCATGAATGATCAATCTCGTACCAAGGCGCAGGCCACCACGGCCCATTCGCAAGTCGCAGACGGCCTGTTCATATTGCCGGACGCTGGCGGCTCGTCAGGCATTGAGCAGCGCCTGCGTCTAGATATGGATCGCCTGTTTCGTAAGGGGCATATGCGGGTTATCAGTCGTGAGGAGGGCCCTATGAGCCGGTCAATCGAGCTGGACGGCGACGCACAGCCCACGACGCACACCCGGGCCGGTCGCATACTCAACCAAGGCATCGCGGATTGCCTGGATCTTCAAAGCCAATGCCGGCAAGCCCGGTGGGCGTTGATGGATAGCGCCTATCTGGAACACCGTGCGATCTGCACGCAGGCGATTCAGCTCGTCGAGCATTACGTCAGCCTGCTGGGCAATCGTATCGTGGCGTTGGGTGGCGTCGTCGACAGTACTGTTCGGCAGGTGGCCGCGCGCTCGGGTTTGAACGAATATCCGGCCGAGGCCGAAACGCCGCAAACACATATCGATTCCGTGGCTTTCGCATTCTGGCTGGTGAGTGGCGCCATGCGTGGGGATTGCAGCGAACTCGCTGAGCTGGGCGATACCACCAGCCGCGATTTGCTTGACCAGACGGCCGCGTCGTTGGCGCGGTGCCTGACATTGCTCGAAGTCCTTGGCCAAGAGACTGCGTCTGCTTAGCAGAGCGCCAAGGGCGACAGCTCGCGCGTCGAGTGGATATGTCGCTCCGATCCGGTGTGTGTGTTGATCGGCGCGCGGATCAGCGACATCCTTGATGGCTGAACCCAACACGGACTCTGTGGCATTGCTGCTGAGCAAACCAGAGAACGAATACTCTGCTCTTGTTAGCATCACCGGACTAAGGATATCGCTGCGAACGTGTGCGTATGACAGCCGCCCGATGGCTTGCTTTCGTCGCAGCGTGTGGCTCACGAATCTGTAAAACCATAAAAAAAAGCCGAGCGAGACACTCGCACGGCTTGGTCTTCGCTGTATCCAGCGTTTCCGATCAGGTGCCGCTGCTGTTCGACGATCGGCCGCTCTGTGCGTTATCGCCCACTTCTTCGCTGGGTTCCTGTCCGATCTGCCATTCTTCAACAGACAACTCGATGATATCGCCCGTCACGGCATCCACTTCGACCTTGAACTCGTTTTCCTGGCCGTCGCGCGAGACATCGATCTCGTAGGTGGGCGAGCCGTCGGTTTCGATCTCGTACTCGACTTCGACTACCTCGCCGCCAAAGCGGGCGGTCACCGTCTTTATGGCGTCGTCCTCGGTGATCTTGGCGTCTTTCGCGAACGCTTCGTCTTGTGCGGAATCGACTTCTGTCTCGAGTTCATAGATATCGCCGGTGCGGGCATTGCACATCATTTCCCACTCAACGTCATTGTCGTCGCGAATCTCGATTTCGTAGGTGGGTACGCCTGCCGGCGATAGGCTCAGGTACTCGACCTTCACGAATTCGCCCATGTGGATGTCCTGTGCGGCTTCCAGGCACTCATCCAGCGGGATCAGATCGTCGGCGTCGGCCATGGCCGGCGATGCGATCGCCATGCCCATCACTACAGCGGCGGGCGCTAGAGCCGCCGAAAGAATAAACTTGTTACGCATTTTAGAAAATCTCCTGTTCTTGGAATAAGTTAAGAATGCCGTCACTGCGCGCTATTTTCGAGCCTGCCGGGATTGATCATCAGACACGCTAGCGAGGCTGGTTCCTTGGAGCTCTTGCTGCGGAATGGGCTGGTTGTATCCTGCCGCACGCCGGCGGCCTGACAGCCTTCGAGTTCTCGCGTCTTCGCTCGACTGATTGCACTCAAGCCACGGATCAATAAAAAGCGACCGTCCACGATCTTGCTGGGTGATCGTGGACGGACGCGCTTATCAAGACACCTTTTTTGCCACGAACTAAAGCTCGATTCGCACTCCGCCCCAGATGCCGAAGGGCGCGCCGGGACCGATAAACCGCGTCGCGTCCTCATAGCGATCGCCTTCAAGGACTTCGTCGGACTCGCCGTAGAGGCCGAACGTTTCGTAGTCGCTGTCGAACAGGTTGTTCATACGCACGAACGTGGTGATGCGATCGGTCCAGGCGTAGGACGCATTGGCGTTGACGATCGCGTAACCGCTGATGTCCTCTGGATCCGTATTGGACTCGTCACCACGATAGATCTGATCGCCGTTGCCGACCAGCTGCATGCCGATCTTGAGCTTGTCGGTGGCGAGCCAGTCGACGCCCAGGTTGAACAGATGCTCGGGGATCAGCGGAATACGATCGCCCGATTCGACCTGCTGGGTCGGATCCTCGCCGGGCGCGGCTTCTTCATCGGCCAACGGATGATTCGGCGAGTTGGTGATGAACCGATCACGGAATTCGGCGTTCAGATAGGTGTAGTTCACCGACGCCAGCCAGCGCTCGGCAAACTGCCAGTCCAGGCCCAGCTCGATGCCCTGACGACGGGTTTCACCCACGTTATCGAAATAACCCTCGAAGCGGGATTCGGCCGAGATGAACAGGATATCGTTCTGATTGTCCGAGCGGAACGCACTGGCCGACCAGCGCAGCGTATCGGTGCCGCCACGCAGACCCAGTTCATAGGTCGTGGTTACAACCTGCTCGAGGGGCGGATCATCCACAAAGCCGTTGGGCAGCCGGCAGGGCGCGTCCGGGTTGGCACAGGTCAGCTCCACCGGGGAGGGCGCACGCGAGGACTGCGACAGGCTGCCGAAGGTGGTCAGCTGATCGGTGATCTTGTAGGTGAGGCCACCGGCCAGATTCAGGCGCTTGAACTCGTGATCGCCGTCGAGGCTCAGCCCGGCATCGTCATCGTCGTCGCCGCCTTCGAAATCGACTTCCGGCGAGGTATCGTTGAGGGTGATGGCCGTGCGGTTATAGCGACCTGCGATCGTGCCTTCGAGCTTTTCGGTAATGGGCACGCGCTGCAGGAAGAACAGGCTGGCCGTGCTGTTGCGTGCGTTCACGCCGGTCAGCGACTCGCCGGAGACGATGCCGCTGCCCACGGTGCCGCGATCGTCGGTCAGGCGTGCCAGCTCGGTCTGCTGATAGAACTGGCTGCTGCCGTAGTCGATGCTCGCACCCACGATCAGATCGCCGCCGAGCACGCCGTCCTGGCGCCCCTGCACGTTCAGGCCGAAGCCGTCTTCCTTGGTCTGGGAGGTGTTCTCGGTGCCGCCGAGCACGTTGGAGCCGGCCGCAACGGCATTGCCGTCGGCGTCGAAGATGATCTCTTCTTCGCCGCCGCCTTCTTCCTCTTCGCAGAGCAGGCCGGCGTTGCCCGCCCCCTCACAGGCGCCGAACTCCGAGCCGTCGCCGTTGAAGGTGTTGATCTCGTTGCGGCGATAGTAGGTGCCCCAGGCCAGGGTGAAGTCGTCGGTAACGTCCTGCGTGCCGCGCAGGTTGAACATCACCATGTCGGGCTTGGTTTCGTCCGGATACGTGAAGACCGAATCCCGACCTTCGGCACGCGCGAGTTCGCGCGGGATGGCGCCGTTGCCACGCAGCGTGTTGTCGGCTGCGGTGATGGACAAATCCAGCGTGCCGTTGTCGGTCAGCGTGGAGAACTGGGTGAACAGCTGCGTGACGTCCGAGTCGGAAAAGTCGCGCCAGCCATCTTCGGACATGCCTTGTGCTGCAAAATACCAACCGGTCTGGCCGTCGTTGCCGCCGGCCTGGAAATAGCCGCCGAACCGACCGAAGCTGCCGCCGAACAGTTCCAGCTCGCGGCCCTGGTAGGTAAAGCCGGTCTTGGTCTTGACCGAGATCGCGCCGCCCAGCGTATTCTGGCCGAACAACGGATTGGAGCCGGGGATGAGATCGATCGAATCGATCGCGATCTGGGGGATCAGATCCCAGTTGACGGTATCGCCGAACGGCTCGTTGATGCGTACGCCGTCCTGATAGATCGACAGGCCCTGCGGCAGGCCGAGCAGCGGCGACGCGGTATAGCCGCGATAGTTGAGATCTGGCTGAAACGGATTATTGACCGCGTCGTTGACATGGACGCTGCCAAGCTCGGTGCTCAGGAACTCGTTGATATTGAGTGTTTCCGAGCGCCGTATATCGTCGGCGTCCGAGCTCTGTACGTTGGCCGGATAGCGATCGGCGTCGATATCGCTGCCCGAGAAAGGCGTGGCGGCGATGACTTCGATGCCCCCAAGTGATGTGTCCAGATCCTGCGCCAGCGTGGCCGTGCTGCACAGCGCGCCCGCGGCGACTAAGAGGTAGCCCCTCTTGCCCATATCTCCCCCTAATACTCAATAATGCGCATACCACCCCAGCACACGCGAAATTGAAGTGTGTTCCGTGCGCATGGCCCAATTCAATGGGAAAAACTCCCGTTTTCTAGCAGGGCTCAGTCCCGAGCGGAATGACGGCCTCGATTCGACTGCCGCGATCCGGCGCGCTGTTCACGCGCAGACGCCCATTCAGAAGTTCCATGCGTTCGGCCATACCCGACAAGCCAAGCCCGGGGCGATGGTTGGCCGGGTCGAAGCCGCAGCCGTCGTCCCTGATCGAGACCTTGAGCTGGCCGGGCGCCAGCTGCAGCTCGACATCCACCGCGCAGGCCTGCGCGTGGCGCACGATATTGGTGAGCGCTTCCTGCACCAGCCGGAAAACATGGATGGCAACCTCGGGCGAGAGGCTGTCGTCACTGCCCTGGCTGTCGAAGCGAAAAGCCATATCGCCATGACTACGCTGCCAACTGGCGACGTGTTCTTCCAGTGCCGCTGACAGGCCGAGTTCGTCTAGCCCGGGCGGACGCAGGCGTCGCATCATCAGGCGAGCCTGGTCATATATACGTGCGGCCACATCTGCAATCGCGGTGGCCGATTCGGCCACGCCCGACGGCAGTCGATCGCCGCGTGCGAGGATTCCCGCGGCATCGGCGCGTATCGCGGTCAAGCTCTGGCCGAGTTCGTCGTGGAGTTCGCGCGCGAGACTGCGGCGTTCGTCCTCCTGAATACGCAGCGAATGATCGCGCAGCCGGTGGTTTTCATCGCGCGCCGCGGCCAGCGTCTCGGCCATGTGGTTGAACTGTCCGGCGATGCCGTCGAATTCGGGCAGCGAGAAGGTCGGCAGGCGCGTCGCGTAATCGCCGCGCTCGATACGCTGAAGGGCCGTGTCGATACGTCGTACGGGCACCATGGCGCGGCCCATCAGCAGATACACGATCGCCAGAATCGCCAGATAGAAGGTCAGCAGCAGTGCCAGCAGGCCGCGCGTGTCGTGCCAGGTTTCGTCGATCTCGTCGTCCGGATCGGCAAGAATCCGTATCTCCAGATCGGGGGTTACGGCAATCCGGGTCTCGGGCAGCGTATCGGGGCGGGTGAGGGCGGCAAACCAGGCGGGTGCACTCAGCGGCGGCTTGGTCGGGCAGCCGGGCGGGGCGTTATCGTCGCGAATCAACGACAGGCACAGATGACGCAGATGGCCGATATCGCGAAGTCGACGCGCGGCGGTGACACTGGCCTCGCCGTCGGCAAGACTGGCCTCGATGATGTCCGTGGCCAGGGTCACGCTCGACGACATCTCGTCGGCGATTGCACTATGCGCATTGGCCACGATCAGCCAGCCGGCAGCCAGCAGGATACCGGCCAGCAACAGGGTGACCGAGATCATCAGCCGTTGGCGCAGGCGCAGCCGGGTCAGCATGTGGATCTGCGCGCTGTGTGCGTCAGAGCGATACGACACCCGTACGGATGGCCAGACGGGTGAGATCGGCGGTGCCGGTGGCACCCAGTTTGCTGCGCAGCTTGGTGGTGTGATTTGCCACGGTCTTGGGGCTCAGGAACAGCTCGTCGGCAATCATGTTCGCGTTGGCGCCGGAGGCGAGCAGCCGGAAGATCTCGAACTCGCGAGACGATAGCGCCGCCAGCGGATTGGCAGGCGCGCTTTGTTCGTCCGCCAGATCGGTATCGATATAACGCTCGCCGCGGGCGACCGCGCGGACCGCGTCCACCAGAACATCGGATACCGCGCGCTTGCTGATATAGCCGGTGGCACCGGCAGCCAGCGCGCGCCGCACGAAGATAGGCTCTTCGTGCACGGAGAACACCAGCACGCGCACCTCGGGGTGACGCGCGAGGATGCGTTTCGTGGCCTCAATGCCGCTCATGCCGGGCAGCGACATATCCATGACGATGACGTCCACCGGAGTTTCCCGGCAGGTGTTGTAGGCGCGCTCACCGCTGTCTGCCTCGCCGGCCACCTCGATATCGTCGGCCAGTTTGAGCAGCCGGCCGTAGCCGGCGCGCACGACTGCATGGTCGTCGACCAGCAGCACCCGGATCGATCCTGTTCTCATCGACTCTCCTCCGACGCGGGTCATGGCCCGCTTGTTTTCAATACGGCCTGGTCAGCCCGTGCCGCTATCCTCGAGCACTGCCAAGCGCACCCGTCAGCATATTACCGCGGGCTGGGCCGTGCGACGTCGGCCAACACGACGCATGCGCATCCGGCAATGGCGCGCAAGACGGCCTGGCCGTGGTTGCTGTGCCATCACAAAAGATCATTCAGCAAAAAACCGGCTGTCGCTCTCGCCACAGCCGGTCTGTTTCATGCTTCAGGCCACAGGGCCTGAACAAGTACGCTTACAGCGAGACAGTAACCGTCTTGCACTCGGTGTAGTTGTTGAGCACCTGCTCGCCCATCTCGCGACCCCAGCCGGACTGCTTGTAGCCGCCGAACGGCAGTGCCGCATCGAAGATGTTGTAGCAGTTGACCCATACCGTGCCGGCACGCAGCTGCTTGGCCAGACGATGGGCCTTGCTGATGTCCTGTGTCCAGATACCCGAGGCCAGGCCGAAGACCGTGTCGTTGGCACGCTTGACCAGCTCCTCGTCGAAGTCCGAGAACTTGGACGCCGTGACAACCGGGCCAAAGATCTCTTCCTGGAAGACCTTCATATCGTCCTTGACGTCCACCAGCACGGTCGGCTGCACGAAATAACCGTCGCGATCGATGCCTTCGCCACCGGCCGCGAAACTGGCGCCCTGGCTCTTGCCGGAATCGAGGAAGCCGGTCACGCGGTCGAACTGCGTGCGCGACACGAGCGGGCCCATCTGTGTTTCCGGATCGAGACCCGGTCCGAGCTTGATATTGCGCGCGTATTCGGCCACCCCTTCCACGACCTGGTCGTAGATCTTTTCGTGCACGAACAGGCGCGCGCCTGCCGCACAGCACTGGCCGTGGTTGAAGAAGATCGCGTTGGCGGCACCCGGAATCGCCTTTTCGATGTCGGCGTCTTCCAGAATGATGTTTGGCGACTTGCCGCCCAGCTCCAGCGAGACTTTCTTGAGGTTGCCCTTGGCCGCGTCGACGATCAGGCGGCCCACTTCGGTGGAACCGGTGAAGGCGATCTTGTCGACCAGCGGATGGGCTGCCAGCGGGGCGCCGGCCTCTTCACCAAAGCCGGTGATGATATTGACCACGCCGTCCGGCACGCCGGCTTCCTGCATGATCTCGGCGAGCTTCAGGCCCGACAACGGGGTCTCTTCGGCCAGCTTCATGACCACGGTGTTGCCGCACGCCAGCGCCGGCGCCAACTTCCAGGCGGCCATCAGCAGCGGAAAGTTCCACGGAATGATCTGGCCGCAGACGCCGACGGCCTCGCGACGGGTATAGGCCATCCAATCGGCGCCCGGCGCATAGGGCACGCTCGGGGTGATCAGGTCGCCGTTGAGCTTGGTGGCCCAGCCGGCCATGTAGCGGAACATCTCGGCGGCCAGAGGCACATCGGCAGCACGTGCGATCGAAATCGGCTTGCCGTTGTCGAGCGACTCGAGCTGGGCGAGCTCTTCCTGGTAATGCATGATCAGATCGCCGATCTTCCAGACGATCTGCTGGCGCTCGGCGGGGGTCATCTTCGTCCACGGGCCGTCGTCGAATGCCTTGCGGGCGGCCTTTACGGCCTTGTCGACGTCGGCCTTGCCGGCCGACTGGGCCTGGGCAATGACCTGATCGCTCGACGGATTGTAGACATCGAACGTCTCGCCGGATTCTGCGGCGACCCACTGGCCGCCGATCAGCATCTTGCGCGGGGTATCGATGAATTGCTTGACGCTGGGTTCCAGCGCGACTTCAGAAGCAGCTACTGCACACATGGTTATGGACTCCTCCGGATTAATTGTTCGTGCGGGGCATCGTGTTCTGATGAACCGCTTTGCGAAGCGCTGGCCGCAGCAATGGCGACAACGCCTTGCTGGCACTAAACGCAAGGATCACGCCACGCCGCAGTGGCCCTTTGATTGCGGGATTTATCGTTATCGACGGGCGCCGCGACCCAGACACTGTCACGAAACTGGCGCAGGGGTGTTGCAGGCGACACATCGAGTGGTGGATACAGTTGTGCGACTGGGCAAAAGCTGTTAAAAAAATCCCAAGAGCCAAGCCGTTTCAGGCCAAAAGGTTCACGAATACTAAAAAAGACCAGAGTGCCTGTTACAGGGCGCTCCAGGAGGAGACAATGGCTACGTTAATGGCGCCGTCGCGTACGGCCAGTGCGTCGCGTGGCCTGGGGAACACCGCCGATCTGATCGCCGGATCCTGGGATCGCTGCATTCGCGAGTACGGGCTCAATCCCGCCCAGATCGACGTCGACGTTGTATCGCCCAGCAAGCTCAGTGCGCATCGCGACGAACCGGGCGAGGTGGTGAGCATCGCGCGCGCCGAGATGGAGAACCTCGCCGCCCAGATCTCGGGGTCGGGCTATGCGCTGCTGCTCACGGACGCGCACGGCGTAATTCTCTACAGCCGTGTAGAGCATTCACTGCGCAGCAGTTTTCGCGCGGCGGGGCTGTGGGACGGCGCCGACTGGAGCGAGGGCCGGCAGGGCACCAATGGTATCGGCACGTGTATTTTCGAGACCCGTCCGGTCACCGTGCACTGCGCTGACCATTTTGCCTCGCGCAACAGTGCGCTGAGCTGTTCGGCGGCGCCTATTCGTAATCCGTACGGGGATCTGCTGGCGGTGCTGGATGCGTCGTCGGTCCAGTGCGAGGGCACGCGTGCCGGCCAGACGCACACCATGGCGCTGGTCAATATGTCCGCACGGCTGATCGAAAAATGTGTCTTTCTCAACGCCAACGCAGACCACCGGATACTGCGTTTTCATAGCCGCCCTGAATTCGTCAGTTTGATCCACGACGGCATGATCGCCGTGGATGAAGGCGGCATCATCATCGCCGCCGACGACGGCGCCGCTTGTCAGCTGGGCCACGACAGCCGCAGCCCCCTGATCGGCCGGCCGATCTCGGAAATATTCGATATCAACGCCGATATTCTTGCCGAGCGCGCAAGCGACAGCGGTCATGCCGTATGGCCGATGCACGAACAGCTGCGGGGCCGTCGCTACTTTGCCAGCGTGCGTCGGTCTGCGGACTCGGCCCGCCGCGTGACGGTTGCGCGTAGCGACGACTCTGCGCTGCGTGTGAGTGCCGTCCGGCGTCATCAGGCCAATGGGTTTGCCGATCTGGCCGGCAGCGATCCGGCCATGGCGAACAATGTCAGGTGTGCCCGCCGCGTGGCCGATCGCCAGATCCAGGTCATGCTGCGCGGCGAGACCGGCACCGGCAAGGAGCTGTTCGCACGCGCGATCCATCTGGCCAGCCGCCGGGCAGCATCGCCTTTCGTGCCGGTCAACTGTGCGGCTATTCCCGAATCGCTGATCGAGTCCGAGCTGTTCGGCTACAAGCCGGGCGCTTTTACCGGCGCCCGGCGCGACGGGATGCGCGGCAAGATTCTGCAGTCTTCGGGCGGCACGTTGTTTCTCGACGAGATCGGCGATATGCCGACCGAGCTGCAGACCCGTCTGCTGCGCGTGCTCGAGGAACGCGAGGTCGTGCCGCTGGGCAGCGAGACGCCGATTGCGGTTGATCTGAACGTGATTTCCGCGACCCACGCGGACCTGATGCAACGCGTCGGGGACGGCAGCTTTCGCGAGGATCTGTATTACCGCCTCAACGGCATCACGCTTACGCTGCCCGCGGTGCGCGAGCGCGCCGATCGCCAGTCACTGCTGCGATCCGTTGTGGCGCTGGAACACGACGGCGATGTGGCGGTAAAGATAGAAGAGGACGCCTTGGAGGCGCTCGTGCGCTACACCTGGCCCGGCAATATCCGACAGATGCGCAATGTGATGCGTACCGCGCTGGCGCTGTGTGACGACCTGACCATCGGGCTGGCGGATCTGCCCCCCGAAATCTCCCAGGGCCAGGAAGGGGCAGCCGCCGATGCGCGAGCGACCCGTGTGATGAACACCGGCGCCGCGAGCCCGCTGAACTGCGCCGAGCGCGCGGCGCTGCTGGCCGCGCTCGACGACAACCGCTGGAATATCAGTCATACCGCGGCGCAACTGGAGATGAGCCGCAACACGCTGTATCGGAAGATGAAGAAACACGAGATTCCGCCCTCGCGGCAGCGCTGATTGTCTGCTGGGAAAGACGTATTGGACTTGCCGCACGGGGATCGCAGAGCTTTCGTAGACTTGTAGTGTTGCGTGATGCCCGTGCAGTTCGCGCGCTGTTCTAATTTTCGGCCATTAATCTTTGTCCACGTCGGGCCAAAGATCGTGGGTTCGCCGCGCTCTGGTCATACGCCGGGGCGTTTTTATCTGGCCGAGCAGCGGGTCCGTTGACTTACAGCCCGTGTGAGATTGACGCCGCGCACGGCGTTCGCCGTCGGTTCGCCGAAATCGATGCCCGACGAAAATCGAGCCTTGCCGTTGATCGTTGTTAGGCCTTCTGGCACGAAGCCTGCCTTGATCCGGTCTATCGAGTCATAAAACCAGTCAGGAACGTATAGATGCATATCAGAGTGCTTGGGTCGGCCGCCGGCGGCGGCTTTCCGCAGTGGAATACAAACGTCGGCTTGAACAGGGCGCTGCACGAAGGCACGACGAACGCCACCGCCCGTACCCAGTCCTCGATCGCGGTCAGCGCCGACGGCGAGCGCTGGCTGCTGGTCAATGCCTCGCCCGACGTACGCCAGCAGATCCTCGATTTTCCGGCGCTTCGCCCGGCACCGGATACGCGCGGGACCGGCATCGGTGCGATTCTGCTGATGGACAGCCAGATCGATCACACCGCCGGGCTGATGATCCTGCGCGAGGGCAGTACGCTGCCTGTCTGGTCGACGCGGCCGGTCTACCAGGATCTGACCACGGGCCTGCCACTGTTCACCGTACTCGGGCATTTCTGCGGCGTGGACTGGCACGAGATCGATACCGCGGCCGGGGCGTTCACCATCGATGGCGTGCCGGGGCTGTCGTTCCGGGCGGTCGAGTTATCGTCCGCCGCACCGCCGTATTCCCCGCATCGCGGCGATCCGCATCCCGGCGACAATATCGGCCTGATCGTTACCGACGACACCACCGGCGGCACGCTGTTCTATGCGCCGGGCCTGGGTGCGCCGGACGAGGCGATCGCCGCCATCGCACGCGCGGCCGACTGTCTGCTGATCGACGGCACGTTCTTTACCGAAACCGAAATGATCGATCAGGGCGTGGGTACCAAGCCGGCCGCGACGATGGGCCACCTGCCGCAGTCTGGCGACGATGGCATGCTCGCCTGGCTTGATCAGTTCCCGGATACGCGCCGTGTGCTGATTCATATCAACAACACCAATCCGATCCTCGATCCGGATTCGGACGAGCGGGCCGTGGTCGAGAACCGCGGCGTGGAGGTCGCATACGACGGCATGGAGATCACGCTATGAGCCCCGCCACCAATCAGGCCGCGACACAGGCGCCGTGGCCGCGCGACGAGTTCGAAGCGCGGCTGCGTGGCCTCGGTGCCCGTTATCATATTCATCATCCCTATCACCGGATGATGCATGAAGGCCATTGCACGCCAGAGCAGATTCGTGGCTGGGTGATCAACCGCTATTACTATCAGGTGAGTATCCCGATCAAGGATGCCAACGTGCTCGCCAACTGCCCGGATCCGGACGCCCGTCGGCTATGGGTGCAGCGTATTATCGATCATGACGGCGCAGAGGGTGAGACCGGTGGCATCGAAGCCTGGCTGGCGCTGGCCGATGCCTGCGGGCTGGAGCGCGATCGCGTGGCCGCTCTCACCGACGTGCTGCCTGGCGTGCGGTTTGCTGTCGATGCGTATGTGAACTTCGCCCGGCGCTCGACCTGGCAGGAAGCAGCGTGTTCGTCACTCACCGAGTTGTTCGCGCCGGAAATTCATCAGCAGCGGTTGACCGGCTGGCCGGATCATTATCCCTGGATCGACGACTCGGGGCTGAGTTATTTCCGCAAGCGCCTGTCCGAGGCGCGACGCGATGTCGAGCACGGGCTGCGGGTCACGCTTGATCACTTCACCACGCGCGCCGAGCAGGATCATGCGATGTCGATCCTGCAGTTCAAGCTCGACGTGCTCTGGAGCATGCTCGATGCCATGTGGATGGCCTACCAGGCCGATATGCCGCCTTATCACTCCTGTGCTACGCCGAATTCGGAGCTCAAAGCATGACCACAGCCGCCCTCAGCGATACCGCCATTCCAAGCGTGGCCCGAGGCCACCGGATGCAGTTCGAGCCGGCCCAGGACTGTCACGTGCTGCTCTATCCGGAAGGCATGGTCACGCTCAACCCGAGCGCGGCAGAGATCTTGTCGCGATGCGATGGCAAGGCCAGTGTGGGCAACATCTGCGACGCCCTGTCGGAAGAGTTCGGCGGCGCGGATCTGAGCGGTGACGTGCATCAGTTTCTGGAGCTGGCCACATCGCAAGGCTGGGTGACGCTCAAGGAGTAACCCGCGGTTGCAGGGCTGATCGTCTGAAGCGGCAACTGAGCACCGGCATAGCGCCTGAATACGCGTTCAGCCATACGTACGGCGAACGATACGTGGGAGATCTATCGACGACGCAAAACCCTGCCCAACGCAGTGCTGCCATAGCCCATCTGCAGGCCCTGTCGTACCCGTGTCTTGCAGCGTTTATCCGCGCGCACGGATGCGTCGGCCCGGAACCGACGTCTGAGCGGCTGTTGTCCCTATTGTCCTGTAACGCAAATACACTGCACAACTCCGGCGCTTTTCTGCGCCATGCTGCGTTGCGACGCCTCGCCATGAGGCCGGCCATGACTCGTTGTCGCGCCTTGCCTGACACAAAAAATCACTCGGAATTCACGTTTGCGAACTTCCGTTACAGGA
>Ga0207889_1000193_pt1 | contig 26026 bp, 21 predicted proteins | sample LinPmetageLP47_FD_184058 | JGI IMG/M metagenome (GOLD analysis project Ga0207889, IMG submission 184058) | Marine viral communities from the Pacific Ocean - LP-47 (SPAdes) | ecosystem: Environmental > Aquatic > Marine > Oceanic | place: Pacific Ocean | collected 2011-06-12 | reverse complement strand
CCCGAACCCCGAACCCCGAACCCCGAACCCCGAACCCCAGACACAAAAAAACGGCGCTTAAACAAGCACCGCTTTTAAAATGGTTTAGGCTATTTCTTTAATCTAGCTCTTAAGCTACTTTGTTTTCTTCGCAGCTTGCCAGGTATTCGTCAAACGTACCTTGAAAGTCAATTACCTGCTTGTCTTTAATATCAACAATACGCGTTGCTAGTGACGAAACAAACTCACGGTCATGGCTTACAAAAATAAGTGTGCCTTTAAAGTCTTTTAGCGCATTGTTAAGCGCTTCAATGGCTTCCATATCCATGTGGTTTGTTGGTTCATCCATTATTAGTACGTTAACGTCTTGCATCATTAACTTACCGAATAACAAACGGTTTTTCTCACCACCTGAACAGTTACGCGCTTTTTTATTTGAATCGTCTGCGGTAAATAATAAACGCCCTAACATGCCACGAACCATTAAATCGTTGTGTTTAGCAGTGCGCCACTGCGACATCCAATCAAATAAAGTTAAGTCGTTATCAAAGTCTTTGCTGCTGTCTTGTGGGCAGTAACCAAAGGTCGCGTTTTCTGACCATTTAACTTCACCGTGTAAACTTTCAAGCTCGTTAACTAAACACCGTAAAAAGGTGGTTTTTCCCACACCGTTTTCGCCAATTACCGCAAGCTTTGCACCCGCTTCTAGCAATAAGTCGCCGCCGGTAAATAACGTTTCACCGTCAAACCCATGGCCAAGCTTGGTTAGCTCAAGCGCTTGGCGATACATTTTTTTGCCCTCATCAAAGCTCAGTGACGGGCTCATACGACTTGACGCTTTAACTTCATCAAGCTTAATTTTATCCATTTTTTTAGCGCGCGAGCTGGCTTGTTTTGCTTTAGAGGCATTAGCACCAAAACGGTTAACAAAGTCTTGCAGCTCGTCTATTTCAGCGCTTTTTTTCGCGTTTTCAGCTAATAACTGTTCGCGTTGCAAGCCTGAGGCTTCAAGGTACTTTTCGTAGTTACCTGGGTAAATACGCAGCTCGCCGTAATCAATATCGGCCATGTGCGTACATACCGAGTTTAAAAAGTGACGGTCATGGGAAATAATAATCATGGTACATTTACGTTGGTTAAGCTCATTGGCAAGCCACGTAATAGTATGAATATCCAAGTTATTAGTTGGCTCATCAAGTAGCAAAATATCAGGATTTGCAAATAGCGCCTGTGCTAACAGCACACGCAATTTCCAACCAGGGGCTACGTTTGCCATTAAACCATAATGAAATTCTTTATCGATACCCGCATCAAGTAGTATTTCTTCTGCGCGACTTTCTGCGGTGTAACCGTCCATTTCAGCAAAGATGCTTTCAAGCTCTGCCACTTTCATGCCGTCTTCTTCGCTCATTTCAGGCAACGAATAGATACGGTCGCGCTCTTGTTTTACTTTCCAAAGCTCAACGTCGCCCATAATTACCGCGTCAACTACGCTGTATTGTTCAAACGCAAACTGATCTTGGCTTAGGTTACCTAATTTTAGCCCCGGCGTAATAGACACATTACCTGCACTAGGCGTAAGCGCACCGCTTAAAATTTTCATAAATGTCGACTTGCCGCAGCCGTTAGCGCCAATTAAACCGTAACGGTTACCGTTACCAAATTTAGCTGAAATGTTTTCAAACAACGGCTCTGCGCCAAACTGCATCGTAATATTTGCGGTGGAGATCAAAAAAAGGTGTCCTAGAAAAATACTGACAGGGTTATGGGCGCAGCAGGTGCGAAAATAGACCAGGCAATAGGTGTAAATAAGGCGGCAAATTATACAGGCCAAGTATACTAAAGGCTAGCCTATTTAAACGTTAACTCACTTGATTGTTTTTAAGTACGGCTTTATTGTAATAAAAAATATCAAAAAGAGTGAGTTATGTCGCCCGCAAAAATTCGTAGCGAAGTTATAAAACTTAGTAAGCTAAGTGTAAAACAGCCAGATTATTACTTTATTCAGGGTTACTTTTTAGGATTAGGCTTACTGCCCGACATAATAATGCCCAGCCAATGGCAGCCAGACCTACTAGGTGAGATTAATTTTACAACAGACGCTGAGTTAAAGTACCTCGAAAGCCTGATGGAAAATTACAATAACAGCATGCAAAAAGTGATGAGCGAAGACTTTAAAATGCCCACTAAATGCAGCTTATCGAAAACCGATTACCGCGATTCACTCAAAGCTAATATGCCATTACCAAACTACTGTAAAGGGGCATTACAGGCACTTAAGTTTATTGATAAACGCAGCCTAAACAAACACCAAAAAGAGGTGCTAGCAAGTTTGAATGAAGTACTTAGTGCCTTCAGCTCTGAGCAAGCTGCAGTGAAAAAATTTGCTAGCAACCAGGGCTTAGCGCAATCATTTAAAAAGAATTACATCTACTTTGTAGCCGACGCGCTTTACAACATTCGTTTTATTGAAAACACCCGCTGGAGCGATGAAGACGAAGCCGCGTTTAACGAACAATTTTTAGAAGAGTTTGCACACCAACAGCACAGCAATGACTTTGCTGCCGGCAAAATGATTGACGACGAAGTGATTGATCAATTAATGGAAGCAATCCTTAGCGACTTTACCCCCAGCGCGTTTGAACCGATAGAAGCGTTACTTGAACTGTTTGAGGGTTTTATTACAGAGCAATACATAGCACAAAACCAAGGCCACTTTTGGCTGATCCACGAAACACGCCCTTATATGATGCTACGGTCGCACCGAGCACAAATTAACGCACTACAAGGCAATATACAACTTGCCATTGATGAATTTGAAACACTGTTGCAATTAAACCCCATGGATAATCAAGCGAATCGGCATTGGCTAATGAACTGCTACATAATTAAAGGCCAGTGGCAAAAGCTAGATGCGTTTTTAGCTGACTTCGACAGCGAAGAGCTCCATGCCACAGCAAGCCGCGCCTTGAGTGAATTTCATAAAAATGGTGACTCTAGCCAAGCCAAGCAATACAAAAAGCAACTTAAACAGCTTAATAAACACTTTATAAAGCTACTTACTGGGCAAGAAAAACTAAAAAGTGACGACTTTGATTTTTACAGCCCAGGCAGTAAAGAAGAAGTAGGGATATACCTAAATTCACTGGGTAAACAAGCGTGGATAGCCACCGAAGGCAGCTTGTTTTGGTTACGCAAAAAGATCTAAAAAAGTGGAAGATTGAAATTAAAGGTTACGAGCGACGGGCTTCGAGCGACGGGGGTAGCGAGCACAGCCTAGCGCCTTTAACCTCTGTGGTGAATAAAATAAATTAAAACCTATTCACCACAGAGGTCGCAGAGTACACAGAGAAAGTGATTAAAGGGGAAAGGTAAAAGTTCTCGGACGGCGGGTTTTGGGCTATGGGCATAACTTAGCACCTAGTTACTTCCCCAGAAGCTAGCGCCTTTTACCTAGCGCTTCTTTGGTGAATACATCACTTAAAATTAATTTACGTGAATAAAAGTACATTATCGGTTTTAGTGTTCAGTATAAAACAGATAAGTTATGATTATCTTAGTTTTTACTAATGGTTTTTTATTTTGAGCAATAATATTTTTCAACAAATAGTTAATTACTTGCAGAAAAATAGCGACATTGAAGTGGTTTGGTTGTATGGCTCTCACGCCAAAGGTACAGCACAACCTCATAGTGATATTGATCTTGCTATCGCTTTTAAAAATTTTGATCTTAGCTCGTTTGATAAACGACTCAGGCCAAAAGAACTCGAGCTAGAAATCAGCAATGCGCTTAGCTTAAACGAGCAGCTTATTTCAATCGTTGATATAAACTTAATCCCCAGTTACCTTGCATTCAATGTAGTAGAATACGGGCAGGCCATTTTAGGCAAGAATAGCCTTAGAGCGATGAAAGAGCAGCAGCGTATTTATAGCCAATTTGAATTTGAGATGATAGCGAGTGAGCATGATTGATACAGGAATAGCGCTTTATATAAGTGAAGTAACACGACATATTGATGAATATATGCTAGAGCTCAACGAATTAAGCCAAGTCGAGCAGCTTAATAGTCGAGATTACCGTGCCGCAGAGCGTTTGTTATAGTTAATGACAGAAGTGTGTATTGGTTTATCTAAGCACTGGCTTAAAAAGTATAAAAACACGACAAGCAGTAATGCCTACCAAACATTTAGTGAACTAACGCAACTCGGTGTTTTAACCGATAATGAGTTGCTTTCATGGCGTAAAATAATCGGTTTACGCAATGCGCTTGTGCATGATTATTTGAATATAGATCAAGAAATTGTGAAGACGATTATTAAAAAACGACATTATGTAACTATGCACTTGTTTAGCCAAAAAGCGATGGCCGAATTAGCAAGCTGATTGAGGTTAAAGGGGAAAGGTAAAGTTCTCGGGCGGCGGGTAGTGGGCTACGGGCACAACCTAGCACCCAGCGCCTTCTCTTTTCAGCGCAGCGTCTCTTCGCCCTCTTTGTGAATAATGACCTTGCGCGGCATAAAGCCCGTCTACGATAACCGTCAACGTTAATCATATCGGTAGGCGGGAGTTTACCTCGCGCTTTTAATTTAAAAACAATTTTGCACCACCGAGGTTCTTGAGGCGCTTTGCGCTACACAGAGGTGGAACGGTATTTTTTAAGCATTTCTCTGTGAACTCTGTGTTCTCGGTGGTAAATATTTATTTAGGCTTAATCTGACGCGATATGAAATCGCTGCTACTGGATACGAGCAACGGGTTGCGAGCTTGTGCAAACAGCCTAATAACTAGTAATCTCTGTCACTGTCCTAAAACCTAACACCTAACACCTAACACCTATTACACTCTTAGTGTTTATGAATGTAGGCGGGAGTTTATAATCCGGCTTGTGATTGTAGTCGCAGAGTTTGCTCGCGCGAAAAGCGCAGCTTTTAAATGTTGCGAAATCTAAGCGTTTAGTAGTGTGGGTAAATGGCTTGTATAGCGGATTTATTTTGTTTAATTAACTCATTTATAGCTTGTAACTCTACTTGGCTAATGGTTTTTTTACTGAGCATTAAATGAATAGAGCTCTTATTGATGGCCGCTGTATTAGATTAGTAACCGCTTCTATTGCTGGGTATTGGTTTATAAAATATTGCGCTGCTAGTTCGTCTTCAATTGCGTAATCAACTCTATTTTTATTGAGCATTGCAAAACGTTTTTCGGCTGTAGGCATCATAATAACGTTAGCGGGGTAGTTTTGTTTAAACAGCTCAAACGCAACGCCATAATAACTGCCACGGTTAACCGCCAAGGTTAAATCTTTATAAAAAATATCGCTAATGTTATTTAAATCAGGCGATTCGGTGTATTTATACAGGCGAACTACTTCATCACGATAGGCATCGCTAAAATAGGCAAAATCAGCTCTTGCTGATGTTTTACTCGCGGCAAAAATAACATCAATACGGCCTTCTTTTAATTCTTCAAAAGCGCGCGATGAGGTAGGCAGCAACATAAATTTTAAACAAAAAGATGAGCCGTTAAAAATCGTGTTTAACACGTCAATTTCAACGCCTGTTAAATTGTTTTTTACTGCCACCACATAAGGCGGCCAGTTGCGTTCATTAGTACCCACCTTAAGTGTTTTGTTACAGGCAAATACGCTACAGCTAAAGATTAGTAATACAACAAAAGCGACTTTAAGCATTTTATTACTCTAAAAAATTACAACACTTTAGTATAAACCAAGTTGTAAATATAAACAGGGTTAGGTAGTTGTTATTAAAAGGCCAGCAGCTAAAGCGATTGCACGTAATGTAACCTTTAAAACGCTTGGTAAGCTTATAACGGCTTAAATAAACGTTTATTCAAGCCGTTACACTGCAGGGTAAATAACAGCCATGTTTTTAGTGTGGATTAAGGTAAGTGTTTAATTATCGCTACTCATTCAAATAGCGCCGAAGCGTTTATATAACTTTAATACTTTCAAAGATGTAGAGTTAATAGGTAAAAGTGTAAATAACATTGGTTTATAACAATTAAACAGTGCTTTTTTGTAATGAAAACATACTACTTAGGGCGTATATATTGCCGCAGCTCTATATTTTTAAATGTTGATACTGTAGATTAGTTATAAATGAATACCAGATTAATAGCTCGCGCTGTTAATAAATAAACCAAGGAGCGGTGAATTTAGTGCCTACTAAAACACTCAATTACTACAATCAAAACGCACAAAGCTTTAGCGACTCAACGCTTCATGTTGATATGTCGGCGCTTTACGCTGAGTTTTTACCGCTTATCCCTAAACACGGCCATATATTAGATGCAGGCTGCGGTAGCTCCCGCGATGCAATGTATTTTAAACAGCAAGGTTTTACTGTTAGCGCATTTGACGCAAGTCCCGAGCTTGCAAAGTTAGCCAGTAATTACTTACAACAAGCCGTAGAGGTTAAAACCTTTCAGCAGCTAAATTGTACCAATAAGTACGACGGTATTTGGTGCTGCGCCAGTTTATTGCATGTGCCAAAAGTAGAGTTACCACAGGTGTTTTTAAAGCTGCAAAATGCCCTAAAACCAAACGGTGTTTTGTATGTGTCGTTTAAATATGGCACGCAAGAACGCGTACATAACGGCCGCGAATTTACCGATTTAAATGAAGATGGCCTAACCGCGCTCATTACCCACCACACCGAGCTTAAAACACTAAAACAATGGCAAACGGTCGACCAACGACCAGAGCGCGAAAGCGAAGTGTGGCTCAACGCATTATTAACGCGCAGCGAATTAATAAATGAATAGCTTTAACGAACAGCACCAATTGCAAAGTAATAAGCAGCAGCTTATTACGGGTGCCGATGATCCGCTATTACCTAATCTTGTACATGCAATAAATAATGCCACAGAGATTGAAATCACAGTGTCATTTATCCAACCCAGTGGCTTGGCTTTGTTATTTGACCCACTCAATGAAGCTTTACAAAGTGGCGCAACACTAAAGCTGTTAACCTCCGATTACCTTGATATTACTCATCCTAATGCGCTCAGAGAGCTAATGGTATTAGTGGATCGTGGTGCCGATGTGCGTATTTACCAAACACAGAGCAACCAAAGCTTTCACATGAAGTCGTATATTTTTGTCAAAAAAAATGACACCAGCGAAATTACGTCTGGTTGTGCCTTTATCGGCTCAAGTAACATTAGCGCCAGCGCACTTACTAAAGGTCATGAGTGGAATTTTAGACATGATTACATGCAGCCAAAAACAAGCCAAGCAGCGCAGCAATTTTTAAGTATTCGGAATGCTTTTTACGCTATTTTCAACCACGAGTTTGTCAGCAATTTAAGCCATGAATGGATTAATAACTACATTTCTAGGCGCAAAACACAGCAGTTTGTAGCGGTAAATCATGCCGATACAGCGGAACAAATTATTGAACAAAGCGAAGCTAAAACACCAAGGCCAGCTCAAATTGAAGCGCTCAATGCGCTAGCGCAAACTCGCGCTGAGGGCTTTAAACGTGGCTTAGTAGTCTTAGCAACAGGCATGGGTAAAACATGGTTAAGCGCGTTTGATGTTAAACAATTCAAAGCTAAACGGATATTATTCGTCGCGCATCGTGAAGAAATACTTGTACAAGCACAGCGTACTTTTGCTGAACTACTACCGCTTTCAACGGGATTCTATAACGGTAAACACCGCGACAAAAACGCCGACTGTTTATTTGCCTCTATTCAAACCATTGGTCGAAGTAATCATTTAAAGCAATTTGCACCAACGGCGTTCGACTACATCATTGTTGATGAGTTTCATCATGCCAGCGCACGTGTTTATCGTCAGCTATTAAACTATTTTGAACCACAGTTTTTACTCGGTTTAACCGCCACGCCAGAACGTACCGACCAAGCCGATATTTTAGGATTGTGCGACAACAATTTAGTATTTGAGAGAAACTTAACGCAAGGAATTGATCAAAAAACGTTAGTGCCGTTTCATTACTACGGCATTTGGGACGAAAACGTAAACTACCAGGCCATTCCATGGCGCAATGGTCGATTTGATCCTGCAGCACTAGAAAACAAATTTGCGACACAAAAACGAGCTGATCATGCGCTTGCACAGTGGCAACAATATAAACAAAAACGCACCTTGGGATTTTGTATTTCCACCAAACATGCCGATTACATGGCTGATGCGTTTAATAAAGCGGGTGTAAAAGCACTATCAGTACATAGCCAATCAAAAGTACGCAGAAATGAGGCACTTAAACAATTAGAACAACGCCAAGTTGAAGTGCTATTTACCGTTGATCTGTTTAATGAAGGGACTGACTTACCCAGCATCGATACTATTTTAATGCTGCGCCCAAGTGATTCTAAAATCCTGTTTTTACAGCAATTAGGGCGTGGTTTGCGTACGCTAGAAGGTAAAACGCATTTAGTGGTGCTCGACTTTATTGGTAACCACCATAGCTTTTTAAATAAGCCTTATGCGTTACTCCATGAAACTACGCCAAGTGGTGTAGTGAAAAAGCTTAAAAAGCCAAATCTAGCTGATGGCTGTTTTATAAATATTGATTTAAAAGTCACCGACTTCTGGCAACAGCTAGCTAAGGCGCAGCGCACCACGGCGCTTGAAGATATAACACAACTTGCTGAGCAACTTGGGCATTTACCCACCTTAAGTGAGTTTTACTACCACTATGGGGATATAAAAAAGGTAAACAGCAATTACACTAGTTGGTTTGAGCTAATTGCTAAAACACAAAACATTGATGATGAGGCACAACAAGGTGCTGAGCAACTAGCGCCGTTCTATGACTTTTTACATAAGGGCATACAAACAACCAGTATGACCAAATGCTTTAAAGCTATTTTGCTTGAAGCTTATGTGGCATTAAATGGTTTTACCATTCCCCCAACAGTTGCAGAACTTGCAGCCATGAGTGCTAAAGTATTAGCGCGCCACCCAAATTTAAAACAACACGATTTATCAGCCAAAGAGCAGCAAGCTGCCGCTGATTCACAAACATGGCAAAGCTACTGGCGTAAAAACCCAATCAAAGCTTACACCAATAAAAATAAAGATGGCACGCAGTGGTTTACGCTAGAAAACGACACAGTAAAAGCCACGTTTGACGTACCCGCAGATAAGCTCGAATTATTAAACAACGCCGTGTTAGAGCTGGTTGAATACAGCTTAGCTAAATACAGTCAACGGCTAGAAGTAAACCTAGCAACAACTGAGCAAAATACTGAGCAACAAGCTGACAATGTTACTCAGCTAGCGTTTAAAGATCGTACCGATACAACAAAAGGGCAAGATAACACATTAAAACTACCGTATTTCCCCAATATAAAAATTGCCTGTGGGCATTTTAAAACAGGGGATGAAAGCGATATGGAATTTATAGATGCACCACTTGGCGCAGGCAAGCTTGATCCAAACGTGCACTTTTTAGCACGCGCTTCGGGCAACTCTATGAACGGCGGTAAACACCCAATACTTGATGGTGATTTACTGCTACTTGAGCTTATAACATCCGATAAAGCAGGATCGTTACGCGGCCAAATAGTGGCGATAGAGCGAGATGATATAGGCGGGGAAGGGCAGTATTTACTGCGCAAAGTTAATAAATTACCTAATGGGCAATATGAGCTAATTGCTCAAAACCCAGATTACGAGGTAATGATTGCTGATGAAAGCATGCGAACCTTCGCACGGTTTAAACAAGTGGTTGCAGGTTAGTTTGTAGTCGCGTTTTAGCTTGTAGGCGCAGAGCTTGCTCACGCGAAAAGCGCAGCTTTTAAATTTGTAGGATGTGCCGTAGGCGTGAGTCTGCCTAGCGCTTAAATTGTAGGTCGTGCTTTAGCGCGTCAATATGATTGATAATATAAGGGATTGTGAAGGGATTAATAACCTCTATTCGAGGTTTTATCGCGTTGGCGATGGCAACCAAAGTGCGGCTGCCGCCGACCGCCCTTTGGAATCCCACGGCGCGCCCGAGGATCACACTGTGTCCTCAAGTTAAAAATTGATGTGAACGTAAGCGCCGTGTATTCGCCATCCATGGCGAAGTCACGGCTTAACTTGCATCCATGCAAGTGATTACTCATCAATTTATAACTTTCGGGTGTGATCACGGGGAGTTGGAGTATGTTGGTAGATTGGTGTGTTTTTTTTTAAGGGTTGGGAATCAAATGGAAGAATACGAATGTTTAGCTTGTGGGTTTATTGTTGAACTAGAACATGGAGTTAAAATTAAACAATGCCCGAGTTGTAAAAGGTTCTATGATAAGGTGAAACTACAGGTCGAAAATGGTAAGAGTTTTACTGAAATCACAGTTAGTCCAACAAGTAAGAAAACAGAAAAAGTTGAACTCAAAGAGTCGTGTACTTTTGAAAAAGAGTGTCCATTTTGTTCCGAATCTATTAAAGACACAGCAAAAAAATGTAAGCATTGCGGTGAAATACTTGATGTTGTGCTTAGAGCTGCGGATGAATCAAAAAATGTTAACAATGTCTTTATGAATTCATCTTCTGCTGCGGTAGCAGTTACTGAGCCAAAAGCATTTCCGCATCTATTACACTTTGTACTTTCCTTGATCACAGGCGGTCTTTGGATCATTGTGTGGGTAATACACTACCTAACCAGAACAAGATAAAAACCTCTATTCGAGGTTTTATCGCGTTGGCGATGGCAACCAAAGGGCGGCTGCCGCCGACCGCCCTTTGGAATCCCACGGCGCGCCCGAGGATCACACTGTGTCCTCAAGTTAAAAATTGATGTGAACGTAATCGCCGTGTATTCGCCATCCATGTCGAAGTTACGGCTTAACTTGCTCCATGCAAGTGATTACTCATCAATTTAAGACTTTCGGGTGTGATCACGGGGAATTAAGGTGCGTTGATCGATTTGTGCTTATGAACAGGAGTTGTTTAATCTTGTTCTAAAGATTGATCCTAGCTGAACAATAATTGCTCTAATGATTATAAACTGTTACGTTAATAACCACATAATAAGAAAGGACTCTATTAAATGAAACTCAACCAAGTTTTATCAATCGTCAACCAAGTCGAAAAATCTAAATTCATTTCATGCCTTGATCGTCTTTGTTCAGACGCTGCTAAAAATAATAAAACGTTAGCTAAAACAATCGACAACATTGACGGCCAGATCAAAAATGCTTCAGGAAGTGAAATAACACAACTGTTTAATACCGTAAGAGATTTCTTTAAAAGCTCAGTTAAAGATCAAATTTTAATGAGTACAGCACAGCTTAATTTATTGGTGAACATATTAAGTCGAGATGGCAATGGAGTCGCAAGAATTAGCTGGATAGAGTCACTTTATGAAAAAGAATGGGCAGAGTTATCCAAGCTCTCAAAGGAGCTAAAAGAGTGTATTCAACAAGGCTCTGCCGAGAGCGTTTTAGAGCGAAACCGAGCATTGAAGATTTATCATGCTTGCATGAAAGAAGCATATTTTAATGATGAAAAAAATAATCGAGAAGCCAAAGTTACTGATGACGAACGCAGTATTCTTAATGTACTGGCTGATGAGCTAAATCTCACTACTGATGAATGTGCCGCTGTAGAGCATTTGGTTGATGTTATTCCTAAAAACGGTGTGCTAGATGCTTTAAATAGCCTCAGAGATATGGGGTTATTATTTATAAGTAAAAAGCGCCAAGAAGTGTTTATTCCTGATGAAATAGTAACCCTACTTAATGAAATTCAAGGTAAAGATTTAGCTGATAAGTATGTACTGAGAATACTTAGAACGCTGGCAGATGCCGAACTTTCTAATGCACTCAAAGCTCATGGTCGTAAAATTAGAGGCATAAGCCGCACTGATAAAATTCAAACAATTATTCATTCAGGAATTAGCGCAGCTAAATTATTATCAGACGATATTCATAACGTTGAAGATAACCAAAATCAACGTAAAGACAGATTAAAGCAGCTTATACAAGATTTAGAAATTGATACAGATAAACTAGGTACAACCTTAGATGAGCGCATTGGTCTAATATTGTCATCGTTATCAGGTGCAACAGAGAAAGAGTTTGATTCTCTAAGTGCCAGCGGCTTTAAGCAGCTTCTAAAAACATTAGAGGAACACTTCCCAACTATGCAGGCTGTGCTAAAAGATGCATTTGAACTTGAAGCGAACGAAATAATAGACACTGAAAAACTACGTGCGTTAAGTATTACTCCTCACGATATTCTATATTTACTTTCAAACGATGAAGTTAGAGAAGTTCGCGATAGCATGGGGCTATCCAAGCGAGGCAATGCACGCTTTGCAATATTAGAAAGCTTTGCAAACGCAACTGATAAACTAATTGAAAATTACGACGCTCTAGCACGCCGCGATATTAATGCGCTAAGAGAGGCGGGCGCTGATGTAATTGAAGCTGACATTGGCGTTAAGTTTGAAGAAGTCACAAAAGCTATTTTTGAACTACTAGAGCTTAATATTGATGAAGACTTACGTAAAGACTTAAACACCACTAAAGATAAAGCCGATATTGTAATTTCACTCAGTGATAACGACATAATTATTGGTGAAGCAAAAACCTGTAAAAATGGTGATTTTGCTAAATATTCAACAACGTCACGTCAAGTAAAAGCCTATGTAACCCGAGCCGAAAACCAAGGTAAGCGTGTGGCACAAGTATTAATAATTGCCCCTAGCTTTTCCGATGATTTCATCGAATCAGCAGAGATGGATACAGAAGTAAATATTTCATTGTTAGAAGCGCATGGCCTCAAGTTAATACTTGATGCCTATAAGTCAAAACGTAACCCAAGTTTTGCGCCTAAGTTATTGACTAAAGGTGGTTTGTTGAAAGCTGAATTGATAGCGAAAAACATTTGAGGTTTATTAATGGGTAGCGACAAGTTTATAAAATGGAAAAATGATTATACTTTTGAGTCATGTGAAGCTCACCACGTTCTCGGCGATGCATTAGCTCACAACCAGATACTTTTAAATGCTTCATAGCTCCTTTACTTGAAAGCCATTTACCCTTTTGATCTTGATCAGCCATATAAGTTACTCAAATTAAGTATAAATTTAATATACATAACTCTTAACGCATCGACAAATTTGAAGGCTAATGCCAAGACTATTCCCCCGTCATTTTGCCCGAAAAGACTCAATTGATGAGTAATCGATTGCATGGATGCAATCAAAGCCGTGACAGGCACATGGATGTGCCTTACACGGCGTTTACGTTCACATCAATTTAGGCTTTGAGGAAAGTGCAAAATGCCCGGGGCGCCGTAGGGTTCCAAGGGGCGGACGGCGCTATGCGCCCCTTGGTTGCCGTCGCCAACGCGACATGTAACTGTTTTTAATGTATAAAGTACAAGTTGTCATTATAGGAACTCGTCATGGATGATTTTTTAAACCATAACTTAAGTGTCATGCTTATTGCTGCGTGCGTTTACTCTTTAATAGGCGTTTTGTTTTTTCGTATTTGGTCACATCAACGCAGTGCTAAACTTCCTATCGAGCGTCATAAATTAAAACGTGTTGCCGCGCAAACTCTTCAAGAGCAAGTGAATGACAAGATTGTTGATGTTATTGGCCTAATATTTCTAGCTGCACTCATTGTTATAATGCCTTTTGCAATTAAAGGGGTTGCTGAAATGTTTGCTAGCGGCAAGTTTAATTACTTCTTAATTATTATGATCATGTTGGGTTTAGCTTATGTAGCTAGAAAGCTTTGGGCTAAATCAAATCACTTAATAAAGTTAAAGCTTGGGCGTGATGCCGAACTTGCTGTTGCCTCTGAACTTATAGAGTTACAGTCTCACGGATACCAAGTATTTCATGATATACAAGCTGATGGTTTTAACATTGATCATTTAGTGGTGGGGGCAAATGGTATATTTGCTATCGAAACCAAAGGCAGGCATAAGCGAATAAAAGACGATACAAATTACAAAGTTAAATTTGAGAATAGTCATTTAGCCTTTCCCTCTTGGTTTGAAAGCAAGCCGTTAGAACAAGCCCAAAAGCAGGCCAATTGGGTGAATAAATGGCTACAAGAGGCAACGGGTTTTAACACTCAAGTTTTCCCTGTTTTGTGCTTTCCTGGTTGGTTTGTAGAGCTTAAACAGCGCCCACTGTTTCCTATTGTTTCGCATAAACAATTAGTGAAAACGATTCTTTCTATGCGACAAGTAAATTTAAACCAAGAGCAGCAACGTGCGATTTGTTATCAAGTAGTTCAGCGTTCACTGCATGAAAGTAAAGCAATTTAAAAGCCTAGCTTTTCGCGTCAGCAAGCTTAACGCCTACGGTGGGAATAGGTAAAAGGTTTTAGGTTAAAGGCGCTAGTCTGAATTTATAGCCCGTCGCTCGCTGCTCGAAACCCGCTGTCTTCTCTTTGTAAAAATATGGTTTTAAGTGATTTATTCACAAAGAGGTTATGAGGCGCTGCGCTAAAGAGGTAAGAATAAAAAAATGTGTTTCAGGGAAGTAACTAGGCGCTAGGATATTTGCATAAGCTCGATGCACGCAGCCCGTTGTTGAGTTTTTACCTAAAGGTCAGCGTGCTATTACTCTTTTAATGTCGTATGTTTGCATTGTTTAGATGTCGTATGTTTGCTATATTTTATCTAAGCAACGAGAGTAATTAATATGACAATAGCAAGTAAAGTAACCACAAGAATAAACCGCTCTAAGCGTTATGTTTTTGAGCGCGCTGATTTTGCTGATATTGCAGGTTACGACCAAGTTGGCCGTGTTTTAAAAAAGCTGGTAGATAGTGGCCAGTTGTTACGTATTGGTTATGGGCTTTATACTAAAGCGCGAGAAAATCGCATTACTGGTAAGTTAATGCCAGCATCACCTGCGGGTGCAGATGGTGTCATTTTAGAGGCTATTGAGAAACTGGGCGTTGAGTATCAATTCGATGAATTTACACAACGCAGTCTTAATGGTGAAAGCTTACAAGTTCCCGCTTCATTTAAAATAATGACCAATAGCCGCTTTAAGCGTAAAATTGTTGTAAATAATAGCGCTATTAATGCGAGTTGATAGTGATTTATTTTTAGATGTAGCGGATGCTCTTGGTATGGGTAACCCTGCTATTGTTGAAAAAGATTACTATGTAGTTGCATTACTTAAGCTACTTTGTGAGCTATCTTTTGATACGCATTTTTTAGTTTTTTCAGGTGGTACGGCATTAACAAAGTCAGGCATTAAAACTCATCGAATGTCTGAAGATGTTGATATAAAAATTATTCCCAAAGATTTAACTGCTAACACGTCTAAAACTAAAAGAAGAAAGGCTAGAAAAGCGCTCCACTTACAGTTAATTGCTGCAATTAATTCACATGATTATTTTTCTGTAGAAAATACTCCAACTGTTTTTGATGAATATCGATATCAACAAATTGATATTCGCTATCCTCAAGCCCATTCAAAAGCCCCATGCTTACGACCGTTTATTAAATTAGAGCTTATTGAAACGTTACTTTTTGATAATGTACAAAGCCGCAATATATCTTCTTTAGTGAACGAGGTAACTCAACAGGCACCAGAAGTGCCGCTGATGGACTTTTCTAGTATTGAGAGTACACAAGCTGAAAAGTTAGTGTCTATGCTTAGGCGCACAGCGAGCTTTGCACGTGATAATAGAAGAGACGATGATCCTGCGCTAATTCGCCATGTTTATGATACGTATTATATTCAACACGCTGGGTTGGCGGATGCATCAGGTGTGGTGCCTTTAGTCAAAAAAGTCATAGCAGAAGATATTACCCGTTACGGTAACCAGCATTTAGAATTTATGGCAGAACCGATTATTGAACTTAAGTTTGCCTTAGGTGTATTGCAAGCGAACTCACTCTATGAAACGCGTTTTAATGAATATGTTGTTCCAATGGTTTATGGTAGTCATAAATTGGTGTGGCAAGAAGCATTTGATGTATTCAAATCATTTTGTAAGATTGTTTTGAATGATATTGAGCTTTAACCATCAAATTTAAAAAGCGCTGTATTTTCACAATCACCACACACTAATGAATAAGACTCTTTGCGTTTACTCACTTTGGTATTAGCACTGGTACATTGCGGGCAAGACGTTTTCATTGGTGTATTGATATCGCACTCACCGCATGTAACAAAATAGCCGTAGCGACCTGAGCGAGGTTTAAGCGTCGTTTGATTGTTGCACTGCTTACACTGTAAATTTATTTCATTGGCAATATTTGGTTGCTCTTGAGTTATTGGTGCAATAGCTGCTGATTCATCTTGATAAATCGGGCTTGGCTCGTTGAGGTTTGATGTTATTGCGTCAGGTTTTAACTGTGTAGAAGGGGCAATATTTTGCTCTAAAAGAAACTCACAGATCCTAACTAGGCTTTCTTCACTAAACCAAGGACGAACATTAGTTGAGAAAAAGTGTAGGGCATTTGGTGTTGAAGCAGGTAACTTCATTATGTCTAAAAGCTTATTAGCTATAAACTCAGACTTAACGAGACGCTCTTCAAGCGTTTTTGGCGTGTTATCTCGATTAATTATGGCATTACTCGATATTGCACAGATGCTATGCCATTCACGGCCACCAAAGTTTTGTTGTATTTTGCCAAACATCTTAGGGAGTAGGTATGGAGCATTGTCTATTACCAAACTTTTTAGTAATGCCAGTTGTAGCTCAACTTGTTTGATAGGTGACGGCATGCCTTGCCATTTCCCACGGTAACTGCGACTCCACTCTTGATGTTGGTTTATTGCAACTTCACCGGTAATACTTTTTGATTCAATAAGAATAAACCCGTAGGTGTAAACAACCAGATGGTCTATCTGTGCGATTTCGCCGTTGTGTTTAAACTTTACATCATTAAACACAAATACTTGAGGGTGGTCTTTAAATGCGCGACGTAAGTAAAATGCTACGTCTAGCTCTTGTTTTTGACCCGCTTTGATCTTAGCGGAAGTGGAAGTTGATAGAGCTTTATCTTTTAAAATCATGCGACATCCTTTCTGTCATATATGTTTAAAGCATATCACTGAAGTACCTAATAAAAATACTGTTGAAGGATTTTTACTCGCCCTATTTCATTTAAAAGCTACGCTTTTCGCGTCAGCAAGCTTAACGCCTACGGTGGGAATAGGTAAAAGATTTTAGGTTAAAGGCGCTAGGGGCTAGTCTGAATTTATAGCCCGTCGCTCGCGGCTCGTCACCCGAAGCTCGCTGTCTTCTCATTTACTCTCATTACCTCTCTTTGTGCATATATGGTTTTAAGTGATTTATTCACAAAGAGATTAAGAGACGCTGCGCTGAAACGAAAGGTCAAACGCTCTAAGTTAATGGTAAAGGGCGCTAGGGTTTGCACAAGTCCACAAACTCACACAATGAGGCAATTAAGTATGTTATTTGCCTCATTGTGTGAGGCGATTAAATCATATAGACTGAAGCTAATTAACTTAAGGGCAAACGCTTATGTGGATATGGCAACAACAAGATTGGCCGAATTTTACGTGGGATGAAAAACAGCTTGCGCCGTTATTGAGAGAGCTTTGTTTTAACCAAGGTGTGCTGGTTGGTCGCATGGATGGGCAAAGTACGCAGCAAAAACAGCAAGCACTTGATACTTTATTGGCTAATATTATTCATTCAAGCGCAATTGAAGGTGAAAAACTTAATGCGTTTTCGGTACGTTCGTCACTAGCTAAAAAACTCCACATTGATGAGCAGCCTTATCCAACCACAGTGCAAAGCGATAATCTTGCAGAGATCATGTTGGATGCAATTAATAACACCGATACACCGCTTGATTTAGAACGTATGTTGAATTGGCATCGTTTATTGTTTGCAGGTGAAAAAGGATTATTTACTCAAATAGCGGGCGGTCAATTACGTGGCAACGAGCCAATGCAAGTTGTATCAGGGCGATTAGATAGACCCGTATTACATTTTACTGCTCCACCAAGAGATGTTATCGAAAACGAACTCTCTGTTTTTTTTAATTGGTTTAATGCAGGTTATAATGATCGACATGCAGACCCTTTTATTCGTGCTGCTATCGCTCATTTGTGGTTTGTTACCCTACACCCGCTTGAAGATGGTAACGGGCGTATTACGCGTCTTATTACAGATTTAGCGCTTGCTCAAGAGCATAAAGAGTCGATACGGTTCTATGCGATGTCGGTGGCAATTTTAGAAGATAGAAAAGGCTATTACGAGGTCTTAGAGGCAACACAGCGTGGTGATTTGTGCATTACACAGTGGATTACCTGGTTTTTAAATACGCTCAATAAAGCAATTGAATCTACCCTGAAGAATATTGAGCAAACTGTCTCTAAAACTAATTATTGGTTTAAAAAAGATCAAACTAGACTAAATGAGCAACAAGTAAAAGTGCTTAATAAATTACTTGATGGCCAATTTGAGCAGGGTATCAGTGCAAGTCAGTATCAAAAAGTGGCTAAGGTAAGTCGCGCGACGGCGACGCGTCATTTATCAGATTTACAAACACTGGATTATATAAAGAAAACCTCAGCGGGCGGTCGCAGTACTCGTTATAAAATAGCCAAATGACTTTAAAAAGCTTAAAGCTTTTTTTGTAATTCAAAGCCCTACTATTTCAACACGATGACACACAGTGAGGCAATTAAGTATGATATTCGCCTCATTTTTTGAAGCGAATAATGGCGTGAAAGTAACCTAATTTAAAAGCGGTGCTTTTCGCGTCAGCAAGCTTAACGATTATGGTGGGAATAGGTAAAAGGTTCTAGGCGCTAGTCTGAATTTATAGCCCGTCGCTCGCGGCTCGCGGCTCGTTACCCGAAGCTCGAAACTCATTTCGTATCTATTTAAATAATATTGCAATCATATTAAATACCGCTAAACTAATCATTAGTATATTAATGACCGATTAGGTATTCATTTATGAGATCTGAACAAGCATTAAAACTGGCGCGTCGATTGGGTGATTTAATTCGCCAGCATCGTACTTTACTTTATACCCAGAGCACGTTCGCTAATATGATTGGTGTATCTCGCTCCACGGTACAAAAGCTTGAGCAAGGGGAGGTAGTAAAAAGCGATATATTGTTTGAAGCCCTTGTTGTTCTTAAATTGCAAGGCTCATTGCTGGATGAAATTAACGAGCTAGCCGCAGATGTGGGCGGTTATAATGCAAGACAGCGTAAAAGCAATAAAACTCAGGTGATTAACGATGACTTCTGAAGCTTATGTATTTATTGACGGTTTAGAAGACAGCCCGGTAATTTGTGGTTTTTTTAAGTTAAATACACAAACAGGCCGAGGTGAGTTTAATTATGGTAAAAGTTACCTTGCGCGCTCTGATGCGTTTGCGCTCGATCCGCTGCATTTACCATTACAGCCTGGCATAGTTAGTTATTCTGCCAATAAAGGTGTGTTTGGGGTGTTAAGTGATGCGGGAGCTGATTCGTGGGGGCGTAAGCTTATACTGTCGCTGCATAATACCAAACCAAAAAATGAGCTAGAATTTTTACTCGCAGGGTCTGGGTATGGTGTTGGCGCCTTGGTATTTAGTTTGTCGCGCAGCGCATCAAAACATAAAGCGAATAAAAATACATTAGCCGATTTAGCCTTGTTAGATCAAGCAAAGGACGATTTGATCGCCAATAAAACGATTTCACAAGAAGCAAAAAAAGCCTTTGAATTTGGTCAAAGTATGGGGGGAGCAAGACCTAAAACCTCTGTGAAAATTGACCAAAAACTTTATTTGGCAAAGTTTAATCGTCAAGACGATTTGTTTAACTTAGCTAGGGCTGAGCATGGCGCTATGTGTATGGCTAATGAATTGGGGATTCGCACTGCAAATACCCGTATTCATGAAACAGAAAATGGCGATGTTCTGTTAGTTGAACGTTTTGATGTAAGCGATGACTTACCAACTCATCACTTTTTAAGCGCCAATAGCTTATTACAAAAACCAAAAGTCGCGATAAGCGACTTAGCAACATACTATAGCTACGGTGAACTGGCTGAATTTATTCGCCACCACACAGGTGAGTTCGCTGCTGATGCTACAGAGCTCTACAAGCGAATGGTATTTAACGTATTTATTGGTAATACCGATGATCACAGCCGAAATCATGCATTTTTGTATCACTTTGCAGGGCAAACGTGGCGTATGAGCCCCGCTTATGATATTACCCCTATTAATAACTCAAAGCAGCATGGCATAGGGCTTGGTGATGATGGCCGATATGCTAGTATCGATAATTTACTGTCGCAAGCCAAACGCTTCGGCCTCAACAAGGCTCAAGCAACAAAAATAATTGCCGAGGTTGAGAGCTATACTCGCCAGTGGCCAGCGCACTTTAAACGTTTTGCTAATATCAGTGATATTGACATAAAACGCTTAGAAAGCGTAATACCCTCTATAAGTTAAAGGCTAATAAAGCAGTCATTAGTGGTTTAATGACTGATTAAGTGCTCATTTATTAATTGGCGCTTTTATGAACCTCAAAGTGGGAATGAGAAGGCAGCGGGCTTCGAGCGACGAGGCGCGGGTAAAATGCAAAAGCCTATAAATACGCGATATAAAATCGCTGCTACAGAACAATATTTGGCTTTTTTATTTCCTCTAAAAGCGCAGCGCCTCTTAATCTCTGCGGTGTATAAATCACTTAAAAATTATTTGACCACAGAGAAGAAAATGAGGAGTAAATGAGAAGGCAGCGGGCTTCGAGCGACGAGGCGCGGGTAAAATGCAAAAGCCTATAAATACGCGATATAAAATCGCTGCTACAGAATAATATTTGGCTTTTTTATTTCCTCTAAAAGCGCAGCGCCTCATAATCTCTGTGGTACATAATCACTTAAAAATTATTTGACCACAGAGAAGCGAATGAGGGTAAATGAGAAAGCTTCGGGTGACGAGCGGCGAGGTGCGGATAAAATGCAAAAGCCTATAAATACGCGATATAAAATCGCTGCTACAGAACAATATTTGGCTTTTTTATTTCCTCTAAAAGTGCAGCGCCTCTTAATCTCTGCGGTGTATAAATCACTTAAAAACTATTTGACCACAAAGAAGACAACGGGCTTCGTTCTTTTGCTAAAACCTAAAACCTAAAACCTAAAACCTAAAACCTAAAACCAAAAACCTAAAACCTAAAACCTAAAACCTAAAACCTAAAACCTAAAACCTAAAACCTAGCTCGTAGCCCGAAACCTGCGTTCCAAACATCTCCGCCAGGTCAGTCGGCCAGGGCGCTATTTGTGGGCTGATAAGCGCCATTATCTAACGCATCAAAGTAAGTTTGGTAGCGACCATTTTGTTTAAATTTAAGTAATTGCTGATTAAAAATCTCAAGCCATTGTTTACTGTATTCGTTATTTTTAGGGAACATGACAAAGCTTTTATTGATTAATAGTGGCCTAGGGTGATGCACAATGGCATTTTTTATTGTAGGTAGTTGACCTGCCAATATGTGATAGCCAACGCTTTTTTCCTCGGCAAAGGCGTCTATTCTGCCCATAGCTAAGCGTTTAAAGTTTTGCTCTGTGGTACTTACTCGCGACATATCAAATAGACCCGCTTGTAGTGCTTTATCAAACTCTTCGCCATAGCTGTAAGCAAGCCCACCACCGAGTAATAAGCCTTTTAAATCGTTTAGGTTTTGCCAATCAAAAGGGCGTTTTTTGTGATAAAAAAATACAAAACACTCGTTTAACACTGGCTCACTGTAAAAATAATCCTCAGTACGTTGTTGTTCAAACATCCATACGGCGGTGGCTGCGTATTTATCATTAATGGTGTCGTGGTAAGCACGCGGCCAGGGTAAAAAGGTAAAGTTAACCTTAATATTGGCTTGTGCAAATAAGTCGGTGATTAAATGGGCAATCACACCTTGATGAGGTAATGATTCACTTAAAAAAGGAGGCCATTCGCCGGTACTTATATTTAAAGTAGTGGTATGTGTGGGCTGTTCGTTTTTGGGTTGAATTGCTTCAATTGCGTTACTGTAATCACTCACTAAAGCCATCAGACAAAAAGATGCGGTAAAAATAAGGTATCTTAATTTAGCTGATAACATCACATGCATATGTATAGTTTACTCCTTCTTAGCCATTAGGTTGTGACCGGTATTGTTTAAAAAGTAGACTATTGTAGTGAGTGAAACTGAATGCACGCTTAAACTAGAACAGTCGGCAACAATACTTAATCATTTTACGGGGCTAAACGTGTCGCTACCTGCGTTAAAAAACTCTCATTACGACTGCATGGATGCAGAAGGTAGAGCAATGCAGGAGCAATTGCTGAGAACAACTAAATAACCTGAACTCCGGATAATAAATCCATCTCAAGCAGCTATTTTCAGCGCTAACTGCGTTGAATTTACTTGCAATAGGCTAGCTATTGACGCGTAATTTCGCCTTGTTTTCACTAAAAATCTCTAGCTTGAGAAAATAAACATAAATATCATTTTGATTCAATATGTTAGTAAATCTCTTAACCAGAGTTCAGGTTAAATAGCCAATTTTTTGCCTAGCTATCAACACATTTTTCCTGCCTCAAAACAGACCACTTGATTAGGCGAATTGGTATTAGATTTAAAGCCACCTTTTAATAAGTACAGCGTACTCTATTATTCTTTTGTTTGCATGTTTTTTGCGCGCTCTTCAGCTTCAATTAGTGCTTGTGATTTAGGGGTGCGTTGCTTTTCTTCCACTTTCGGTTTTTGTGGTGAATTTGGATCCCAACTTTCATCAAGCGATAAGTTAGCAAATGGGTTACTGCTTTGTGGCGGTATATCAGGCTTAGTGGGTTCAACTGGCGATACCTTTACTTGTTCTGGCTTTATCGCACTTTTTTTAGTGGGTAAGGGGGCGTTGGGATCGAAGGTGCGTATTTCAGGCTCTTTAAAGTCGTGCTCGGTAGATGGTGTTAACGGTGAGCGCGGTTGTTTAGGCGAATGCAAGTCTGCCTTTGGTTGTTGAGGTGAAATGGGCTCAGCTGCAATAGGTGCTTCTTTTTTAGTCGCTGGTACAGGCTCGCTAGGCTGATTAACCGGCTTGCGCTGTTTTTTGATTGGTTTGGCTTCGGGATCAAAGTCTCTTACTTGTGGCTCTGCATGCTCGGTGGCATTTTTTATCCGTTCTAAAGTGGCTTTAGCGGCGGCTTCAAACTCTGCGGTATTCGGGATTTGCTTTACTTTAGCTGTGCTCACTTCGTTTGCGTTTGGCTCGCTTTTGCTGGTATCAAGAGTCTTAGATTCATCAATAGCAGTACTACTTTGCTTGTCATCGCACTTTGTAGGGGGAGCAGCTAGTGGCATACTGGTATCGGCAGGCTCGTTATTTTGCTTAACATGGCGTAGGCGCATTAATACAACAACTCCAATTATTACCACTAAGAGTAGCGCCACACTGGGTAATACTAGCGACAACATATTTGATTTTTTAGGGATTGATGAGGCAACACCGTTAACTTGCTCTGTGGCATTTACGGTAACCGGCATGGCCGTTTGTAAAGGCTCTACTGTTGATTTTGTAACTGCTGGAGTTGTGTTGTTTTGCGTGGTTGTATCAATGCTAGGCTGATCATTTGTTGTTTTGTTGCTTTGTGACTTATTAGGCTCGGTAATTGCTGATGCTGGAACAGTTGTACTTTGAGTATGTTTAATACTTTGCTCAATATCTTGCTCAGACGCTGTTGCTACTATTTGTTCAACGTTTGATTTTGCGCTTTGCTGTGCAAGTGATGACTGGGTTTGACTCTGTGCAATAGGGGCATTTACAACAGATGAAACAGGCTCAGTTACTTGCGGTTTTGTAATCTCAGGTATGGGTTGTTCAATAATGGGTTGCGGTTTAGGCTTTGTTGCTGGTTGAGTACGTGCCGGGTTACTGCAGTTTTTTTTGTAGTCGCGAGCGGCGTTACGGTACTTACGGCTAGTTTTGTCGTCACTATATTGCTGCATTTCTTGTTTTATAAGAATGCACATCGCTTCGTTGTAAGCGACACTGCTGGCACTATAAAACAAAGTAAAACAAAAAAGTAAGCAACTCAGTAACGGTTTCATAAAACTCAAAAGCGGTTAAGCAACAATGCACTAATTTTAAGCGTAAAGTAAAAAATTATCTAGGGCTTAGCAATTTCGCGCGCTAAGCCTAAATTAGTCAATTACCATTAAGCTGCGGTACTCGTCGTAAGCAAATTGGTCGGTCATGCCGCTTATGTAGTCTTGAATGAGTCTACATCTGTAATAAAACTCATAAGCTGCAAAGTGGTCGGGCTCTTCTTGCATGGCATTTATAGCGTGCTGATAGCTACTTAAATGTTTTTTAGAGAGTTTTTTAACTAATCTCGATTCTATTAATAAACGGTTGTCGCCATGTAGTGCGCGTTTAAAGTTGTCGCTAGTTAATTGCAGTAACGGTTTATAGCATTCTAGTAGGCCGTTAATAATACAGTAGCCTTGTAGTTCGAGCTTTTCGACCTCTTTATGAGAAAATACATGCTCAAGTGCCACTTGTTTTAGGGCTTGGGTTACTGCATGCAGGTAGCTGCGGTCTTCTAATAATGCATGGTTAAAGTCACCATGATAAATTGGCTCTATGTTTTCAATAAAGCGTTTAGCAGCATGATTTACTAATGGGTGCAGTAACGATACACGCAAATAAATAAAAAATTCACTATTAAAATTAAAGGGCTGTGCTTGCGCGCGTTCAATTGCGTAATTAATTGCATCATCAACAAAGCTTTGATGTTGGGTGTCGTTTAAGGCTAAGTTAATTAACGCTTTTTGATACTGCTTTTTTAGTTGCTCGCATAATAACTGTGTGGTGATTATGTCTTTTTCTACCGCATCTTCTATGTCAGCCAAGCAATAAGAAATATCGTCAGCGGCTTCCATTATGTAACTGGCTGGGTGGCGGCAATTCGGCTCCATTTTGAGCTCAGTTTGCAGTGCCTCTATAAAGCTTTTTTCACTGTAGTAGTAGCCCACTTTTTTCATAATGTAGTTTTTATTTTGTGGGATATCTTGCTTGGCTAAGCTGGCAGGGCGGGTGTACTTTAAAATAGCGGCAGTTTGACTGTAGGTTAAATTTAGGCTGAGCAATGAGTGAATAATACGAATGCCTTGGGCGTTGCCTTCAAAACTGCAAATATCTTGCGCTAAATGTTTAAAAATAACCCCTATACTGCTATTAGCTGTTTGGCAACGCTCAGGTGTAATACTGGCTAAATGGGTATTAAACCAATTATTAATGGCAGCCTCGCCAAAGTGACCAAACGGCGGGTTACCAATATCGTGCATTAGGCAGGCCATTTCTACTAGAGTTTCTAGTGGGCGTTCTAAACCCGATAAACCATATTCTTTTTGCTGTTGGTAGTTTAAGTTAGCAAAAATACGTTGCACAATAAATCGACCAACTTGTTGTACTTCTAATGAGTGAGTCAGGCGCGAGCGTACGGCTGCATTGCGTTCAAGCGGAAATACTTGGGTTTTTTGTTGCAGCCGACGAATGGCTGCACTATTAATAATTCGGCCACGATCGCTCTCAAGCGCCATTTGTAAATTGGCCGTCGTGCGCTGCATACGCGCTGGGGTGATTTTGCTGCTGAAGTTGATCATGGCAATCCTGATTCGTTAATGAGCTTTAATATAAACACCTTGGCCAATTAGGTACAAGTGTTAGTATCAATTGAGTGAGGTATTAGAGCAAAACATCCAGCTAGTTTACCCAACAAAAACGTTGTTGAAAGTAGCAGAGGCGTTACCTCCTAAAAAGAGAACATAGCTCTTGAATTCTATTATATCTTTTTGCATTGTGATTAATTTAAAGTCTGTAATGCATGCAATGATAGCTAATCAATTTGAGGGAGCAAACCTGACATTAACGGTGTCAAAAATTGCTGATTTATGATTGTATGGATGTAACAGCGATTGCCGAGAACAACTAAATAACCTGAGATCTGCTTAAGCGATAACTAGTGCGTTGAGCTCTACGTCAGTTAAATTAAGGTGTGGCTTATTTTCTTTCAAGCAATAAGCCACCAACCCAGCTACTAAATTCAACATAAAACCGTTC
>Ga0207889_1000192_pt1 | contig 26381 bp, 23 predicted proteins | sample LinPmetageLP47_FD_184058 | JGI IMG/M metagenome (GOLD analysis project Ga0207889, IMG submission 184058) | Marine viral communities from the Pacific Ocean - LP-47 (SPAdes) | ecosystem: Environmental > Aquatic > Marine > Oceanic | place: Pacific Ocean | collected 2011-06-12 | reverse complement strand
GCTCAGCGGACGCAGCACCATGGTGCTGATTGATCAGGGCAAGCGCCGACCGACGCCGATCGTGGAGCCGCTGCGCAGCGCCATGGCAGGACTGCTTCTGGCTACCGACGCTACGGCGAGCTAGTTTTTGTGTAACAAGCGCAGGCGGCTATCCGCCACAGGCGCTCTTTGCCCTGCCACGGCATCAACCATGACGCGCTGCCAAGCCCTGGTTGAAATGACGATTACTCAAGACTGGGTTAAGGCGTCGGGGCATAATGCAGGCTGACGTGGTTGCCGCGCTGCTGTCGGAAAGTGACGCCGGCCAAGGGTAGAGCGCTCGCCTGACGCTGCTGGAGTCCGCTCGCCGTCAAGCCGTGGCGTAGTGCCGGATCAGTCCTGGCTGCGTTCGATAAAACCGTCGCGCATGAATACTTCAGACAGCGGCAGCTGGCCGCTGCGCGGATGCGCACCCTGCAGGGTCTTGCCGACACAGAGCATCATGCAGATACGGTGATCCGGTGGCAGGTTGATCAGATGGCCGACGCGCTTGAAATCGAAGCCGTCCATCGGACAGGAGTCGTAGCCCATGGCACGGGCTGCCAGCATGGCAGTCTGTGCGGCCATGCCGCAGGAGCGCATGCCCTCGTCGCGCTGGAGTGCTTCGTCATCCCGGTAGAAATGCCGGATCTCGCGGACCATGGATTCGGCCACTGCGGCCGGCGCTTTGTGCCAGTAGCGTTCCGGCTCCTTCGCCCAGCTTTTCAGGTCCAGACAGAACACCAGCAGCAGCGACGCCTCGGTGATCTGGGCCTGATCCCAGGCTGCCTTGCGGATTTCGGCGCGTCGTTGGGCATCCTGTACCGCCACGAAGCGCCAGTTCTGAATATTGAAGGCCGTGGGCGAGAGCGCGACATGCGTCATCAGCTGCTCGATATCGGCCTCGGGCATGACATGATCGGGATCGAAATGCCGGACCGAGCGGCGCGTGGTGATCGCCTCGAACACATCCATCAGGTGCGCCCGGCTGCGGCGGCGCGGGCCTGATCCGGCGCATTGCCGACGTAGTCGTGTGGGCGCATGGCCAGCAGACGCTGCTTGTCGTCCGCCGGGATATCGAGCGTGTCGATGAAGGCGCGCATGGCGCTGGCGTCAATCACCTTGCCACGGGTCAACGCCTTGAGCTGTTCGTACGCGCCGCTGATTCCGCGCACGCGCATGACGGTCTGAACTGCTTCGGCCAGTACGATCCAGTTGGCGTCCAGATCGGCGCTCATCTTGGCTTCGTTGGCCTCCAGCTTGTTGATGCCCTTGATCAACGACGCATAGGCCACGCCGCTGTGGGCGAAACCCACGCCCAGGTTACGCAGCACGGTGGAGTCGGTCAGGTCGCGCTGCCAGCGCGAGATCGGCAGCTTGGCCGCCAGATGATCCATCAGCGCATTGGCGATGCCGAGATTGCCCTCGGCGTTCTCGAAATCGATCGGGTTGACCTTGTGCGGCATGGTCGACGAGCCGATCTCGCCCTCCACCACGCCCTGCTTGAAGTAACCCAGCGAAATATAGCCCCAGATATCACGCGAGAAATCGAGCAGCACCGTATTGATGCGCATCATGGCGTGGAAGAATTCGGCGATGAAGTCATGCGGCTCGATCTGCGTGGTGGCCGGGCTGACCTCGAGACCCATGCCGCGAATGAAGCGGGTGGCGATGCCGGGCCAGTCGGCATCCGGATAGGCGGCGTAATGCGCGTTGTAGTTACCTACCGCGCCGTTCATCTTGCCGAAAATCGTCACTTCGGCCAGCAGGCCGCGCTGTCGCTGTAGACGCTGTACGAACACGCCCATCTCCTTGCCCAGAGTCGTCGGCGATGCAGATTGGCCGTGGGTTCGTGACAACATCGGCACTTCAGCGTAGTCCGCGGCCAGCCGAGCGATAGCATCGATAACGCCGTCGATGGCCGGCAGCAGATTGTCGTCGCGTGCGTCGCGCAGCATCTGCGCATAGGCGAGGTTGTTGATGTCCTCGGACGTGCAGGCGAAGTGGATGAACTCGTTGATATGCGCGATTTCATCGAAGTTCTTGATCTTGTTGCGCAGGTAGTACTCGATCGCCTTCACGTCGTGATTGGTCGTGTCCTCGATCGTCTTGACCTGCTGGCCCTCGTTGACATCGAAATCGCTGATCAGCTGATCGAGAAAGGCATTGGCCGAATCTGACAGCGGCCCGACGTCACCAATGGCATCCTCCACAGCCAACGCCTGCAGCCAGCGGATCTCGACAATCAGCCGATAGCGGATCAGCCCGTATTCGCTGCAGATCGAGCGCAGATCCCAGGTTTTGTCGGCGTAGCGGCCGTCGATCGGGGAAATCGCAGACAGCGCGGTAAGTTGCATCGCCATGGGCACGCATCCGTTGGCTTGGAGTGGATTGGAGCGGTGATAGAATCGCGGATTCTACCGAATTCAAAAGCTCTGCGTCGTGATACGTCGCAGGTATCAATTTTCACAAGCAAAGCGCTTTGCAAGCGCTTTCATGGTTTTAGCAAGGAGCGACCCATGGCCGACGATCCCACCCAGAACACCGAGTTCCGTACCGAAAAAGACAGTATGGGCGAGCTGCGAGTCCCGAAGGATGCACTCTGGGGCGCCCAGTCGCAGCGCGCGGTCGACAACTTTCCGGTCTCTGATCTGCGGGCGCCGCGCGCCATGATCAACGCGCTCGGCCTGATCAAGGCCAGCGCGGCCAACGTCAATCGCGACCTGGAACTGCTCGACGGCGATCTGGCTGATGCCATCGTCCAGGCCGCCACCGCCGTCGCCGAAGGCCAGTACGACAAGCACTTCCCGGTCGATATCTTCCAGACCGGTTCGGGCACGTCCAGCAATATGAACACCAACGAAGTGGTCGCCCATCTGGCGACCGAGGGTGCGGGCAAGACCGTGCACCCGAACGATCACGTCAACATGGGCCAGTCGTCCAATGACGTGATCCCGACCTCGATCCACGTCGCCGCCGTGATCGAATGTGAGAAGCGCCTGCTGCCGGCGCTGCGTCATATGCGCGATACGCTGATTAGCAAAGGCTCTGAACTGTCGGAGGTAGTCAAGACCGGCCGTACTCATCTCATGGATGCCATGCCGGTGCGCTTCGATCAGGAGTTGGGCGGCTGGGCCGCGCAGATCGATTCCAATATTGCACGCGTGGAATCCGCGCTGGTGCGGATGCGTAGGCTGGCGCAGGGCGGTACGGCGGTGGGTACCGGTATCAATGCCCATCCTGAATTCGGTGAGCGTTTCGCCAAGGCGATCAGCGAGGCCAGTGGCTGCGAGTTTCATGCCAGCACCAACTATTTCGAAAGCCTGTCATCGCAGGATGCGGCCGTCGAGCTCTCGGGCCAGCTCAAGACGACCGCCGTGTCGATGATGAAGATTGCCAACGACCTGCGCTGGATGAACTCCGGCCCGCTGGCCGGGCTGGGCGAGATTGCGCTGCCGTCGCTCCAGCCCGGCTCCAGCATCATGCCCGGGAAGGTCAACCCGGTGATTCCCGAAGCCGCCGCCATGGTCTCGGCCCAGGTCATCGGAAACGATACGACGATCACGATCGCGGGGCAGGCGGGCAATTTCCAGCTCAACGTCATGCTGCCGGTCGTCGCCTACAACCTGCTGCAGTCGATCGAGCTTCTCACCAACACGTCGATCATGATGGCGGACAAGGCCATTGCCGGCTTCACCGTCCACCAGGCGAACCTGGACGATGCGCTGTCCAGAAATCCGATTCTGGTCACCGCACTCAACTCGGTGATTGGCTACGACAAGGGCGCCGCCATTGCCAAGCAGGCCTACAAGGAAGGGCGCCCGGTCAAGGAACTGGCCATGGAGCAAACTGACCTGGACGAGGCCGAGCTGGATCGGCTGCTCGACCCGGCGGAACTCACCAAGGGTGGTATCAAGAAATAGACCGGTTCCGCGCCACGCGTTCAGCTCGGGCCCGCTTCGGCGGGCCTTTTCTATGACTGGATGCGGTGTCTGGGATGCCGCAGTGGCCCAGGACACCCTTGACGATGCAGGAAGTCCAGCTCACGCACGCGCTTCCTACTACATGAGTCGATCCGATGACGGGTGCCTTTAGCAAGCTCGAAGAAAATCGCGGCCCGGAGACTCCGGCAGGCGCCGCTGCTGGCGTCGTGGCGTTGCGAGCAGCCGTGTTGTCTGCTTTTTTGGGCCCGTCCGTCATCCAAAAGAGTCGAGCGTTGGTCATGATCGGGTCGCTTTTGCCGGCCCGGTTTCTTTTTGTCAGCGTAATATTTATTACCGCCTGGAGTCGCAATTAATTTTCATAGAAGTACTATCGAAGTCCGTGCAAGCGCCATACAAGCTGCTACGATATCGCCGGCCCACGGCTTTTCGTGCGCCAACAGCTTGGAGAAAGCATATGCTTTACGGTGGTGGCATACTCGGTACGATTCTGGTTGTTGTACTTATCGTTTTTATCGTAAAACGCCTCTAGCGCTTGTTTCGACTCGTTGAGGCGCATTCAGTTGCGCCGGGCGGATCGGAAAGCAGACAACGCTGAAAGCACCCCGATCGTATCGGAGTGCTTTTTTTTGTCCGTCTGTTTGGATCAAGGCGCGCTTCTCATCATCGGCGTTCGTCTGTGCCGATTGGAAGACCATCGATAAGTGCATCGCGAGCGCCGCGTTCGGCCGCAATCGGCGCGGCGATAAGGACAGGTCACTATGCGCGTCGTCATCATTAGGGCGGTGCCAATGCAAGAAATGTAGCAACAGGCCTTAGAGACTCATAAAGCAGGCGCATGGGTTGAGCAAAGGCGCTGAGATTCATAACAAGGCTGCCGGCGAAATCGTCGAACTGGCTGCACAACGGCTGGGTGCCGGTCGTGCCGTTCACGCGGAGACGGCCATCGCCAGTACGGCGCGTCTTGCTGGCAGCCTGCTGCTACGCTCATTCGATCTGGCGCTGAATGAATTGGGCGAGGGTGCCGTGATGCTCTCGGCGCAGGCGAACGATAAAGGCCCACGGGTAATCGGGCTGATGTCGGCTTATCTGGAAGAGGAAGGCGTGTCGCTGGATAGCACTCTGTTCGGTGGCCAGCCGGCACACCGGGGCGATGCGCCAACTCTGGATATCTCCAGTCGCTGTCTATGCTGACGACGGATGCGTTGCGCATCGCCGAACGATATGAGCTGAGCTACGACGAGATTGCTCAGTCGGCGGCATTGGCGACCGCATTTCTGGTCAAGGAATGCGCCGCGGATATCGGAGCCTAGGTCGGCTTCAACGTCGCGGCTTATCATTTTATCGAACGCAGCAAGACAGTGCCGCCGCGTGCGCCGGCGCCCTCGCCAGCTGAAGACCGCCGCAAGCCGTGGTACAAGTTCTGGTAGGCGTCGCGCAGCCTTTTGCGGCAAGACACGGGTAATGTCACCCCCACTGGCCTATCGATAATCCAAGGAATGTCATGCGATTGATCATCTCGAGTGTGTTGTTGTTGCTGGCGGGCTGTGCCGCGCAGCCGCGCGCAGACGAAAACACCGCCTACACCGATTATTGGAACTGTGCGTTTGATGCGGCACGCCCATATGTAAATGATTACTCGCTATCGGCGCAGGAGGCGGCCATGCGCGGGCTGGCGCAGTGTAATCCGGCCTATACGCAATACCGGACCGCGCACGAACGCTATGTTCGCTCCCGGGTGCGCCCCGACGGCTACGAGATGGCGACAACGCTAGCCCAGCACGGCGCGTTGCAGAAGCGCCGTGAGCTGACCCGCCGAATGGTCGCGTGGATCGGCGATCAACGCCAGTGAGCGACGCGGCTATCGTTGGCTGGCACTGTTTAGCGCCGTTGACTGTTGACTTTATTTAAAAGACTTGCACGCCGGGCGCAAATAACCTATATACTGTACGTGCAGACTTGATCTGCATCATTACGTTTAACCGAAGAGAATAGTATGGCCAAAGGCACCGTGAAGTGGTTCAGTTCCGAGAAAGGTTTTGGTTTCATCGCCCCTGAGGATGGAAGCAAGGATCTTTTCGTACACCACTCCGAAATCAAGAACGGCGGCGGATTCGCCACCCTGAACGACGGCCAGGCCGTCGAATTTGAAGTGGGTGAGGGCAAGAAAGGCCCGTGCGCCAACAACGTCGTCGCGGTCTAGCCGTAGTTACGACATAGTCTTGCCAGACTGCCGGGTGCTGGCTTTACGCCACCCATCCGTTACGCAGATCTAATCTGGCGGGGCTGTAGGTCGAGGAGTCAGACACGGAGCTTTTGCTTCCGGGCCTTAAGGTCCGGCTACTGTTTCTCTCACGAGTTTCGGCAGCGTGTCTGGCTCCTTTGCTTTTGGCGACCGCCTCTGATGCGTCGCCTGCACATAACCGCATTCGCGGGCAGCGTGCGACCATCGGCGCCTTGCGCTGACAGACTCCAATATTTGATATCTCACTCTCCCAGCCTGCCCTTATTCCGGCCTGCAGCTGGATAAGCTCGTTCAGGATTTGCCTGACCGACACTCACGTCGGGTCACTGATCTGTGCGCGCATCGTCGGGAGATACTCTGGATACTCCCGCTGAATAAAATGCAGCATTGCCTCGCGCACACGGCACCAGAAGTACCACAGTGTGATCGAATTACCGGCACTCAGCAGAAAGCGCACCTGCATGGCGTATGCGCTCGGCTCGACGATCTGGATGTGTCCGACGCGTCTGTCCCAGGCGGCGTCGGTGTTCAGCAGGCGCTCGAATTCTTCGCGAATCGGCTGGATCGGCATCCGACGCTCGACGTACGGTCGTGCGCCGTCCGAGGCTGATTAGACAGGAATAGGTCGCGAGCACGCCGCAGGCTGCGAACAGAGCGCCACCGGTCAAGGGGGGCAGACAGTAAAAAACGAATGGGGCAGGTCGGGCATCAACGAAATGGGGCAAAAGCCCTGTGATGCATGTTGATTCATCAACATGCAAGTTTGATAGGCGGTCGGCGCCTGTGGCGCGATCGCATCAGCCGGCGACATACTTGAAGCGATGATCGGCAGCCCTTGGCGCAGATGCATAGGTATGGCTCCGCGATACAACGGTGTCTTTCGTTTATCGCGACTTTTCAGCGCAGCTTTGGTCAGGAATTTGCGCGTTGAAACGCCTGTCTTGGTGGTGGCCCGCGGACAAGGCAGCCCGCGGGAAGCCGCATGGTCGCTATCCTCAAATGAGATCGACAGCGACCATGCCGTCAACTAGCCGTTCTGCGGGAACATATGACGCCGCGCGTCCTCGTCCATCTCGGTCTTGAACGCATGCTGCTGCTTGAGCGCGCTGGCGCGCTCGACGGCGGGACGTGCGTTGATCCAGTCAACAAGCCGTTTGACGTTGGGGAACGCGGCCCAGGCGTTGTCGTCGTTCAGAACGAACGGTACGGGACCGGCCCAGCCCCAGACGGCCATATCGACGATGGAGTAGCTGTCGCCGACCATGAAATCACGTCCTTCCAGACGCGCGTCGATCAGGCCCCAGTGGCGCTTGGCCTCGAAGTTGTAGCGGTTGATCGCGTACTCGTTTCTCTCAGGTGCGAAATGCGTGAAATGCACGGCCTGACCGGAATAGGGGCCGACGCCGGTGGCGACAAGCATCAGCCAGGACAGCATTTCGCCGCGCGTTTCAGGCTTGTTTTCGGGCAGGAACTGGCCGGTCTTTTCGGCGAGATAGAGCAGGATTGCACTGCTGTCGAATACGATCGCGCCGGTGTCGGTATCCACAATAGCCGGGGTCTTGGCGTTCGGGTTGATCTTTAGAAACGCCGGATCGAACTGTTCGCCCTTGCGGGTATCGACTGGCTTGAGCGTGTATTCCAGCCCCGACTCCTCCAGGAACAGCGCGATCTTCGCGGGATTGGGCGAGGGGTGGTAATAGAAGTCGATCATCTCGAGCCTTTGATTATTGAACGTGGGGTGGAAATGCGGGCAGGATGATACAAGTCAAGCGTCGCCGACATATCGGCAACAGGCTCTAACGCAACAGGACGAGTGATGACCGATTTCGAGATGTACCACGTCGACACGGCTCGCGGCTCACTGCACGTGCGTGAAGCGGGCGCCGGTGATGCGCCGCCGATCGTGCTCCTGCACGGCTGGCCACAAAGTGGCTACTGCTGGACGGCGGTGGCCCAGCGACTGTCCGACAGCTACCGGCTGGTCATGCCCGATCTGCGCGGTCTGGGCGATTCCCCGCGCACGCTCGACGATGCGGCCTATACCAAACAGGCGCTTGCCCGCGATATTCTTGCGCTGCTCGATGTCATGGCGATAAAGACGTGTGTGCTGGTAGGCCACGACTGGGGCGGTGCCGTGGCACAGGAACTCGCGCTGGCCGATCCGGCGCGTGTGAGCCGCTTGGTACTGCTCAATATTCCTGTCATCACGAACACGCGCGGCAATGCGCGGGCGACCGAAGCGCTGAGGCGCAGCGGCGGGCGATCGTTCTGGTATCAGCACTTCCAGTGCGCGCCGGAACTGGCCGAGGCCATGATCCCCGGCAACGAGCGCGCCTGGCTCGGGTTCTTTCTCAAGACCTGGAGCAGCAGCGGCTTTCCCGCGGACGCGTTCGCCGAGTATGTCCGTTGCTACGCGATAGCGCATACGCCGGCGACCGGCGCAGCCTACTATCGTGTCTACAAGCAGGATATGCAGCGCTGGGCAGAGATTGCCGGCAGGCGCCTGCCCATGCCAACGCTATATATCTACGGCCGTCATGATCCGGTGATCATTCCCGAGTTCACCGAACACCTGGACGATGTGTTCGACCATGTGCGTCTCGAGAACCTGGATGCCGCGCATTTCGTTGCCGAGGAGCAGCCCCAGGCCGTGGCTGATCTGATCCGCGGATTTATCGAATAGACCACGGCGCGCCGATGGGCACGCCGGGGTCGTTTGACGCCTCAGCCTTTGACGGGCACCGGCCCATGCTCGAGCGCTGCGTCGCGTTCGGCCATCTCGATGCGCATGCTGCGTACCACCGCCACGCACATCGCGATCATCACCAGCGAAAAAGGCAGACCACCGACCAGTGAAGCGGTCTGCAAGGCGGACAGTCCGCCGGCCACAGCCAGGGCGATACTGACCGCGCCCTGCAGGGCGACCCAGAAGGCACGCGTGGCCAACGGCGGATTCTCCATGCCGCCGGTCGAGAGCGTCGACACCACATAAGCGCCCGAGTCGGCCGAGGTCACAAAGAACGTGGTGATCAGAATCATGGCCAGCACGGAGCTGAAAACACTCAGCGGCAGGCCGCTCAGAAACTCGAACACCACTTCCTGAGTAGCAAGGTCGCCCAGACCGCCCGCGCCGAACATTTCCCGATGCAGCGCGGCCCAGCCCATCGTGCCGAACCAGATGAAGATGCCGATGCTGGGCACGATGAGCACGCCGAGGGCGAACTCGCGCACCGTGCGCCCGCGCGAAATGCGCGCCAGGAAGGTGCCCACGAACGGCCCCCAGGCGATCCACCACGCCCAGAAGAACGTAGTCCAGTACGACTGCCAGACATCGTCGCCGGCAAAGTCGGTCTCGAAGGTGCTCTGCAGAATATGGCTGGCGTAATAGCCGGTCTGGGCCACCAGCGCTTCCAGCAGGAATATCGTCGGCCCGAAGGTGAACACAAAGATCAGCAGCAGCACCGCCAGCGCGATATTGAGATTCGATAGCCACTTGATGCCACGCGTCAGCCCGGTAAGCACCGACAGCCCGGCAGCAAGCGTGATCACCGCGATGATCGCGATGCGCAGCGACTGTGAGCTATCGGCCACGCCCAGATACTCGAGCCCCGTGTTGATTTGCATCACGCCCAGGCCGAGCGAGGTGGCCAGACCGAACACGGTGCCGAGGATGGCGGTGATATCGATCACATCACCTATCCACCCGCGCACGCGATCGCCCAGCAGCGGCTCCAGCGCCCAGCGGATGGTCAGCGGCCGGCCGCGGCGATAGGTAGCAAATCCCAGCGCCAGGCCCACCACGATATAAATAGCAAAGGGGGCTACCGCCCATTCCATCCAGGTGATGTGTACCGCGTAGCGTGCGGCCTCGATGGTTTCGGACGTCACCTGGCGCGGCGCCGAATGGAAATGCGCGATCGGCTCGGCCGTGCTGTAGAAGATCACGCCGATTCCGATGCCCGCCGAGAACAGCATTGTGTACCAGGACAGGCGTGAGAAATCTGGCCTCGAGTCGTCAGGGCCGAGTCGCAGCTGGCCGTAGCGGCTGGCCCCCACCCAGATCGAAAATCCGATGAAGCCGGCCGTAATCGCGATGTAGTACCAGCCGAAGTAGTGGACGATACCGGCCATCGTCTCGTCGAACACAGCCGACATCTGATCGGGCGCGTAGATGGTGGCCGCTACGAACAGGATGATCAGCGCGACGACCGGATAGAACACGCGACCGACGAGTTTGAACGGGCCGGTCGCAGCGGATGCGACCGGGTCGGAGAGATGGTTTTGAGGCAATAGAGTTCCAGCTAAGGGGTAGACGCTGCGCGTCCGAGGCGTTGATCGACTCACGTATCGGTCGAATTTCGAAGAGAGCGCGCTGTATCGGATAGGCACGGGGATGCACGCCAAATGGCAGCAGGGCGTGGATTATCGCGGTTTCCAGCGCCGTATTATAGGCAAACAACGCCCAGATCGATAATCGGGGGGACGTATGCGAAACCGTTGCCGTAGCTTCCCGCCGCCGAGTGCTTGCCAGATGCGCGTGGGTGCGCACAAGTAGGCGGGCGCAATTGGCATACTCGCGGATTGAATCGAGTCGCTCGTTTCCGGCGTAACCAGCGAGTGAAAGATCACGGAAGACAACAACCTATGGACACAGATACCGCACCCACCGTGACCCGCCTGCGATGGGGGCGTGGCGTCACCTATCGTTATGTCGGCGGGCGCAGCGACGGCAAGACGCTGGCCGACCGGCGGTGGCGCCGCTGGATCGCGTCGCTTGTCATCCCGCCCGCGTGGCGCGATGTCGAGATCGTGCTGGATCGCGGCGCACAGGTCTGGGCAACCGGTCGCGATGACGCCGGCCGCAAGCAATATATCTACAACGATGACTATACCAGCGCCCAGCGCGAGGCGAAGTTCGCAAGGCTCGTCGAGTTTGCCTCACGCCTGGCCACAATGCGGCGGGCGACCGGTCAGCATCTTGCCCGCGACGGCATGAGCCGCGAAAAAGTGCTCGCCTGTATGGTGCGCTTGATCGATATCGCCTATTTCCGCCCCGGCAGCGACCGCTATGTGCGCGAAAACGAATCGTACGGCCTGACTACCATGCGCTCCCGGCACCTGACCATCGACGGCGACGAGTTGATCTTCGATTACAGCGGCAAGAGCGGCATGCAGCAGCATCGCGTGGTTGCGGACGCACGGCTGGCCAGGATTGTCGCCGAACTGGACGCCGAGCCGGGCTACGAGATCTTCAAGTACATCGACGACGATGGCGATAAAATCTATGTCGACAGCGCCGATCTCAACGACTATATCCATCAGGTTATGGGCGACGCCTACAGCGCCAAGGATTTCCGCACCTGGGCCGGCACGTCGCTGGCGGCGCTGGCGCTGGATGAACTGGGCCTGGGCGTCGACGACAAGACCAACCAGAAAAACGTGCGCGATGTCGTGGCACGCGTGGCTGAACGATTGGGCAACACGCCCGCCATTGCACGCGACAGCTATATCGACCCGCGTGTGATCGAGACTTATCTGGACGGGCGCACGCTCAGCCATTTCCTGGCGCTGATCGAGCACGAACTGGCGGACGGCCAGAGTGTCGGGCCGGAAGAACGCGCGATCATGCGCATGCTTGAAAGCCGGGTCGCCGCGGAGACCCAGGGTGCCTCGGATTGAATCGTCGCGGTTGGCGCCGGCCCGCTCCCCGTGGCGGGCTTGCAGGTGTGCACTCAGCACGCCGACGCGCATTGATTTCTGTATAGCCCGTAGCTGCGCTTCATCGCCCATCGAGCTGGCGAAACGCCGCTGCCCGCAGTGTGTTCGATTGTCGCGTCCCGGGGGCTGTGGGATGATCGCGCCATGAATACACGGATCTATTTCCTGGCGGGCTTTCTGGCCGCGGCCGGTGCATTGGCCTTTGCCTACTATCTGCAGTACGTATCGGGTCTCGAGCCCTGTCCGCTGTGTATCTTCCAGCGCGTGGCGATGGCGGGCGTCGGCCTGTTCTGTCTGCTCGGTTTCATCCACGGCCCGAAGGCCGCCGGGCATAGAGTCTATGCCGCGCTGGCCCTGCTCAGTGCGCTGATCGGCCTGGCGATTGCAGCACGCCATGTCTGGCTCATGCATCTTCCGGCCGATCAGGTTCCGGCCTGCGGGCCCGGTTTGGATTACCTGGTCGATATCATGCCGCTGACCGAGGTGCTGACCACCGTGCTCCGCGGCGATGCGAGCTGCGCTGAGGTCAAGGGCGCGTTCATGGGCATCAGCCTGCCGGCGTGGACCGCGTGCTACTTCCTGTTGTTGTCGCTTGCCAGCCTTGCCGGTGTGGGCGGTTGGGGCGCGCGCCGCACCGAGCGCGAGTACATGAACTGAGTTCTATTCGAAAATGCCCGCGGCCGATCACGGGCAGCCAGGCCATAGCGTTTTCTGTAGGGGGGCCGTAGGCCTCCCTGGATTGCCGTCGCGGCGCCAATCGCGACAGCAAACGATAGTCAATTTCATATTCAAGCGAGCAAAGCCATGCATCCTGTAGCCGATCTCTGTGACGAATTCAGTGACCAGATCCAGATTGCCGAGCCGATCCTCACCGACTTCGGTGGCCGGCTCGAGTTCTTCGGCCCGATCAGCACTGTGAAGTGCTTCGAGGACAACTCCCTGGTGCGGTCGGCGCTCGAGGAACCCGGCGAGGGCCGCGTACTGGTGGTCGACGGCGGCGCATCGGATCGCTGCGCGCTGCTGGGCGACAATCTAGCCCAGCTTGCAATCGACAACGACTGGGCCGGCATCGTTGTCTATGGCTGTATTCGTGACAGCGGCGAAATCTCGCAGATGGACGTTGCCGTGAAGGCGATGAACACCCACCCGAAGAAGTCGAACAAGAAGAACCAGGGTGAACGGGATGCGCCGGTTCGCTTTGCGGGCGTGTCCTTCATGCCCGGCGACTGGCTCTATGCCGATCTGGACGGCGTTATCGTCTCCGAATCCGAGCTGTCGATCGCGGAATGAGCCAATGGCCGGTGCCGATACGGGTTTCGGTTTGCGCTTCGGCGCGCCGCCAACGTTCGTAGAGTGGGTTTTATTCATATACGGCAATGACTTAAACAATAGTATTAAAGCTAGATCTGGCCTTAGGTGTGGCTCGACTGCCCGCTGGAAAGGGCGCTGACGATGGATCGAGGCGTTCTGCAAGCCGCAGATAGGCCGGGCACTCGCTTTCATTTGCACCGGTGCACGCTGCCATCTGCCGACACCCCAGCGCTCGATTCGGCCAGGCGTGCGAAATACACGCGGCGAATAGGGCCGGACGTTGGTTGCCGGCGCTCGGCCCAGCTCGCTGTTTTTTCATATGCGTTATCAGTTCGGCTCCCAGTCGTCGCCGTTCTGGCCAAGTAAATCCGCGTGTTATTGGACCGTCGCGCTACCGGATCGGTTAGTTGCCTGCTGTCGGATAGAAGCCGGGAAGGTGCCGTGAACAAGCGTCTGAATGGCCTCCAGATCCATCGATCGAGCGTATTGCTGATCCTTGGTGGGAGTGCCTGTAGGTCCAGCCCTGCGCGGGCAGCGCCAGCGGGCGGATTGCGGCAGGCCACGATGCGGCTCATCGCTCTGGCCACGGACGCGTCATTATCGATGCGTTCAACGCCAAGTGCTACGACACGACAAGGCATCGGCTCACGCCAATGATGTTAGCCGACGTCTTCGCACGTGCCCGCATATTTATCGCGAGGGTCGACTTGCCCCAGCGCACAACAGCGCCATAGTGATGCCATGACCAAAGCCGGCTTCGACTCCACGCGCTATCTGCGCCAACTCACCCAGGCGCCGGGTGTCTATCGCATGTACGACGGCAAGGGCGATGTGCTCTATGTCGGCAAGGCCAAGAACCTGAAGAAGCGTGTCTCCAGTTACTTCCTGCGGGCCTCCGGCAACGCCAAGACCGAGTCCATGCTCGATCAGGTGGTCGATATCGAGGTTTCGATCACCCACACCGAAGACGAAGCGTTGCTGCTCGAGTCGACGCTCATCAAGCAGCATCGTCCGCGATATAACGTGTATCTGCGGGATGACAAGAGCTATCCGTATCTGCTGCTGACCGGCGACAACGATTTCCCGCGGGTGGTGTATCACCGCGGCGCGCAGAAGCGCAAAGGCCATTATTTCGGCCCGTTTCCAAGCGCCTCTGCCGTGAAGAACACACAAGACACGCTCATGCGCCTGTTTCGCTTGCGCAACTGTCGTGACAGTTTCTTCGAGAACCGGTCGCGCCCCTGTCTGCAATATCAGATCAAGCGCTGTACTGCGCCATGCGTGGGCTATATCAGCCGCGACGATTACGCACGTGATGTGCACGACGCCGTGGAACTGCTCGAAGGCCGCAACGAGAAATTGATCGACCGATTAGTGGGCGATATGGAGCAGGCGGCTAAAATCCTGGATTTCGAGACGGCGGCCCGCCTGCGCGAGAAGATTTCGGCCCTGCGGCGTCTGCAGTCCCAGAGCCAGAAGGTCGGCGGGCAGGGCGATTTCGACCTGATCTGCGGGGCCATCGACGGCGGCGTCGCGGCGGTCGTGGTGGTGACCGTGCGTGGCGGGATCAATCTCGGCCATCGCAGCTTCTTTCCGAATGCGCCGAGCGGCACGACGGTCGGCGATGCGATGGCCGCATTCATCAGCCAGTATTATCTGGAGCGTAAACCGCCGCCGGAACTGCTGGTGGACCCGTTGCCCAGCGACGACGCCTGGCTGGCGGAAAGCCTGAGCGGGCGCGGCAGCCGTCGCGTGGTGTTCAAGACCACAGTGCGCGGCGAGCGCAAGCGCTGGCTCGACAACACGCGTGCGACGCTCACGCAGACGCTGTCGGCGCATCAGGCCAGCCGGGCCGGCGTGGAAAAACGGCTCGATTCACTGGCGAAGGCGCTCAAGCTGGAGCGGCCGCCAATGCAGATGGCCTGTTTCGATATCAGCCATAGCCAGGGCGAGCGCGCGGTGGCGTCTTGTGTCGTCTTCGAAGCAGGTGCGCCGCAGAAATCCGCGTATCGGCGCTTCAATATCGAAGGGATCGAACCGGGCGACGATTACGCCGCCATGCGCCAGGCCCTCACACGGCGCTTCAAGCGCGTGAAGAGCGGTGAAGCCGCCACGCCGGATCTACTGCTCATCGACGGTGGCAAGGGGCAGCTCGGCGTGGCTGTCGACACGCTTCGGGAGCTTGAGATCACAGGCGTCCAGATCCTGGGCGTCGCCAAGGGCTCGTCCCGCAAGCCGGGCCTGGAACAGCTGTTCTTGCCGGGCCATGGCTCACCTCTCATACTTCCCTCGGACTCGCCAGGGCTGCACCTCATCCAGCAGATTCGTGACGAAGCCCACCGGTTCGCCATCGCCGCACACCGCGGTCAGCGTGGCAAGGCGCGCCAGACATCAATGTTGGACGGAGTCGAGGGGCTGGGCCCGAAGCGACGCAAGAAACTGCTTCAGACCTTTGGTGGTCCCAAGCAAGTGGCCCGCGCCGGGATTACCGAACTTGCGCGCGTCGAGGGAATCAGTGCGACCATGGCGCAACGAATCTACGATTATTTTCACCACACGGCCTGAGCCAACCAACCCAGGCCACCGCCTGCTGGCGCGACGAGGAGACACGTTTGAACCTGCCCATCTGGCTGACCCTGTTCCGGCTCATCCTCATTCCTTTCGTGGTGGGGCTGATGTTCGTGCCCTGGCCGCTCGCGAATACGGCGGCCGCGATCCTGTTCGGTATTGCGCTGGCGACCGACTGGCTGGACGGCTATCTGGCCCGGCGCTGGAATCAGACGTCTGCGTTCGGCGCCTTTCTCGATCCGGTGGCCGACAAGCTCATCGTCTGCGCGGTTCTGGTGATGCTTGTCTACCGTGATCCCCATTACTACGTTGCGCTGCCCGCCACCATAATCGTGGGCCGCGAGCTGACCGTCTCGGCGCTGCGTGAATGGATGGCAGAACTGGGCGAGCGGGGTGTGGTCGCCGTCGGCTCGCTCGGCAAGTACAAGACCGCCATCCAGATGGCCGCGATCTTCCTCATGCTGTTTGATCTCATGCAGCGTCGCGGGATCTATCTGGCGGGTGTCGTCCTCCTGGTGATCGCTGCGGCACTCACGCTCTGGTCGATGATCATCTACCTGCGCCAGGCCTGGCCACGCCTGAGCATGGAGCGCTGAGCACGGCGGATAATCAGCGCATTTCAGTTTGTTCGGATAAATGCCTTGACAGATAAACAGTCTGGCCTAGAATATGCGCTCTCGACGGGCGGGAATAGCTCAGTGGTAGAGCACAACCTTGCCAAGGTTGGGGTCGCGAGTTCGAATCTCGTTTCCCGCTCCAAATAGACACCGCCGAAACCTCGGCCGGACCGGTCGGGGTTTTTGTTTATCGGGACCCGGCACGCTGTAGCCCGGAGTCACCGCACCGGCCAGGTGGCAGAGTGGTTATGCAGCGGCCTGCAAAGCCGCGTACCTCGGTTCGATTCCGGGCCTGGCCTCCATCAATTGTTCCATAGTATTCCAAGAACGTCTTCGAAAGCCCGTATTTACCGGCTTTTTTCGTTCTCGGTGTCTGTCACATGCCAAGCTCGTCCATTGAAATCCGGGGGTATTTGGGGGTACATATGGGGGTAGATACCCCCAGTGCAGCACGGATACCCCCAAATGAAGCTGACGGCGACCCAAATCAAGAACGCTAAGCCGGGCGAAAAGCCGTACAAGCTGAGCGATGGCGCGGGCATGTACTTGCTGGTAGCGCCGACAGGCGGCAAGTCTTGGCGACTCAAATACCGTATTGGCGGTAAAGAAAAGTTGCTATCGTTAGGCGCCTACCCCGAGGTATCGCTAAGAGACGCCAGAGAGCGGCGTGGGGATGCACGGAAGGCTATCGCGGCGGGGATAGATCCCAGTGCCAAGAGACAGGCCGAGAAGCGCGCACGGACGGCCGCAGATACATTCGAGGCGGTTGCGCGTGAATGGATCGATGCGCGTAGCGGTCAATGGAGTCAGAGCAACAAGCACCAGGTCACCCGTCGGCTGGAGCGCGATGCGTTTCCCTGGATCGGGCAGACTAAAGTGCATGAATTAGAGCCCCCGGAGGTGCTTCAGATGCTACGCCGCATTGAGGCACGGGGAGCCATCGAAACAGCGCATCGTGTTAAGCAGCTGGTAGGCCAAGTAATGCGTTTTGCCGTCGCCACGGGTCGGACGCAACGCGATCCGACGCCGGATCTTCAAGGTGCACTCAAGACACGCCGCGTCACACGCTACGCCAGTATTGTTAATCCGGGTGAAATTGGGCCATTGCTGCGAGATATTGATGGCTATTCCGGACAGCATGCTACGCGCTGCGCGCTGCAACTGGCGCCAATGGTTTTCGTTCGGCCCGGCGAATTGCGCAAAGCCGAATGGGGTGAGTTCGATTTGGAAGGGAGCGTTTGGCGTATCCCGGCCAGTCGGATGAAAATGAACGCATTGCATATCGTGCCTTTGGCCACGCAGGCCATTCTCATACTCCGTGATCTGAAACCGCTAACAGGAGCTGGTCGCTACGTCTTTCCCGGCGCGCGTTCCTGTGATCGACCGATGAGCGAGAACACAATCAACGCGGCACTGCGGCGGCTTGGTTATGACAAAGACCAGATGACGGGGCATGGCTTTCGCAGCATGGCGTCAACGCTTTTGAACGAGCAAGGCTGGAATCGTGATGCGATTGAACGGCAATTGGCGCACGCTGAACGCGACAACGTGCGAGCAGCATATAACTATGCCGAGCATTCGGCTGAGCGGCGCCGTATGATGCAAGCATGGGCTGATTACCTCGAATCGCTGAAAGCGAGAGCCTGACGCAGCCGTAACGATACCCAATCGTGATTTCCTGCATGTCCTTATTTTCCTCGTTCGGACTGTACTGCTTGTGCTTCAGCTAAAGCCTTATTTTTGACGCGCTAGGCTGCGATGGATCGTCAAATGACGTGGGATATTTGTCCGGTCCGCATGTTCTTCAGCAGGATTCTGGCTACGAGGCTTTTATTAGTGCAAGGGCCGCGTTGGGTTTAGGCAGATCTATGGCAAGCGCGGTGTCCGGGTTGGGTATAAGGATGACCTTTAATAAAGACCGTTTTCGGCTGCCTGCCGCCTGACATGTCCAGATGTTCTCGTCGCTGGGCGTCTTCCGGTGCAGCTTGAGCTTCTGAAACCGCTTCTGCGCATGGCTCCAGTTCGCCGAGTCGAAGTCCCGAAATATCCGGGGTGACACCAGGGCCAAGCCCTCGGGCAGTACGTGGATTCGTGCCTGAGCTGTGTTGATCGGCACCGTCTGGTTTTCTATGGAGTGTTTGAGCCAGGCCACGAAACGCTCGCCAGCGTCTTCGCTGGCCTCCATGCCGGCGACTTGGCCGTCCGCTTTATGGGCTGCGGCAAACTCGCGCTGAACGGTCGATTCGGAGCCTGTTGCAGTGCTCTCTTGAGCCTTGGCCGGGGGCGTGTTAACTGGTGCAGTCTCATCTTCGCCCGCCGCGTCGGCCGGTAGGTCGAACGGCAAAGTCAGATCGTCAATCGATGAGGCCGCTTGTTGATTGTTTCCCTCCGGAGCTGTTGCAGCCCCGGTTGAGCGCGGTTCTGCGGACTGGGCGGATTCACTTGGTCTGTTGGTGACTTGGTCGGCTGCGCCTTTGGCTGTCTCAGATCCCAGCGGTTCAACGTGGCCATGCATCGACGCCGGGCGTCGGGTTGGATCCGGCCAGATCTGGCTGGCATGCATGCGCAGACACGTCAGATGTTGCTGCCAGTCCGCGATCGTGATCGAGCAGAGCCAAACCGCGCGGTCGTCGTTGGGAACCAACAGACCATGTTGTTGCAGCTCATCCATGAGCCGGTCATTCCGGGTCGGGATCCCTGGCTGTCCTTCCTCGATCAGGTGGGTGCGGAGCTTGTCGAGCGTAGTCTTTGACACCAGCCAGAGCGTGTCATCGTCGAGGTAGGCGGCCGCGCCGCGGCGGTTCATTGGCAGATCGCCGTCATCCAACAGATAACGCAGTCCGGTGAGCAAGCGCTCGACAAGCGGCTTGGCCTTGGCGGTCGGTAGCTGTACGTTTTTGCTGCCACTGAGATTGCGCGCCACCGACAGACCGTCCGCCTGGCCCACGATTTCACCGATGGCGTCGGCATTCGATGGATCGCCCTGGATTGCCGCGAGCCAGTTGTGCAGCGCGCTCTGGTCGCTTGCGATCCACTGCAGCCCCTCGGTCGATAGCAGATGGTGCACCAACAACGGGGGGATCCGCTCGTGGTGGCGATAGACGCGCTTGGAATTAAACTCGATGCCATAGGTCGCCCCGACCGGCATCGGACCGTGCACGGGCGACCAGGCGCTGCGACGGGCATGCGGCCCGTCATAGAGTGTGATGTGCTGATCTGTTACGGGTTTGCCGAGATCGTGGAGCAGGGCGGCGGTGAAGCACGCATACGTCCACAGATCCTGGACTCGGGATTGCACCTCGGGTGCTTCGCCGCGCGGCAGGATGATGCCCTGTTTCAGATCCAGCGTGTGGCGCGCTACTTCGATGCCGTGCTGTAGCAGACCACTGGCGCCGGCGTGATGATGGGATTCGGAGGCCGGCAGATGCTGTACCAGCGCCGCATAATTATCGAAGACCACTTGGTACAGCGAACGCCAATGTTCGGCCGGTACGCCCGCGCGTGCACGGATGGCCGCGAGCTCGCCTTCAAATGGGGCGAGCAATTCCGAAGCCGAGCGAACCTTGAAACGATTACGCTCGACACGGCCGGCTGTTCCAGCGTCTTCGCTGGAACGGAGCCATTTCTTGAAACGCGAAACGATCACGGTGATCGATCGTGCCGGATAAAGCGGGTTTTTGGTGCGACAAATTCACTCGGCGACCGAGTGAATTTCTGCCCTTGCGCGTATGCGCGGCCCTTTCGCCCTTTCGAGCAGGCTCTATCGGAGCCTTTCCACGGGTAAGTCCATTACCATTCAAAAACCTATTCCATTCGGCCCTTTACGCCAGCCCTTCGCTGTCACCGCTGTCGCAACGTAAAAGGCCGCGCATCGGCGCGGCCCGGGTGACTACCGTATTGAGCGTGTTGATCGCGACGCGCAGCATAGTGAAAACGCGCATCGCCGGATTGGAGGATTGCCCCAGGGCTATGACATTGGCCTCGTCGTCGGTAAGGCCCGGTCACGCGGGTTCGCTATCGGGGCGTTGCGAACCTGATTCATCTGTGGGCGCGGATCACCGCACAAAGGGGCACCGTCGACTTCCGGAGACGGGCAGCCGGCGTGGTCAAGAAGGCCGTGGCCTTCCCGCGATCGGCTCCGAGAGCCGGCCCTGGGAAGGCCACGACGCGACCACGCCTGAATCAGCTTGAAAGAAGTGCGCCAGTACACAGTTGGCGCTATGTGGTGCGTTCTCGGGTGTGGATGAACTTGATCGAGCGTCCGGCCCGGCTGAGTGCGCAAGATCGGTACCCCAAAAGGCTCATGCCTTTTCCACGATCGGAAGAGGGTCTGCTGCCGCGGCAGAAGGGCTACTCACGATACGGATAAAGCGCCGCTATCAGGGCCAGCTTTTTTGTGATGTCGGAAAAAGCCCCGCACGGTGTGCAGGGCTTGAGTGAAGGCCGTCATCAGGCGGCGGTATCAACCGATCCGGTTTTAAGGGGACCAATTAGCCATTGGTAGGCTGTTTCAGCATAGGCTGCGGCTCGAAAGATGGCCGATTTATCCTCTTTAAGAACACTGAGCCAGTCCGCGATATAGTCTGCATGGTTTGCGATGTCGCCATAAAGGCCTAGCGCCGACATGCAATAGAGCGAGCCGAGCTCGGCCACCAGTTCCTCGAACGCATAAGCACCCTCGCGGACGGTGGTTTCGTATCTTGGTCGAGCACAACGTGACGCATGTTGGGTCGCATGGGCCAGTTCGTGCATCGCCGTGGCGTAGTAGTCGGTCGCAGAGCCGAATCGATCCCGGTCGGGCATCGTGATGATGTCCGTGTTGGGTCGATAGCAGGCGCGAGCGCCGCCATGCAGGATCGTGATACCGGACGCATTCAGAATGCGCTCGGCTGCCTCGACCGGCTCGAACCCAAACCGCGGGCGCGGATCAGGGGCCTCGAGGCCGTCGATCTGATCCAGGTTGAAGACCTTGAAGTGACGCAACACGCGAATTTGCTCAGTGACAGCATCGCCGTTGTCGTCGACCTCGCCGGTTTCTTTCTCGAACGCCTTGTAGAAGATCGCCGGTGAGCTGTGCTCATTTTTGCGAACCTGACCGCCCAGTTCCTGAGCCTGACGGTACGTCAGCCAGTGACCGGTGCTATAGCGCTGTCGTAACTGGCAGCACCACAGAAACACGACGTTGAAGCCGTGGTAATCATGGCCGGTGCTCAAATTGACCGGGATGTTGAGGGTCTGTGTGCGGTCCCAGGGACAGCGCCAGGGCAGGGTGCCCTGTTCCAGTGCGTCGATGATCTGATCGGTAATCTGCTTGCGAATATCCGTTTTGGACATGGTGTTTCTCCTGATCATTCGGCCAGAAACACCGCGCCCAATGGGGAACGATGTTCCCCAGCCGGGAGTGAAAACGAGAGGTTGAAAATCGGGACGCGAACGTCCCGATGTCGTTTATAGCCTATACGGCCGCGGTTGTGGCGGCCAGACGCCAGACCTTGGCTTGATTGCCGAAACGATAGCCCGCTGCCTTGAGTGCTTCCTTGCGCTCCTGAAAGTCGGGATCGTCCTTCGACAGTTTGACCTCGGCCGGCATGCGGTCAGTATCCGACACAGGCGTGGCCGCTCCCGATTCGGATGCGGTCTCGGATCCGGAGTCGCTGTGCTGCGATTCCGTTTCCTCGCCGTCGTCCGATGCCGTCTCCGCGCTGTAAACAGTCTCGCCGTCGATCTTGATGAAGCCGATGTAGAGCAGGCGGGATTTCAGGCTGACGCCCGTCTCGCCTGCACGTTCGCCCTTGGCATAGGTGAACGTGTCTACGTACAGATCGCCGAGCCGGAAACCGATCAAGACCTTGCGGTCCTGTTTTACGGCGTCCTGATACTGCTGGACCAGGTCGATCGCTTTGGAGCCGCTGATACGGCAATCAAAACGCGTGTGATTGACGTTGTCAGTCGAACCGTGAAGTGCCGCGATATCACAGGCCCAGAACGGCGTGCCGTTCTTGGGGCGAACCTCGCGAACGCGGTTCAGATAGCCAATGCCTTGCGTATGAAGATCGAAGTATTCAGACATGGTGTTTCTCCTTGAAATAGGGGACACACCACGCCCCACTTGGGGCTGATGCTCCCCAAGCGTGGGTTGGAAGGTGCTGCTGGCGCAACGATGAATGGAAACTGGATCGGACTCGAAAGCCGCCTCGTTACACGATCCGTCGAGGCTTGAAGGGCCGCTATGAACCTAGCGGTAGGTGTTCGAATAAAGCCTAAACAGATTGGATGCGCAGTGTCAATAGTGCGTGATGGGCCGATTATTGGGGTCAACTCACGAAACGGAATAAATCGTACGCTAAGCCTCTCGCGGCTTATTGCAAATGATGTTTGATGCCTGTCCTCCTTGAGCCCTTGATCTCGAACGTGACTCCGGTGTAGCGATCTGCGGCAACCGGTTAGCGCAGCATAAATAATGGCTGCGGCGCTTGAGTCTCTAGCGGCTAGAGGCTCCATAGTGCAGCAATGAGCAATTTTCAGCACGACTAAATCCGAGATTCTCGTACGACAGCAAGCCACAAGGAACGCTATTAAGGCGCTTCGTCTCCTTTTGCTACGGCGACTGTCGTTGGCGCATTGCAGTGCATTGCTTGCCGGCGCAGCGCTACCGTTGGCATTCGCGCCGGTCGATTGGTATTGGCTGGCCGTGCTGTCGCCGGCAGTATTGTTTGCGCTCGTGTCTCGCTTGCGAGAACGCGACGCGCTCTGGGTTGCTTATCTCTTCGGTGTCGGCTACTTCGGAACCGGTGTCTCATGGGTTTACATCAGCATCGACCGGTACGGCAGCGGCCCCGTGGCGGCCGCTGCCGTGACCTTGGTCTTTATCGCGCTACTCGCCGTATTTCCCTGGTCGGCGATCTACCTCGTTCGCAAACTACGACCGCAGATGGACGGGGTGGCGCTTTGGCTTGGGCTGCCCGCAGCCTGGGTATTGACCGAATGGGTTCGGCTTTGGTTTCTCACCGGCTTTCCCTGGCTTTTCCTGGGATATAGTCAAGTGAGCACACCGCTCGCTGCCCTCGCCCCCGTATTCGGTGTGCTCGGCGTGAGCCTGGTTTTGACAATCATCGCTGGAGGTTTGGCCTGGTTCTGCCTGCGGCCCAATATCTGCCGCGCCGCACTTACTGTGGGAGCAATCGCGGCGGTATGGGCTGGCGTCGCCCTCCTTGACCGCGAATGGACTTATCCGACGTCCAAGCCGCTTTCCGTCGCACTGATCCAGGGCAATATGGCGCAAGACAACAAGTGGAAGCCAGAAACACTACCCTCGACTCTGAAGCGCTATCGTAATCTGACGCAGCCGTATCTCGGAACGGATCTCATCGTCTGGCCCGAGACAGCACTGCCCATCTGGTACGACCAGGCGGATGTATATCTCGGGCGGATCAAATCACAGCTCGGCAAGCACGGCTCGACCCTGATACTCGGCATTCCGGTACGTACCGAGCAAGGCGACGCCTACAACAGCGCCGTTCGCCTGGGCGACCCCGCCGCGTTCTACTACAAGCGCCACTTGGTGCCTTTTGGTGAATACATCCCTTTACGCAACGCGCTCGGTCCTGTACTCAATCTGCTGGGCGCGCCGGTCACTGATTTTACCGAGGGCAAACGCCCCCGCTTGCTGGATGTGGGTGACGTGCCTGTTGGCGCATTGATCTGTTTCGACGTGGCATTTGGGGGCGAGGTCGCCGATCTGCTTCCCGACGCTCGGCTGTTGGTCAATATCACCAACGATGCCTGGTTCGGCGATTCGCTGGGCCCGCAACAACACCTGCAGATCGCTCAAATGCGAGCTATCGAAACCGGCCGCCCCCTCCTGCGGGCGGCCAACACCGGCATCACCGCGGTGGTAGATCACAACGGACGGCTTCTGGCGCGCGCAGCTCAGTTCGAGGTTAACTCGATTTCCGCCGAAGTGACGCCGCGGCGGGGAATGACCCCGTACGGGCGCTGGCGAGATTACCCGGTCCTGGCAATGATCGCGCTGACGGCGCTCGCGCTCGGCCTTTTGCGCGTGACGCGAACCCGTTGATCGCAAGGCTTTACCCTCAAGCCACTGGAGGTTTTACGCTTACGTTCGGAGGTAGTGATATGTCGGATTGTGGTTGTGAATTCGAAGCCAAGGACCAAACGCAAAGACAGGCGTTGTACTGGCTGCTGGGAATCAACGGCGTGATGTTTCTGACCGAGTTCGGGGTAGGCATGCTAGGCGGGTCAACCGCGCTGATCGCCGACTCGCTCGACAACTTCGCCGATGCTGCGGTTTACTCCGCGGGTCTGTATGCGGTCGGTCGTGCCGCGCACCATAAGGCACGCGCGGCATCGATCGGCGGGGTGGTTCAGATCCTGCTCGCCCTGTTCGCGCTGAGCGAAGTCGTGCGCCGTACCGTTATGGGGAGCAATCCGGAGTCCGCTTACATGATTCTGATGGGGCTGGCCGCGCTTGCAGCCAATACCGTGTGCTTGCTGATCATCGCCCGACATCGGGACGGCGGCGTGCACATGCGCGCGAGCTGGATATTTTCGGCCAATGACGTCATCGCCAACGTCGGCGTTATCATCGGCGGCACGCTCGTCTACTATCTCGACACCCGGATCCCCGACCTGATTATCGGCTTGATCGTTGGGCTGATCGTACTGCTTGGCGGCGTACAAATCCTTAGGGATGCCCGTAGAACCACGGCCGAGATGCCGTCATCGGCGGCGCCGTGAGGACCATCGTAGTCAACGCGGCTTCAGTGCGCGCCTTACAGGTTAAGGCTAGTTAAATGGGGACGCGTACGGCCCCTATCGCCGCCAATGCGTTGGCGCCGGCCAAACGGCTTCGCTGGCTCTTGCTGTCGTTGTTGCTTCTGGGTCTCGATCAAGCAGCCAAATATGCGGCCAGCGTCCATCTGGCTTACGGCGAATACCTGCCGGTCACGCGCTTTTTCAACTGGACGCATCAACATAACACCGGGGCGGCATTCAGTTTTTTGGCCAACGCCGGCGGTTGGCAAAACGCCTTCCTGATCGTTTTAGCGCTTGTTGTTTCGACGGCCCTGGGTTGCTGGCTGTGGCGCGAAAACGCATCAAGAACGTATCAGATCGCGCTATGCGCCATCATCGGCGGCGCACTGGGCAATGTGACCGATCGGCTGCTGCGCGGCTACGTCGTCGATTTTCTCGATTTCCACTACGGGCAGTGGCACTGGCCTGCATTCAACCTCGCCGATGTGTGGATCATCGTGGGGGCGGCAGCGCTTATCTGGGCGCAGGGCAGGCGCGCGGGATGATGGTGTCAGCCTGGCTTTCAAAACGGTCTGAAAAATGAATTTTATAGTGAAATGCATCTTTATCGCGCTCGCTGTTTTTGCGGGCGTTACCTATGCGGTTGAACGTGGCGGCCCCGGTCGGATGGATAACGGCGACATGATGGGCGGCTTAATGACGCAATGCGGCGTGATGGGCGAACCCATGATGATCGCGTGGCTACTGTTCGTGCTGCTCGTTATCGGCGTGTTGGTCCTCGCCGTCTTTGCGCTGATCAAGTATTTGCGTAGCGAAGGGCAGCGTACGTCGCCGAAGAATGCCGGTCACGAAACGACACGTCGTGCACCCAACTCGGAAACAGATAACTATCCGTAGGCAGTACATTCGAAGCCTGCGTACCTAATCTGACGAGAAGTCAGCGATGCGTAGTGGAACGAGATAATGCAGACCAAGATGGAAAAATCCAGCAAAAGTGAGGGCAGCGCCGAGAAAAGCTGACCTCTGTTCCCGAAAGCGGCCACTCAAAACGAGTGGCCGCTTTCAACCATATGTTCTAACAGGAGATTAACCATGAGTTTAAGACTAGGCGATACCGCCCCCAATTTCACCGCCGATACCACCGAAGGCGAGATCGATTTTCACGACTGGCTGGGTGACGGCTGGGGC
>Ga0207889_1000189_pt1 | contig 26560 bp, 21 predicted proteins | sample LinPmetageLP47_FD_184058 | JGI IMG/M metagenome (GOLD analysis project Ga0207889, IMG submission 184058) | Marine viral communities from the Pacific Ocean - LP-47 (SPAdes) | ecosystem: Environmental > Aquatic > Marine > Oceanic | place: Pacific Ocean | collected 2011-06-12 | reverse complement strand
GAACCTAGAACCTAGAACCTAGAACCTAGAACCTAGAACCTAGAACCTAGAACCTAGAACCTAGAACCTAGAACCTAGAACCTAGAACCTAGAACCTAGAACCTAGAACCTAGAACCTAGAACCTATTACTTTAAAGGAATACCATGACTCGTTACGAACAAATTAAAACAGAACTACTTTCTTCTCCTAAAACCTGGTTAGTAACAGGGGTCGCTGGGTTTATTGGCTCAAATCTTTTAGAACATTTATTAAAGTTAAACCAAAAAGTTATCGGGCTTGATAACTTTGCAACCGGCCACCAACATAATTTAGATGAAGTACGGGGCTTAGTAACGGCAGAGCAGTGGCAGGGTTTTAGCTTTATTGAAGGCGACACTCGTAATTACCAAGATTGCGAAACGGCGTTAGCTAATGATGGTGCAGGCGTCGATTACGTATTGCACCAAGCGGCGCTTGGCTCGGTACCACGCTCAATTGCCGATCCACTAACAACTAATGCTGCTAATATCACAGGCTTTTTGAATATGTTACAAGCAGCAAAAGTGGCAAACGTAAAAAGCTTTACTTATGCGGCAAGTAGCTCTACATACGGTGATCACCCAGCACTACCAAAAATAGAAGAAAATATTGGTAATCCACTTTCGCCTTATGCAGTAACTAAATATGTTAATGAGCTATATGCAGGTGTTTATGCAAAAACGTATGGTTTTAAAACAATCGGCTTACGTTACTTTAATGTGTTTGGTCAACGACAAGATCCTAATGGTGCCTATGCTGCGGTAATCCCAAAGTGGACTGCTGCAATGATTCAAGGTGAAGATGTATTTATAAATGGTGATGGTGAAACTAGTCGAGATTTTTGCTTTATCGAAAATACAGTACAAATGAACATACTTGCCGCTACAGCACCTGATGAAGCTAAAGATAACGTATATAACGTAGCGGTGGGTGATAGAACGACATTAAATGATTTATATAAGTCGATACAGTCTGCACTTAAAGAGTGCGATATAAATGCGAGCAAAGATCCAATATATCGTGACTTTAGAGCGGGTGATGTGCGTCACTCTCAAGCAGATGTAAGTAAAGCTACTAATAACCTAGGGTATGCCCCTGAATACAAGATATTACAAGGTATTATTAAAGCAATGCCATGGTATAAAGAGTTTTTAGGTAATAAAAATGTAAGTTAAAAGATGGCTATTGAGGTTTTGGATATATTAAATTCTAATATGATTTATTTTTAATTAATACTTTAAAGTAGGGTTAAATGATTATAACACGCGTTTTAAGTGTCTTTGGTACCAGACCAGAAGCAATAAAAATGGCACCACTGGTTCATGCTCTTGCCGCAGATGAGCGCTTTGAATCAAAATGCTGTGTAACTGCGCAGCATCGTGAAATGCTAGATCAAGTACTTGAACTGTTTAAAATTACGCCTGATTACGATTTGAATTTAATGAAAGTTGGGCAAACATTACCAGAAGTAACAAGCCGTATTTTACTAGAGCTCACTCCCGTACTAAAAGAATTTAAACCTGATGTAGTGCTGGTGCATGGGGATACTGCAACAACGTTTGCAGCAAGTTTAGCGGCTTATTACGAACAAATAGCAGTAGGGCATGTTGAGGCGGGTTTACGTACTGGTAATATCTACTCACCGTGGCCAGAAGAAGGTAATCGTAAATTAACCGGCTCCCTTACAAAATACCACCTAGCACCTACCGAAAATTCAAAAGCTAACTTACTAAAAGAAAATGTCGCAGCTGTAAATATATCGGTAACAGGTAATACGGTCATTGATGCGTTACTTATGGTGAAGCAGCAAATAGAAAATGATACTGATTTAAGCAGTACGTTAGCTGCTAAGTTCCCAATGCTTGATGAAAGCAAAAAGCTTATTTTAGTTACCGGTCACCGTCGTGAAAGTTTTGGTGGTGGATTCGAACGCATTTGTGAAGCTTTGGCACAAACAGCTAATGCGCACCCAGATTGCCAAATACTTTACCCTGTACACTTAAACCCAAATGTACAAGAGCCAGTAAAGCGCATTTTAAACGATGTGAACAACGTACATTTAATCGAACCTCAGCAGTACCTGCCATTTGTATATTTAATGAATCGCTCACATATAATTTTAACTGACTCAGGCGGAATACAAGAGGAAGCACCAAGTTTAGGTAAGCCTGTGTTAGTTATGCGAGATACAACTGAGCGCCCGGAAGCAGTCGATGCGGGTACAGTTAGGTTGGTTGGTACCGACATCACCAAAATAACCTCTGCATTAAATGAGCTATTAACTAATGAGGAATCATATAAAACAATGAGCCGCGCTCATAACCCGTATGGTGACGGTAAAGCGTGCCAACGTATTTGCGATATTTTAGCAAAAAATTAAAAATCAAAAAGATTAACAATAAACTGTTAGACCTTGATATTAATTGCTAGCTTATAAAATAATTAAATTAGAGTTGTAGGCGGGAGTTTATCTCGCGCATTTCAAAAAGGAACACCATGTCATTTAATACGATTTCAGTTGTTGGTTTAGGCTATATAGGCTTACCCACTGCTGCTATGTTCGCATCAAGAAAAATAAAAGTAATAGGGGTTGATGTAAATCAACATGCAGTTGACACTATTAATCGCGGTGAAATACATATAGTAGAGCCAGATCTAGATATGATTGTTCATGCTGCAGTTACTGAAGGGTATTTAAAAGCCACAACTGTACCTGAGCCAGCTGATGCATTTTTAATAGCCGTACCAACACCGTTTAAAAGCACTCTAAATAAAGAAAGTGATTCAGCAATACCTGAGCCTGATTTAAGTTATATCAAAAAAGCCAGTGAAGCGATTGCGCCAGTACTTAAAAAAGGTGATTTAGTTATACTAGAATCTACATCGCCTGTTGGTGCTACAGAGCAAGTGGCTGTTTGGTTAGCTGCTGCACGACCAGACTTAACATTTCCTGGGCCGGAAAGTAGTTATACAGATACAAACATCGATATAAATGTAGCGCATTGCCCTGAACGCGTGTTACCAGGCCATGTGGTTCGTGAGTTGGTAGAAAACGATCGTGTTATAGGTGGTATTACCGCTAAATGTTCTGCACGGTCTGTAGAGCTTTACAAAACGTTTGTACAAGGTGAATGTGTAATAACAAATGCGCGTACAGCTGAAATGGCAAAGTTAACTGAAAACTCATGCCGTGATGTGCAAATTGCATTTGCCAATGAGCTTTCTATTATCTGTGACAAATTAGATATAGACGTGTGGGAGCTTATTTCATTAGCAAATCGTCATCCACGTATTAATATTTTACAACCTGGTCCGGGTGTTGGTGGGCACTGTATCGCAGTAGATCCTTGGTTTATTGTTAGTAAAACTCCAGAACAGGCACAAATGATTCATACTGCTCGTAAAGTAAATGATGCGAAGCCACAGTGGGTAGTTAATAAAGTTAAGTTAGCAATTGCTGATTTTTTACAAGCTAACCCAAATAAAACAACGAAAGATGTAACTATTGCTTGTTACGGTCTAGCATTTAAACCGGATATTGACGACTTACGAGAAAGCCCCGCATTAAATATAGCAAAGCAGGTAGCTGAAATTCATTCGGGTACAGTGATAGGTGTAGAGCCAAACATAACAGACTTACCGGGCGATATAACGAGTTTTAAATTATCTACATTTAAAACTGCATTACAAGAAGCCAACATACACTTACTACTAGTTGACCACAAAGAGTTTAAATGCGAAAAATTTTTATCTGATTACTTAATAGATACTAAAGGTGTTTGGAAAAGTAAGCTCTTGAATGTTAATAAAAACATATGAATTTGAGCAAGCAAAATAGGCACTTTGAGTCAACAAATCTTGATGTTGATATTGAGAAAAAATCAGCGAGAGGTGGACTTGTTGTATTTAGTGCCCAATTTATAAAGTTATTTATTCAGATTATTTCAAATATAGCCTTAGCTCGTCTTTTAACACCGAGTGATTTTGGTTTAATAGCTATGGTAATGGCTGTTACAACATTTATAGTTTTATTTAAAGATATAGGCTTATCCCAAGCAACAATACAACAAAAAGATATAACACATAAAGAAATCAATACGCTTTTTTGGGTAAACGTTAGTTTTAGTTTCATTATAATGCTAATTACCATGCTGGGAGCATCTTTCGTTGCAGGTTTCTATGGTGATGAAAGGTTAACAAATGTAACAGTAGTTTTTTCATTAGGGTTGTTTTTTAGTGGGCTTTCAGTTCAGCATCAAGCTTTGCTTAGAAGGCAAATGAAATTTAAAGCTTTATCTATTATTGATGTAGCGTCAATGGGGCTTGGTGTGTTGGCCGCTATAATTTTCGCTCTTTTAGACTTTGGTTACTGGTCATTAGTTATATTAAGCTTAACTACATCAGCAGTTACTTTTTTAGGTGTTTGGCTTGGGTGTACATGGAGGCCCAGTAGACCAAAATTCAACCTTGAAGCATTGCCTATGCTTAAGTTTGGCGGTTACATGACGGCTTATGGTTTTGTTAATTATTTTGCGCGGAACTTGGATAATATTCTAATAGGTTGGAAGCATGGTGCTGAGGCCTTAGGAAATTACTCCAGAGCCTATTCGTTATTACTTCTACCTATAGGTCAAATAACAGCTCCTCTATCTGCTGTCGCTGTTCCTGCTTTAAGTCGTTTAAGGGAAGACGATAGAAGATATTGTAATTTTTATTTTAAAACCATAAAAGTAATTGCGTACTTAACAATGCCACTGATTGTATTTATGTGTGTGTTCTCTAAAGAAATCGTACTCGTCGTACTCGGTGAGCAGTGGGGAGGGGCTGCTAATATATTTATGTACTTATCATTTGCGGCTTTTTGGCAACCAATAGCAAGTAGTGCTGGTTGGATATATGTTTCATTAAACAAGCCCAAAAACATGCTTTACTGGGGGGTGTTTAGTACCGCGCTAATGAGCTTGTTTTTTATTGCTGGTTTACCCTATGGAGCTGAAGGGGTTGCTATAGGCTACTCCATTAGCATGTGGTTGCTTATAATACCTTTGTTTATCTATGCATTCAAAAATACCCCATTACTTTTAAGTCAATTGGCAAAGTCAATAAAATACCCTCTGAGTTTAAGTATTATTATGGGGATAGCTACTTACTTCTCAAAACAGCTAGTTGATGATACCTCAAATATACTTATACTTTTTGTTGGCATGTGTTTTTGTGTTCTAACCTTTGTACTTCCCTATATGTTTTCAACTAACTTTAAGCGTGAGATAAATCTACTATTTCAAGATCTTAAAACGATTCTGCGTAAATAATTAAAGGGTAAATATATGTTAGTTTTTGTCATTCCAGCTTGGCACCCTACACAGCAAAACCCTAACCATTGTCGCTGGATTTTACCCCATATTGATATGGTAAAAAGTATTGCTAATGTTGTTGTTTTACACGTTGATCAAGAGGTCGATCGTGGCTGTAGTTTAGAAGAAACAGAAAATAATGGTCACTTTTATTGCCCTTCACCTGTACGTAAAAATAAATTCACCAGAACAAGGTTTGGGTACTCTAAAGTACTTAAAGCGTATTATGCAGACTTAGAGAAATTATATATTAAAGCAGTAGATATGTATGGTAAGCCGGATATTGTCCATGCACACGTATCAATGCCTGCTGGCTATGGAGCTGCTGAATTAGGGTTAAAATATAACTTACCTGTTGTTGTAACAGAGCACTACTCTGGTTTTTTCTCTGATACCCGTTTTCCTTGGAGGTTAGGCTGCTATTATAAAAAAATGATAAAAAACACCCAAGGCTTTTATGTTGTTAGCCCTGGATTTAAAAGTAGAATAGAGGAAACAAGGGGGTTAAAAGTAAGTGGCGTAACTCCAAACCCTATTAACACAGAGTTATTTAAGCCTACAAACCCAAGGGTGAAAGATGGTGTGTTAAGGTTAGTTTCAACAGGAACAGTAGGTTATATCAAAGGGACTGACATTCTACTTTCAGCTGTCGAAAAACTGCCTTTAGATTTAAATTGGGAATTAACAATAATCGGTTCAGCCCCGGCAGACCTTAGTAAGTGGGAAGGTTTAAATAAGGGAAAAGTTAAATTATTACCCCCCAAGAAACAATCGGAGTTGGTTGAAATTTATTCGCAATCAGATGTTTATATAGTTTCTAGTAGAGTTGAAACAGCGAATGTGTCGATGCTGGAGGCTATGGCCTGTGGTTGTTATGTAATTTCAGCTGAAATAGGAGCACCAGAAACCTTATTAAATGAAAAGGTTGCAAGTTTTTTTACATCTGAGAATGCAGATGAATTGGCTAAAAAGATCACAGAGATACCTGTGTTTCTTAGGGCTGAGCAAAGAAGCTTTATAATTACACAATACAGCAACTTATCTGTAAGTAAGCTCATTAAAAATTTTTATGCGCCATTAATAGGCTTAAAATGACAATAAATAAATATAAAACTTGGCTTTACCTATTACTTTTTTCTTTTGCGTATGAAAAGCCGTTAATAATACTAAGTAGTATGGATAAATTAAACCCAAGACTTTTCGATATTGTGTTAATACTGGGTTTACTTTTTACATATGGCAATAAATCTTCTTTCAATGATGAGATATATAAAAAGTGGTGCAGTATTATTGCGTGGTTTTCTATATGTGTCATGTTGGGTTTTTTGTTATTTAATATTGCATTAGATACAAAGTTTTTTATGCTTTATTACCTACTTGAGTATTATAAAGGTGTTTTAGCGCTTTTTATTCTTTTTAAAATACCTTCAGGAAGAGTTAGTTTAGATGATGTGTTTTATCCAATAATTTACGGAGGTGTTTTTGTATCGTTATACTGTGTATATGAAATAACAGTAGGAATTGAGCAAGTAGTACTGTCAGATTCTTTAGTGCTCAATAAACCTCGCTGGTTAGTATGGGGGCCATTTGTAGGAGCCTACTTTCATATTGCTGTATATATGCCATTAGTTACAACATTACTATTCTCAAAATTAGTTAGTAGCAAGGGAGGTAAATGGGGGTGGTTTGTACTTTTTATCTTTTGTAGTTGGCCAATTTTCTTTTGCGGGTCAAGAACAGCTATATTCCTGTGGTTAGTTACTATCCTCTGTGTTACGTATTATAATAAAAAAAATAGGTTTGTTTTCTTTGTCGGATTAGCATCAGTTATTCCACTAATTTTTGTCATTTTCACTTCAAAATCATTAAGTGGAAATGACACTATAAATAGGCTTCAATCGTTTGAAAGTAGTGCCTCTACCCATGCTGATAATTCTATAGTAAGTAGGGCTCTATATGCTGCTAATTTTGGGTTAACTAAGTATGATGAGCATACATTACTTCCAATTATCGGTGGAGGCTTTTATGTGGCTCCAGTTGAAGGTAATGCGAGAATTGGATATGGTTTTCATAACATTTACTTTTTTATATTTGAGCAATCTGGTTTTATAGGAGTGCTTTTATTTTTAGTTTTTATAATTTCTTTCTTAAAAAAGGGACTTCGATTTCTTAATATAGAATATGAAGATACATATTATTGGTTTATTTTAGCTGTTGTGGCTTATATGGTTTCATCTTTAATTTTAGGCTGGGCTGGGCACACATTCTGGCGTGGCTTTGCTACAAGTAATTTTAATACGCTAAGAGTTTTATTATTAGTAGTTGCAAGCTGTTATATTTCTAAGGCTCATTTTATAAACAACTCATCTGGTAGGCTTTAGGATATTGGATTAAGAACAACAGTATTGATAATAAAGGCATAATATGAAGAAAATACTCTTAATTAATGACCACTTACGTTTTGGCGGTGGAGGTGATGCTGCTCTTAATCAAGAAAGAGAGATCCTTCAGAGAGAAGGTTACGAGGTATACACATTGGGATTTGGGACTGAGTCTGCCCAAGATGGCTTTTTATTGAGTTTTAAAGAAGCTAATAGTAGCAAAAAAAATAAACTTAGAAAGTTTTTCGGTTCCAAAGAAGTTACCCATTACATTGAAGAGATTATAGCTACAGTGCAACCAGATGTTGTTCATTGCCACTTAATTTCAAAGCATCCTATTAGTGTTTATAAAGCATTAAAAACAGTAAAAGTAATTACAACCCTTCATGGTCCCAACTTTTTTTGTACTTCGTCTTGGGGAGGTTTAAAGAATGGTGCTCCTTGTGAGCAGAGTATAGGTATGAAATGCTTGGTAAGAGGGTGCTCTAACATTACTGCTACTTTGCTCTATAGTTATATGAAACATAAATTATGGAAGTACTTATCAAAAAACACTGATTTATTTCATTGCCCATCTCGCAATATTTATAACGTTGCAAACAGGCTTGGCTTATCTAATTTAGTATATAAACCATTAGGTGTCGATCCTGAATTTATGGACCCAGTAGTAAAACCTATTAATAAAAGAAAAATTTTACTTTTTGTTGGTGCTATTGCAGAGGTGAAAGGGATTAAAGTTTTGATGAATAGTATGCGTGAAATCGTGAATCAAAGCCCTGATGTTTTATTGAAAATCGCAGGGCGCGGACATTTAAGTAAGTGGGTAGAAGATTTTATTGTTGAATATAAGTTACAAGAAAATGTAAAGTTATTGGGTTTTGTTCCCCATGAAAATATTCGTCAACTATATATTGAAGCAGATGTTTTTTTAATGCCAAGCATTTGGCAAGAACAGTTCGGCTTGGTCGGTGCTGAAGCACTCGCTTGTGAAACACCATGTGTAGCAAGTGATGTTGGAGGGATTTCAGAATGGTTACAACATGATCAGTCAGGCTTTCTTGTTCCGCCTTTATCTGTTAAAGATCTAACCGAAGCTACATTAAAACTATTGGATTCAGAGAATCTCAGGAAGAGGTTTGGGCAATATGGTAGAAGCTATATACTCACCCATTATTCACCTGATAGATATAAGAAAAGTATTTTAGAAATGATTAATAAGGTTACTTAATATGTCTAAAGTTTTATATGTTATTAGTGGAAGAAGCTTTAGTACGAACTCTCTTGGTAGGAAAATATCAGAGGTTATAAAATGCTGGAAAGGAACGGTTGAACAAGTAGATGTTATTAGTGGAGGAGACTTTGCTCAAAGCAAAGACTCAGCAACTTCATCTTATGGTTCTCAAGCTTATTTTAATAAGCCACGTCGAAAGAATAAGTTGCTTTTACCTTTTATAATATCAGCTTCGGAACTAAAGGATATTATACATGATATAAAATTTTACTTTGATATTAAGTTTAAATATTCAAAGATAAAATATGATGTTATTTGGGAGCGCTCTTCTCGCCTTCATCTTGCTGGTTTGATTTATGCCAAGAAGACTAACACACCTTTTGTATTGGAATGGAAGGATAATTTAGTTAACTACCCACTGTCACTTTTCAAACCATTAGCATTACTAGTTGAAAAGTACAAGGTAAAACAGGCAGATTATATTGTTGTAGAGTCCGAGGTTTTGAAGTTATATATATCAAGCAAGGGCGTTAGCTCAGATAGGATATTTGTTGCGTATAACGGTGTTAACTCAAATGAGTTTATTGCTAAAAAGAAATCTAATCTAATAAAGAAAGAGTTAGGGCTGAATACTAATGATATATTAGTTGGTTACCTAGGGAGTTATGCATTTTACCATAATCCGCAGTTACTTATAGAAGTAGCAAAAATAAGCTGTTTATCTAATGCCAATGTAAAATATGTTCTAGTTGGAAATGGAATGTATTATAACGAATGTGTGGATTTAGCAACTTCTTATGGTCTTATAAACAGTAGTGTTTTTTTTATTGATGGAGTACCCAAAGAAGAAGTACCTGCCATATTAAATGCTATAGATATTGCTGTGCTCCCAGGATCTACAGATATAATTTGCCCTATAAAAATATTTGAATATATGTCTGCTGAGAAGCCAGTTGTTTTACCAAATTATAAATGTAACGCAGAAGTAATTAAGCATATGGAAAATGGTATTCTTTTCGAACCATTCAGCGCTATTGATTTTTTTAATAAGTTAACATTACTCTCTAGTGATGAAGTACTTAGAGACAGTCTAGCTAAAAAAGCTCGTCAGTCAGTAAAAGATAAGTATTCGTGGGACGCCACTTGGGGGAATACTTTAAGTTTAATTATAAATGAAAATAGGAGGACGCGAGTTTGATAAAAGCGCTTGTTGTATCATTACTTAGAAGATTAAATACTCTTTATCTAAAAAGTATTTTAGGTTCTTGTGGTAAAGGTTCCTGTTTTGATTTAGGTGTACGCATATATAACCCGAGAGATATTACTATTGGAGATAGTTGTACGATTAATCACGGCGTTATAATTCAGTCCTGTGAAAGTGAAAAAATATCTATTGGTAATCATGTAACCTTATCCTACAGGTGTATGATATTAACAGGCGGTCTAGAGTTATCATCAAAACTCGGTGAAAAGTCTCATATAACTAAAAGCATTATAATTCAAGATGGAGTATGGATAGGCGCTAATTCGATTATTTTACCTGGGGTGAAACTTGCTAGAGGTTGTATTATTGCTGCGGGAAGTGTGGTAACCAAAGATGTCTCAGAAAATACTATAGTTGCAGGTAATCCAGCCAAGTTTATAAAGTTTAAATAACTATGTCATCTAGTGGTGTCACTTTACTTCTTTGTACTATGAGTCAATACCTTATTATTTAAGGTAAAGTAAATCGTTAGATTTCTTTGGGTTTTAAGTTTAGATAATACTCGTTTATTAGACAGTGTAGCCTATTTAACGTATGGAATATGAAGTTTAATTCACTTAATATAAGTCAACTAACTATCCTAAAATTAACAGCCAATTTTATAGAGACAACGGAAAAGTGAAGTTCTAAATGAAAATAGTAATCAATGCTTTGAGTGCTCTTCGTGGAGGAGGGCAAACATATTTAATTAATTTATTAAGTGAGTTTAAAGAGCTTAATTTAGATTATAAATTAATAGTTATAACGAATAAAAAAAACAATCATATTTTTGAAAAATTCAAAAATAATAATATAGAGCTTTTTGAACTTAATTTTGCTTCTAAAAATATAATTTTTAGAACTTTATGGGAGTTGATGTATCTGCCTAAATTTTTAAAAAAACACAAAGCTAATTCTTATTTTTCACCCGGTGGTATTATGGTAACCCCTATTCCAAAAGGCTGTAAAAGTTATACTGCATTAAGGAATATGTTACCGTTCGATGAAAATGAAAGAAAAAGGTTTCCTCTGTTTTCATACATTAGGTTTAAACTGTGGTTATTAAAGCGTGTTTTCTTGCTTTCATATAAGATGAGCGACGGTGTAATTTTTATTTCAAACCACTCGTTACAAGAAGTTAAAAAATTCATTCCAAATATTAAAAGTAAATCACGAGTAATCTATCACGGCATAAATAGCAACTTCTTAACAAAAAGCGCTGCGCTAAACTCTTTACCTGAGGGGGTAATTGAAAACCAGTATTACTTGTATGTTTCAATACTCGACGTTTATAAAGCACAAAAAGAAGTAATCGAGAGCTGGTTAAGAATGAATAGCCAAGGAAATGAGCTTCCTCTTGTATTAGTCGGCCCCAAATATAATGATTATGGCGAACAAGTAGTTGAGCTTATTGAAGAGTCAAAGCAAGATAATATAATATACTTAGGTCCGGTTGATTATAATAAACTCCCTGCACTATACCAAAATTCTAGAGCTCTTATATTTGCATCATCTTGTGAATGTTGCCCTAATATTCTTTTAGAAAAGTTAGCCTCGGGTAAACCAGTACTTTGTTCTAATATCATGCCAATGCCTGAATTTGGCAAAAGCTCAGTCGTTTACTTTAATCCCTATGAAAAAGGCTCACTAGAAGCAGGTGTTAATCATTTAGAGGAAGTTGGTAATTTAGAAAAGTATTCAAACTTGTCAGCATCAAGAGCGACAAATTTTAATTGGCGAAAAACAGCTAAAAGTACTTTTGAGTTTTTAATGAATAATAACTAAGTTATAGGGATAAAATGTTTAATAATAAAGTGCTACTTATTACCGGCGGTACAGGTTCATTTGGGAATGCGGTATTACGTCGTTTTTTAAGTACCGACATTAAAGAAATTCGTATTTTTTCACGAGATGAAAAGAAACAAGATGACATGCGTAAAGCGTTTAATAATGAAAAGCTAAAGTTTTATATAGGCGATGTGCGCGATGCTCAAAGTATTTTAAATGCCATGCGTGGGGTTGATTATGTTTATCATGCAGCTGCTTTAAAACAAGTTCCTTCATGTGAATTCTATCCGTTAGAGGCTGTTAAAACAAATGTATTAGGCACAGAAAACGTGTTAGAAGCCGCTATCGCCAATAATATTGAGCGTGTAGTGTGCTTGAGTACCGATAAAGCAGTGTATCCAATTAATGCTATGGGTATTTCAAAAGCGATGATGGAAAAAGTGATTGTTGCTAAAAGCCGTAATTTACAGCATACCAATACCACAATTTGTTGTACGCGCTACGGCAATGTAATGGCATCTCGTGGCTCGGTTATTCCTTTGTTTATTCGCCAGGTAGTTAATAACGAGCCTATAACTATTACCGACCCAAGCATGACTCGCTTTATGATGACCTTAGATGATGCAGTTGATTTAGTGTTACATGCTTTCGAAAATGGTAAAAATGGCGATATTTTTGTACAAAAAGCGCCAGCAGCAACTATCCAGGTTTTAGTAACTGCGTTACTCGAAATGCTTAAAAAGCCTGAGCATATTGTGAACGTGATTGGTACTCGCCACGGAGAAAAACTGTTTGAAGCTTTATGTAGCCGTGAAGAAATGTTTGTGGCACAAGAACAAGGCGAATACTTTAGAGTGCCTGCCGATAATAGAGATTTAAACTATTCAAAGTTTTTTGAAGAAGGGGACGCAGATCTTTCTAAAGTAGAAGATTACAACTCGCATAATACAGAACGTTTAGATGTTGAAGGCATGAAGCAACTACTACGTAAGCTTGATTTTATGCGTGAAATAGAATCTGGAAACATCATTGTTCCTGAAGGTGTTTAAGCATGAGAGTTTTAATTTTAGGAGCTACAGGCATGCTGGGTTACAGCCTGTTTAGCAGCTTAAATGAACACATTAAATTGTCGGTATTTGGTACAGTTAGAAGTATTGCTGACAAAGAGCAGTTTTTTAAAGACACTCAGCAGCAATTAATTACTGGGGTTGACGCTTACGACATTAGCTCACTGCAGCACGCAATCGAAACAGTGGCCCCCGATGTGGTAATTAACTGTGTGGGTTTAATAAAGCAGCATGGTATTTCAAAACAGCACATAGATGCTGTTAAAATTAATGCCTTATTGCCACATGAGCTGGCCAATATTTGCGACCAATTTAATGCAAAATTGATTCACTTTTCTACCGACTGTGTTTTTACCGGTGAAGTAGGGTTATATACCGAAGACTCATTACCCGATGCGCGTGATTTGTATGGTAAATCTAAGTGTTTAGGTGAAGTGAGTTATGGCAAACATCTAACGTTACGAACCTCGATTATAGGGCATGAGCTTACTTCTGCTGTAAGCTTAGTAGACTGGTTTCTATCGCAAGGCGAAAGTACTAAGGGGTTTTCTAAGGCGATATTCTCGGGCTTACCTACCAGCTACATAGCGAAACTGCTGGTAGAGTACATTTTACCAAACCCAGAGGTTGCAGGTTTATTGCACTTATCGGTAGACCCAATTGACAAGTACACGTTATTGCAGCTGATTGCCAAGCAATACCAAAAGCAGATCACTATTGCTGAGTCGCAAGAGCTAGTGATTGATCGCTCGCTAAACTCAGATAAATTTAGGCAATTAACTCAGTTTAGCCCACCGGCGTGGAGCGAGCTTGTTGAGTTTATGTATACAGATTATGTAAAAAGGTATAAAGCATGAAAAAGTTAAAAGTTGTTACAGTTGTAGGTACTCGCCCAGAGATTATTAGGTTGTCATGCACCATAGCAAAGCTAGATGAGTTTTGTGAGCATATATTAGTGCATACTGGGCAAAACTACGATTACGAACTTAATCAAATCTTTTTTGAAGACCTTGGTATTCGAGCGCCTGACATATTTTTAGAGTGTGCTGGAACTACAGCCGCTGAAACCATGGCGCAAGTAATTAGTAAAGCCGATGCAATGTTTGCCGATGTACAGCCCGATGCAATTTTAATCTTGGGCGATACCAACAGCGCAATGGCGGCTATTCCGGCTAAACGTAAAAAAATCCCTATTTTTCATATGGAAGCAGGTAACCGCTGTTTTGACATGCGCGTACCCGAAGAAATTAACCGTAAAATAGTAGATCATATTTCTGACGTTAACATGCCTTATACCGACATAGCGCGTGAATATTTATTAGCCGAAGGCCTCAAGCCCGATCTAATCGTTAAAACAGGCAGCCCTATGGATGAAGTGCTAAATCGCTATGAAGCCAAAATTGCCAGTGCCGAAATTTTAACTACGCTGGGCTTAACATCGGGAGAGTATTTTGTAGTAAGCGTTCATAGAGAAGAAAATGTAGACTCAGAGACAAACATTCACAGTTATGTAAAAGCTTTGAACGCCATTGCCGAAAAGTATCAGCATCCTATTATAGTGTCGACTCATCCTCGTACTAGAAAAAAAATTGATTTACTTAACCTTGAGTTTCACCCGTTAGTTAAATTGTTAAAACCACTTGGTTTTAGCGATTACGTAAAACTGCAAATGGAGGCGAAAGTTGTATTAAGCGATAGCGGCACGATTACTGAAGAGTCGTCTATTTTAAACTTTCCTGCTATTAATATTAGAGATGCACAAGAGCGCCCCGAAGGCTTTGAAGAAGGTGCGGTTATGTTTACTGGTATGAATGTAGAGCGGATACTTCAAGCCCTTGAAATACTTGATAAGCAACCACGTGGTGAACAAAGGCTAATTAACAAGGTGCAAAACTACATTGCTCCTAATGTGTCAGACAAAGTGTTACGAACCATTATTAGTTATACCGACTATGTAAACAGAGTTGTGTGGAAAAAGTATGGTATCTAAGAAAAGGCTAGTTTTTATTACTGAGTATTTAGGTAAAGATGTAAACTCTACATCCTATTATTGGACTAAAACTTTAGAGTTTTTAGCTTTGGATTACGATATTTTAATTATTGCTCCAAACTCGAAAGCTAATCTTGACTATCTGAATTCAAATGATTTTAATAGTGTACTATACGAATATTCTCTATTTTCAAAATCTTATCTTTTCTCAAGGTTATGGGCATATATCAAAATGTCCTTGGCTTTTTACAAATCGTCAAAGCATGAAATTACTAATTCAGATATATTGATTTCTGGGACTAATTCAATCTTTAATATGTTTTTCCTATCACTAATTAAGAAAAAGTTAGATACTCCTTGGTTACTTTTTGGTTATGATATTTTTCCTGAGAATTTAATACCTGCAAATGCTGTCTCAAAATATAACCCTATATTTAAAATCGCATCAATTATATTTTCACGTTTATATAGTAAACCGGATGATATAGTGGCTGTCGGTCGTGATATGCGTAAACTATTAGCTAAAAAAGTGAATGCTAGAACTAGGGTTCATTATATTCCCAACTGGGCTGATCATAATGAAATAGAGTTATTAAATAAATGTGATAATAGTATTATCAAGCAACTTAATTGGAATAAGCCTGAAACTATAGTATTCCAGTTTTTTGGTAATTTAGGGGTTCTACAAGATGTTTATGGTATTTTAGACGCAATAAAACTTACAAAATCACCAAATGCGAAATTTATCTTTATTGGGAATGGGTCTGAAGCTGCTAATATTTTAGCCATTATTGAAAATATTGATGATGAGCGCATCCATTTTTATGGGGAATGTGATATGTCTGCAAAAAACACTGCTTTAAGTGCTTGCGATGTTGCTTTTGTATCATTAAAAAAAGGTATGTTAGGTCTGGCTGTACCAAGTAAATCTTATTTTTCATTAGCAGCAAATAAACCAATTATTGCCATTGGCGATGAAGGGGCTGAATTAAGGCTCTTAGTCGATGAATATTCGATTGGGTGGGGTTGCAACTCTGGTGATCCAGCAGCTTTGGCTAAGATTATAGACGATATTAGTTTTAATAAAGATTGTCTTGTAAAAATGGAGCCAAGAGCAAGTTTAATTAATCACTTTTCTGAAACTCACTCTTTAACTGCTATTAAAAATTTAATTTCAGATTACTAGGAATGTTATGGATGTTTTGCTAACTGGAACTACAGGGTTTATTGGGAAATACTTACAACAATTATCTAGCTTCAGGAGTGTAGTAAGAAGTAATTCGGAGTACTCATCAAAGAATGTTTTTGAAATATCACAATTAGACAAAAATACAGAGTGGAATGAAGCATTTGATGGTATTAATTGTGTTATTCACTTAGCTGGATTGGCTCACTCTAATTTATATACAGATAAAGATTATCAGGCTGTAAATGTTGATGGAACTTTAAAGTTAGCTAGCGAAGCAGCTAAAGCAGGTGTTAAACGTTTTATATTTGTAAGCTCAATTGGTGTAAATGGCTCTTTAACAATAAACTTCCCATTTTCAGTTAATTCAACCCCATCACCGCATAACTCGTACTCTAAATCAAAATATGATGCAGAAGAGGGGCTAAAAACAATAGCTGAACACACGGGAATGGAGTTTGTAATTATACGTCCAACCTTAGTTTATGGACCTGACGCACCTGGGAATTTTGGAGCATTAGTTAAGCTCGTAAAAAAGTCACCAATTCTACCCTTTAGTTTGATTAACAACAAACGCAGTTTTATTTCAGTGCAAAATTTAACTGATTTATTAATTACTTGTATAAAGCATCCAAATGCAGTTGGAAAAGTTTTTATAGTATCTGATGGGCCAGCGGTTTCTACAAAAGACTTTACAAATGCAATCGCTAAAGGTTTAGGCAAGTATAAACTGCAGTTACCTATACCTATAACAGCAATGCGCTTGGTTGGTAAAATTTTTGGAAAGTCGAGTGCCGTAGAGCAGTTACTTGGTAATTTGGAAGTGGATTCAAGCTATGTCACTCAAGAGCTTGGGTGGAAGCCACCTTATACAATGGAAGAGTCAATGCAGTCTTTAAAGGAAGTTAAACAATGATACGTTTACTTGATTTTTTGTTTTCACTTTTAGGATTGTTATTTGCAATGCCATTTTTAGTGATTTTGTACATTATTGCTTTATTTGATACCGGCTCCCCTATATTCATGCAAGAGCGAGTCGGTCGTAATAAAAAGCCATTTACATTGGTTAAGTTTAGAACTATGACTATTGATACTGCATCGGTAGCAAGCCACTTAGCTAGTACTGCATCAATCACACCTTTTGGTGGCTTTTTACGTAAAACAAAGCTAGATGAACTTCCACAGCTTTGGAATGTACTAAAAGGCGAAATGAGTTTAGTTGGTCCTCGGCCCGGTTTATTCAATCAAGAAGAGCTAACTCTCGCTCGTGAAGCTAAAAATGTGTTTTCAGTACGCCCAGGTATAACAGGCTTGGCTCAAGTAAACGAAATTGATATGTCTACCCCTGAGCTACTTGCTAAAACAGACCGTGAAATGATAGATACCCTTACAATTGGTAATTATTTTAAATATATACTAATGACGGTTACTGGTAGTGGCAGTGGTGATAGGGTTAAATAATATAAAGGTTCTAGGTTCTAGGTTCTAGGTTCTAGGTTAAAAGGTTAAGACAAGGAATTTCTGATGGATAGCTTTATCCGCTCAATTATTAATGCCCCGCGTGCTAAAAAGCGTGTTATTACTTTATGTATTGACTCACTTTTTATAGCCGCCGCTTTTTGGCTGGCGTTAATAGTAAGGCTTGATAGCTTAGAGCCATTAAGTGTTACTAGTAATTGGTTATTATTAATACTTTTAATTCCCATTAGTTTATATACGTTTATTAGCTTGGGCTTGTATCGCGCTGTTTTGCGGTATATGAACTCACAAGCAGTATGGGCCATTATACTCGGTACGCTTATCACTACGGTAAGCTTGGTGTTACTAGCATTTTTTGTTGGTATAGATATACCACGTACGATGCCATTTATTTTTGCTTGGTTATGTTTATTAACCGTAGGTGGCTCACGTATTATAGTGCGCGCACTGATAGGAAGAATGACCACCAGCAACAAAGATGCGGTCATTATTTATGGTGCGGGCTCGTCTGGGCGTCAATTAGCGACTGCTTTAAATGCAGGCCCTGAGTATTTTGTCAGTGCGTTTATTGACGACGACGTGACAAAACATGGCTCTATTATACAAGGCATACCGGTACGTGCGTTTAATGACATACATGAATTAATAAAAAAACGTAAGGCAACCAAAGTGCTGCTTGCTATGCCTAGTGAAACACGTTCAAGGCGCAAAGAAGTACTCGCACAACTTGAGCCATTAACCATTAAAGTACTTTCGATCCCGGGCATGGCCGATATTGTTGAAGGTAAAGCAAAACTCTCTGAATTTAGAGATGTTGAAATTGAAGATTTACTAGGTCGCGACCCTGTAACCCCTAAAGACGATTTAATGATTGCTAATATAACTGATAAAGTAGTCATGGTTACTGGTGCGGGTGGATCAATAGGCTCTGAGCTGTGTAGACAAATAGTTAAACTCAAACCAACTAAATTAGTGTTGTTTGAGCGCAGTGAAATTGCTCTTTATTCAATTGAAAAAGAATTGGGTGAATACATAACTAACAACACACTAAATATTCAACTCATCCCTATCATGGGCTCAGTACAACGTGTAAACCGCCTTGAAACGGTAATGAGAACCTTTGGTGTGCAAACCATCTACCACGCTGCTGCTTATAAGCACGTACCACTGGTTGAGCACAATGTAGTAGAAGGTGTCCGTAATAATGTATTTGGTACGTACTACGCCGCCAAAGCAGCTGTTGAGGCTAACGTAGATACCTTTGTTCTAATTTCTACGGATAAAGCCGTACGCCCGACAAATGTTATGGGGGCAACCAAGCGAATGGCTGAACTTGTTTTACAGGGATTAGCTCAAGAGCAAGGCGCTAAGCATAATACGCGCTTTTGCATGGTGCGCTTTGGTAATGTACTTGGCTCAAGTGGTTCAGTGGTTCCATTATTTAGGCGTCAAATAAAAGAGGGCGGCCCTATAACATTAACCCATCCTGATATTACTCGCTATTTTATGACCATCCCTGAAGCGGCACAGCTTGTAATACAAGCAGGCGCTATGGGCAAGGGCGGTGATGTATTCGTACTTGATATGGGCGACTCGGTAAAAATAAGTGATTTGGCAACCAAAATGGTTAGGCTATCGGGCCTCGAAATTAAAACCGACGATACCCCGCATGGTGATATAGAAATAAAGTGTACCGGCTTACGCCCAGGTGAAAAGCTGTATGAAGAGCTATTAATAGGCGATAACGTAGAGCAAACATCGCATGAGCGTATAATGACTGCACATGAAGTAATGCTGCCACTCAGTGAGCTTAATGTTTTTATTGATGCGCTTGATATTGCTTGTCATAACTTTGAGCATGAAAAAATTCGTCAACTATTACTCGATGCACCTACAGGCTTTAACCCAACCGACGGTATTTGTGATTTGGTTTGGAATGCCAGACTTGAAAATGAATCTAAAGATAATACTAAAAGCGTAAATAATGTAGTTAACCTTCAAAGCTAGGGTTAAAGTTAGCAACGAATTTCTTAGTTGATTCTAATTTTTAAAAGTATAAAAAGCGTGAGTTACACTCGCGCTTTTTGCTTTCTAAAATTTTATTTTTTAAAACCAATTTTTACTAAATTTATAAAGGAATAATCATGTCACGTAAGTATTTTGGTACCGATGGAGTAAGAGGTAAAGTAGGGACTTTTCCTATCACGCCTGATTTTGCAATGAAATTAGGCTGGGCCGCGGGTACTGTTTTAGCTTCTAGTGGTACAAAAGAGATTCTAATAGGTAAAGATACACGTAATAGCGGTTATATGTTTGAGTCAGCAATGGAAGCCGGCCTTTCTGCTGCAGGTGTTAATGTGGCATTTGTTGGGCCAATGCCTACACCTGCAGTTGCCTATTTAGCATCAACGTTTAGAGCTGATGCAGGCGTTGTAATTAGCGCATCGCATAATCCATATTACGATAATGGTATTAAATTTTTCAATAACTCTGGTACGAAATTAAACGATGAGCAAGAGCTTGAAATTGAAGCCTTACTTGAGCAAGCATTAAAAAATGATGCAATGCAGTGTGTAAGCTCAGAGTGTTTAGGTAAAGCAAGGCGTATTAACGATGCCGCTGGCCGATACATTGAATTTTGCAAAGGCATATTTGCCAAAGAATTAACCCTTGAAGGCTTAAAAATTGTTGTAGATAGCGCTAATGGCGCAGCGTATCACATTGCCCCTAATGTTTATTCAGAGTTAGGTGCTGAGGTGATCAGCATTAATGACAAACCCGATGGTTTAAATATTAACGAGCAATGTGGTGCTACGCATCTAGATAGCCTTCAAGCCGCTGTACTTGAACATAAAGCAGACTTAGGTATTGCGCTTGATGGTGATGCTGATAGGCTAATGCTGGTTGATGATGCGGGCAACGTTGTTGATGGCGATCAAATTTTATATATTCTGGCAAAAGCGGCGAAGTTACAAGGTAATATGAATGGCGGTGTTGTCGGTACGCTTATGTCGAACCTGGGCTTAGAGCTTGCACTTAAAGACATGGATATTCCATTTAAGCGTGCAAAAGTAGGCGACCGTTATGTTGTTGAGCAACTTAAAAACACCGGTTGGAAGTTAGGCGGTGAAGGATCAGGGCATATTCTACACTTAGACTATGCCAGCACGGGCGACGGTATTGTTGCATCACTGTTAGTTTTAACTGCGCTTATACAGCAAAAGCAATCATTAAAAGACTACGTAGCGGGTATGCAAAAACTACCGCAAGTACTTTTAAATGTGCGTTTAACACAAAATAATGCCGATGAAATACTTAATACTGACTCAGTAAAGCAAGCTGTACTTGATGCCGAAAGTATATTGGCAGACACAGGGCGTGTTTTATTGCGCAAATCAGGCACTGAGCCACTCATCCGCGTTATGGTTGAGTCTACCGATTCGGTGGCCTCACAAGCGCAAGCTGAGCATATAGCTGCTGCAATTAATAAACTACTTTGAGCTATAGTCATTTAAAAGTAATTTTAGAATATAGCATACGTGATGAAAACTTAGGTACTGACTTTACACTTTTTGTAACTAAATTAGTTAACCCAAAAGAGCAGAGTCACTTAAAAGCGGTTTAAGGTTTAGGTTTTAGGGGCTAGGAAGACAAAGGTTCTAGGAAGACAAAGGTTCTAGGAAAGTAAAGGTTATAGGTACTAGGAAAGTGACTAGGCGCTAGGTGTATTATAGCCCACAGCTCGAAGCTCATTGCCCGCAATCCATGGCTTTTCTCATTTTGTTCTCATTCACTTCTCTTTGTGAAAAATGGTTTTAAGTGATTTATTCACAAAGAGGTTAAGAGGCGCTGCGCTGAAGAGGGCATTTATTGTTTTAGGATAAGTATGGATACTAATCATCTCACGCAAAAAGTTATTGGATGCGCAATTGAAGTGCATAAACAATTAGGCCCAGGTTTATTAGAATCTAGTTATGAGTCTTGCCTTTTGTATGAGCTGGAACAAAGTGCTTTTATTGTTGAAGCACAAGTTTCACTACCAATTCACTATAAGGGTCTTGAGAACGAAGCAGGCTATAGATTGGGTTTATTAATACCCGGTAAATTAATAATCGAGTTAAAGTCAGTTGATAAGTTATTACCAGTTCATTCAGCGCAAACTTTGACGTATATGAAGTTGTCAAAAATCAAGGCTGGTCTGTTGATAAACTTTAATACAACTAAGCTTATTGATGGAGTAAAGCGGCTTAATTTAAGTGTTTGAAATAAATCGAGTAACTATGTCTTCTCATTTACGCTCATTCACTTCTCTTTGTGAAAATAGGTTTTAAGTAATTTATTCACAAAGAGTTTAAGAGGCGCTGCGCTTATGAGGTGAAAGGGTAAAGGTGCTAGAAAGTGATAGGAACTAGGTACTAAGCGAAAGGGCCAAGGAGCTAGGTTGAAGGTTTTTCATAGCCCGAAGCCCGAAGCCCGATAAAGCTTGCTTGTTTAACTTTTGCCCTTTAAACTTTTAACCAAGCCCATGGAAATTATAATTTTAAATTTGGATTATTCATGCCTAAATTGAACACCCTGTTTTTAAGCTGTGCAGCTGCACTTAGCTTGCCTATTGCCGCAGATGAAATAAACCACTATCAATCTTTTGCGGGTTATACCGGTTTAATTAATACCCCAAGCGCAGAAGTAATGGACTCTGGTGTAGTTGATATGGGCTACAATAATCAGCTTGATTTTAGAGGGCTGAAGTATATAGATGGCCATAATTTTATTGCTTCAGCTGGATTATTTAAGGGTTTTGAGGTTAGTGGGCAAATAGCATCTAACTCAATTCACGATAATTTATTTTATAGTGAGGGGCGTGGGCAAACCCGTGATTTATCGTTTAACGCTAAGTACCAAATACCTTACATACCTCAAGATTGGTTTAGTGTTGCTATTGGTATGAAGGATATTGGCGGCGCTGCGAATAATTATAAAACCCTATATGCCGTTGCCTCAAAAGAGTTATGGGATTTTAGGTTTAGTGCCGGTGTAGGTGCAAGTGACCGAGCAACTGGCCAGATGGATGGTGCTTTTGCGGGTATAGAGTGGCAACCGTTTAAGTGGTTTAGCTTGCTTACTGAGTATGATGCAGAGGCTGTCAATGCGGCAGCAAGGTTAACCATACCTAAAGAATGGTTATATGATATTGGTGAAATTACCCTAACCAGCCGCTTTTATAGTAGTACTGATTTTTCTGAGGATGAAAGCAATTATTGGGGGGTTAATTTTACCCTGCCTTTAAGTAACCAGGTCAATTACCCACAACCGGCTCCCGCGCCAACACACACTACCGCGGCGTTACCGGCTAAAACCAGTTTAAAACAGCACGCAACAGTTAATGCGCCAACGCCTAGTACGGCAAACGCAGCGCTAAAGCGTGCTAATAATACGGCTAACAAACACACCACCACGCAAGCCGATGTTGCGCGCAGCGGTGTGCATTCAGCGCCTTTAGGTGTTACCTATAGCGAGCCTACGCTTAACAAACAAGCTTTAGCATTAAAAACACAACTAGCTAAAGACGGCTTTGAAAACATAGCCGTGGCTTACAGCGTTGACAAGCAAATATACATTGAGTTTGAAAACGCCACCTTTAACCGTAACGACATAGACGCGTTAGGGTTAGTATTAGGCCGAGTAAGCGAAATAATTACCGAGCAACAGGCTGGGTTTCATATTCAGTTAAATAAATACAATATTGCGCTGTTTACCTTACAAGGCGAGGTAGACAACTACCGCGAATTTATTGTTAATGGTATTACCCCCGATTTAGCCATAACACAAAATGCAGTAACCCCACCCGGTGGGCTTACCTGGATTGGCGCAACGTATGCTAACTCACCTTATTTTAAACCGCGCTTAACCTTAAGCCCCACTATTAGTAATACCTATGCTACAGAGTTGGGTGTATACGATTACTCGTTAGCGCTAAAAGCTGATTTAGAAGTGCCTTTATGGCAAGGCGGCGGGGTTATAGTAAGCGGCCAAGTGCACTTGGCTAATAGCGACGATTACGACAAAAACAAACCGTATCATAACTACAGAAAAGAAACCGGCATAACACGCGCGGCTGTACATCAAACCTTTAAATTGCCGTTTGGTTTTTATAACCAAACGCAAGCGGGCTTTTTTAAAGAATATTACGACTTTGAGGGCATAACCAACGAAACCGCGTGGTTAAGCAAGCAAGGCCGCCATAAAGTAAGTGCCAAGTTAGGTTATTTTGAATACCAAGATTACCTAGGCAGCGAAGAATACCAAGCCCTTTCGTATCAATATAATTGGGTTGAACAAAATATGACCCTGCACGCCCAAGTGGGTAACTACTTTTACGGCGACAGCGGCGTTAAGTTAGAAAGCCGTTTTTGGTTTGGCGACAGCTACATTGGGTTATTTTATGAAAATACCGATGCCCAAAAAGCCGGTGCCAGTATTAGTATTCCGCTAACGCCGCGTAAAGATATGGCAGTTACTCGCTACGGGCAAGTAACCGGTACTAGCGAGTACAGGCATAGCATAAGCTCGCAAATTGGTGAGTCGCATAATCGTTTGGTATTTAACCAAGGGTATACCCCAGGTACAGCGGTAAATTTAGATAATTTACTGTTAAATCAGGGGCGTGCGTCTAGCGATTATATTTACGCTAACTTAGCCCGACTAAAAGAAGTGTACTTAACTTACCGGTAACAATTTCGGTAACAATTTTTTAGCCTAACTATTGTACAAGTTACTAGTTAGTCTATATGATAATAACAAATTAACTGTTTGGCGCTTTATGCGCCTAATTAAAAAATGTTGGTTTTTTGCCCTTTTTGTTGCGTTATAACTATACTTTTTTAAAGTATGCACTACTATATTAACGAGTAAAAAACCTTGTTTATTGATTGTTTATATAAAGGAATAAAAGGACTCCCTATGTTAACTAACAAAAAATCGCTATTAGCCCTGTCTGTAGCATCAACGTTCGTTCTTACTGGCTGTTTAAGCGATGATGACGATAATAAAGTAACACCACCACCGCCGCCGCCACCGGCTGTAGTAGTTCCACCTGAAGCACCTGCAGAAATTAGCGCTGTAGTTTTTGGTAGCGTAGTAGACAGAGCTACAACTGATGTTGTTTCTTCTGAAGTATCGTTTTTTGAGAATGGCGAAGCCTCTACAAACGTTGTTGATGTAGACGGTAACGTTACATCTTCAGTTGTTTCTGAAGATGGTAGCTTTACTTTTCAGTTAAAAGAAGGTGCTAGCGTTTCTCAGGTTACTGCGGTTGTAACTGCATCTGGTTACGTTACAAAAAGCTTTGTAATTGACCTTTCTGATTTTGGTGACGGCGACGTAGAAGTTCAATTACCATTAACTTCAGTAACATCTGAAGGTGTTGCTGCTGTTTCAAAAGATTCTGAAATTTCAGGTGGTAGTTCAGCAGACGACATTACAGCCAGTGTTGAAGGCGACAAAGCGTCGGTAGTTATTCCTGGTGGCACTACTTTACAAGATGCTGACGGTAACATTGTAACGGGTAACTCAGTTAACCTATCTGTTATTACTGGCGACACAAGTACTTCTACAGGCGCTGCAATTACTCCAGAAGGTTTAGAGTCTGGTGATGCAGACACAATTGTAACACCAGTAACTGTAGCAAGTGTAAACATGGTTGATAATAACGGTGTGAAAATTAAAAAATTCTCACAACCTATCAACGTTAACATGGCATTACCTGTAAGCAAAGGTTTTGTAACAGGTGACGAATTAACTCTTTCTTCTCAAAACGAAGATACGGGTGAATGGACAACTGAAACTGAAAAAGTAACAGTAGGTGCATTATCAACTACTGATAGCAATTTTTACAACGCTAGCTTTATGACTGATCACTTAACATTCTTTGTGGCATCTCAAGAAGAAGCACGTTGTACTGACGGCGTTCGCTTGTTGTTCTCAGGTGACGATGTGCCAGCTGGTGGTTTATACGCAACGCTTAGCTCAAGTGATGGTTATGGTGTTTTATTCGTAAAACCTAATGCTGCTTCATCAGGTGCTAATTATAACCCTAATGTTTCTGCAAATGCAGAAGGCCAGCTTACGATAACTGACCGTGAAGGTAATTCGTGGTTTGCATCAGACGGCGAAATTCCACTGTGTGGTGATGTTAACGTAACGCTTGCGTCTCCAGTTACTTACCAATCAGAGTCTTTAGCTATTGTTGCTCAGTGTAGTAACGATACTGATGTTTCTGTTGGTGCTTCTGGTGCGTTAGTTAAATACAGCAGAACTGGCAAAGCTTCTAAAGTTGCTAAAGGTGATGGCGCAGGTAATTATGCCCTTAACGACATGATCGATGGTGAAACTTACAACGTAACTGTTAAATATAAAGGTTCATTAGCAGACATTGCTGATGCTGCATTTACTGTAACAGCTGACGGTGAGAACGAAACTCGCACTGAGTCTTTAGAGTGTGATACAACTACTGGCGGTACCGGTGGTACTGGCGGTAACTAATATTTTGTTAGTTCCTATTGGGGATTAAGCCTAAAAGCCGCATTTATGCGGCTTTTTTTCGTTTTGGGGAAGGGGGAAAGGTAAAAGAGCAGATTTTAGAAATCAGATAGCAGAAATCAGAAATCAAGCAGAGTCGAACCTATTTTTTAAGCTATTTTATTTTCAGCCCCTAAACCACCTACTTCAGTAGGTGGTTATCATCAAATAGGCTTTGCCTGTAAAAAGTACTCATGTTAATTCCTTAGTTGATTTTTAGCGAAGTCACAAAAGGAAAAAACATG
>Ga0207889_1000188_pt1 | contig 26629 bp, 24 predicted proteins | sample LinPmetageLP47_FD_184058 | JGI IMG/M metagenome (GOLD analysis project Ga0207889, IMG submission 184058) | Marine viral communities from the Pacific Ocean - LP-47 (SPAdes) | ecosystem: Environmental > Aquatic > Marine > Oceanic | place: Pacific Ocean | collected 2011-06-12 | reverse complement strand
GACCTTCGTTGCTCTGCTCGTCGGTGGATGCGACCCAGCGCTCGTCGGTGGCCACGACCGACACGGATGACCAATCCAGTGCAGTCTCGCTCAAGCGCTCGAACAGCTCGACCGGCGAGCTGCCGCCGGCGACGGCCAATGCTGCCCGCCCGCGCGCGGCAATGCCGGCTTCGAGACGTTCGGCCACCTCCACGGCCAATGCCGCGCTGGCCTCGCTGCGGCTGTCATAACTCTGCATGGCCTGTCTGTTCATTGCTTGATCTCCGATTCTTTCTCACTGTCCACCGCATTCTGGCCGGGCGCAGGATTGAACCAGCGGCGACGATCGCGATCCAGCAGCATCACCGACTGTGTCGGGCCCCAGCTGCCGGCCATATAGTCTTCCGGCTCGATATCCTCGGCCGTCCAGTTGTCAATGATGCGATCGATCCACCGCCAGGCGGTTTCAATTTCATCGCGGCGCATGAACAGCGCCGGATTGCCGCGCAGCACTTCCATGAGCAGTCGCTCGTAGGCATCCGGATAGTTGACCGCAAACGCATCGGAAAAATGCAGGTTCAGCGGCAGACTGCGCATGCGAAAGCCACCGGGGCCGGGCTCCTTGGTCATCAGCGTGAGTTGGACGCCCTCTTCCGGCTGCAGGCTCATCACCAGCCGGTTGGGCTCCAGCGCCTGGTCGCCAAAGATCGAGTGCGGCACCGGTTTGAACTGGAACACGATCTGCGACATCTTGCGCGGCATGCGCTTGCCGGTACGCAGATAGAACGGCGTCCCGTTCCAGCGCCAGTTGTCGATCTCGGCCTTGATCGCGACAAACGTCTCGGCCTGATGATCGGCACGATCCACGCCGGCCGCCTCGCCTTCTTTTGCGTACCCGGGAACGGGTGACTCGTCGATGATGCCCGCGGTATAGCGCCCGCGCACCGTCACCGTGTCGACCGTTTCATCCGTGATCGGCTTCAGGGCCTTCAGCACCTTGATCTTTTCGTTACGAATATCGTCGTGATGCATGCTCGCCGGCGGTTCCATCGCCACCAGGCACAGCAGCTGCAGCATATGGTTCTGAACCATGTCCCGCAGCGCGCCGGTGCGCTCGTAGAACTCGAAGCGATTGCCGGCACCCAGTTCCTCGGCAACGGTGATCTGCACATGATCGACTGCGCCGCGCTCCCACAGCGGCTCGAACAACGAATTGCCAAAGCGTAGTGCGAGCAGATTCTGCACCGTCTCCTTGCCCAGATAATGGTCGATCCGGTAGATCTGCGATTCGTCGAAGACCGCACCCACCGCATCATTGATGGCACAGGCCGAGGGATAATCCTCGCCCACCGGCTTTTCCAAAACGATGCGCGAGCGCTCGTCGACCAGTCCGGCATCACGCAGATGCTGCGATACCGGGCCGAACAGCGACGACGACGTAGCCAGATAATAGACCCGTACGCGCGCATGCTCGCCGTCGAGCGTCGCACCCAGATCAGCCCAGCCGTCATCAGCCATAAGATCCAGACACTGATGGCGCAGACGCGCTGAAAAACGCATCCAGACGTCTTCATCCACCGGATTGGGCGCGAATTGCTCTTCGAGTGCCTCACGCACCCAGGCCGCATAGTCGGCGTTGCTCATGTCCGAGCGTGACACGCCCACGATAAGGCTGTCGTCGCTGAACTGCGCATCGCGATCCCGATGATAGAGCGCCGGCAGCAGCTTGCGCTCGGCCAGATCGCCGGTGCCGCCGAAGATCACGAGGTCGAACGGGTCGACCGGTACGAATTCCGCCATGGTGTCTTTTTCCTGTTCCCGCGGGCTTGGCGATCAACCACTGCACGAATCGTGCAAACAGGCGGGCCCGTCGCACGACAGGCCCGCCGATACCGCCGTTCAGCGCACAGGCGCTACGGCCGTCACTCGCGCAAGAGCACCAGCTTGCCGCTGTGTTCACCGCCCTCCATGGTGCGATGCGCCTCGACCGCGTCTTCGAAGGCGAAGGTCTGATCCAGCACCGGCTTGAGCTTGCCGGCCTCGAACAGCGGCAGCAGCTGATCGTTGAACAGCTGAGCCAGGATGATCTTGCGCTCGATTGGCAGGCTGCGCATGGTCATGCCGACCAGGCTCAGACGTCGCCGCAGCAGCGTTCCCATGTTGATCTCGGTCTTGGCACCGCCGATCACGCCGACCTGGACCTGACGGCCCTCGTCGCGCAGTGCGGCCATGTTGTCCTTGAGCACCGAGCCGCCGACGAAATCGAGAATCACGTGGGCGCCGCCGGTGGCCTGCTGTACTTGATCGGCCACGCCGGCATCGCCGTCGAGTACGCTCATATCGAAGCCGCGATCGAAGCCCATGGCCTTGAAGCGCGCGTCGAGATCATCCAGGCGGGGTTGGCTGCGCGAGGTGGCAATACTGCGCGAACCCAGCGCATGGATCAGCTGCAGGCCGGCCTGCCCGACGCCCGAGGTCGCACCGCGTACCAGCGCCCACTGACCGGGCTGCAGATTGCCTTCCAGAAACAGCGCGCGATAAGACGTCAGAAACGCCTCCGGCATGGCCGCGGCCTGGGCCCAGTCATAGTGCTGGGGGATCGTGAGGGTATCGCGCTCGTGCGCAACCAGCCTTTCCGCATAGGCGGCACCGCCGATGAGCCCCATCACCGCGTCGCCCACCTTGCGCGTAAGCACGCGTTCGCCGACCTCCACCACCTCGCCGGCGTATTCCAGCCCGGGGCAGCGCGGATCAAAACCCTTGGGCGGCGGATAACCACCCATGCGCTGGATCACATCGGCCCGGTTGATGCCAATGGCCCGGATATCGACCAACACCTCATGCGGACCGGGCGTCGGATCGGGCAGTTCGCCCAGTTTCATTGCTTCCGGCTTGCCCGGCTCTTCAACCAACCATGCACGCATAGATGACTTCCTTATGATTTGAAATGACTAATGACTGGAGGCCAGATTCAGGCCGACAACGCCTAACAGGATGAGCGCAATACAGCCCAGTCGCCAGGGGGTGAGCGCTTCGTCAAAGAACAGCATTGCGATCACGCTGACCAGAACAATACCCATGCCGGCCCATACGGCGTAGGCAATACTCACATCGATACGTTTGAGCGCGAGCGCCAGACAGGTGAACGACGCCAGGTAGAACACCACGATCGCCACCGTCGGCCAGAAACGGGTCAGGCCGTCCGAGAGTTTCATGCACGTCGTGCCGGCAACCTCCAGCCCGATGGCTGCAGCCAGTAAAAGCCAACTCTGCACGGTAACTCCATCGGCGAGGCGCATTGTCTAACGGCGCAGCCTACCCTCGCCGCGCATTACCGGCCAGTGGACGCCGCCCGTTCAGCGGCGCACGGATGTTTTGGTTTAGAATTGTGCGTATCCAACAGGCCGCGCTCAAGCGGCTCCATCTGACTCCGGAGATCGCACATGACTAAAACAATCAGTCTCTTCGCCGCCGCAGTGCTGACCATCGCCTCGATAAGCGGCTGTGCCGGTTGGTCCAATTCCGATACCGGTACCGTACTCGGCGGCGTCGCCGGCGGTGCGGTCGGTTCGCAGATCGGCAGCGGCCGGGGCGCAACCATCGCTACGGTCGTGGGAACGCTTGCAGGTGCCGCACTCGGGAACCGCGTTGGCGGGCGTTTCGATCAGCGCGACCGCAACGAGTTCGGCAGTGCCCTGGAATCCAACCAGACCGGCAACACGTCGACCTGGACCAACCCGGACACCAACAACAACTATCGCGTGACCCCGACCAACACCTATAACAGCGGCAACCAGCCCTGCCGCAACTTCACCATGAACGCGAACGTCGAGGGCCAGCCGGAAAAGGTCAACGGCACCGCCTGTCGTCAGGCCGACGGCACTTGGAAGGTGCAGTCCTAAGCGCTGACGTATTTCTCATGAAGCCGGGCGCCGCCCGGCTTTTTTATGTCCAGGAGACTCTCTCATGGCTCGTAACGTGCCCGAACGCCACGAATATCGCTGGTTCTGCGATATGCCCACGCGCTGGATGGACAACGACGTCTATGGCCACGTGAACAACGTGACCTACTATTCATATTTCGACACCGTCGCCAACCGGTATCTGATCGAGCTTGGCGGGCTGGATATCCATAACGCGCCGATCGTCGGTTTCGTGGTGGAGTCGTCCTGCCAGTACCACGCGCCGGTCGCGTTCCCGCAAGCACTGGATGCCGGCATGCGGGTCGAGCATATCGGCAACCGCTCGGTGACCTACGGCATTGCCATATTCAAGACGGGCGAAGATTCGGCCAGTGCCCACGGCAGCTTCGTGCATGTGTTCGTGGACCGCCAGACCAACAAGGCCGTGCCGATCCCCGACGATATGCGCACCGCACTCGAGGCGATCAGGCAATAGAAGCCAGCGCTGTAGACACCCACGCGGCTCGCTCTCTCGCATCGAGCTCGTACGGCGCCGCCCACTGAGAGCAAGACGGCCGCGATCGAAGACTATCCGCTCGCGGCCGTCACCCACTCAAGCTATCGAGCGACGGGCGGAATGATGCGCTCGGCGATCAGCCGGTCGAACAGATCGAAGAACGACGCGCGCGTCTCACGATGTGCGTCAAAGCCGAAATCACGACACTTGTTCACGTCGTTGACGCATTCCTGGGTACGACCGAGATCGCCGTCGGTATGCCACCACGAGGCGATTTTGGCGACGTCGGGCTCGACCAGTTCGTGGGTCTTGGCAATCGCGCGCCACTCGTCGTCGATGCCGGCCATCTGATCGTCCAGCGGCTGCGGTGTCTCGGGACAATCGGCTATATCCACGCCGAAATATTCGCCGATCTCGGTCCACATCCGACGCCACCGGAATACGTCTCCGTTGACCGTGTTGAAGGCCTGATTCGCCGCACCCGGTGCCAGGGCCGCCCATTCCATCTGGCGGGCCAACAGCAACGCATCGGTCATGTCGGTCAGAAAATTCCACTGATCGGTCGAACCGGGAAAGACGAACTTGCGGCCTGTCGCCGCACAGATCGATGCGTAGATCGCAATCGTCTGGCCCATGTTCATGACGTTGCCCGGCGCATAGCCGATGACCGTATGCGGACGATGCACGTTCCAGGCGATGTCATAGCGCCTGGCGACGTCCAGCATGATGTCTTCGAGCGTGTAGTAGAAATTCTCGCCCGGCACCCGCTCGGCGGACTCGCGGAACGGCGTTTCCACGTTGCCGCTGCCGTAGACCTCGAAGGCGCCGAGATATTGCTTGGTGCCGGTGACCAGCGACACATGCTTGAGCGTGGACGCATCGAGGCCTTCGAACAGATTGTTCATCATCGCGCCGTTGGCCTTGACGTTCTCGGCCTCGGTATCGCGCTGGGTCCAGGTGCAATAGAACACGTGCGAGATCGGCAGGCCCTTGAGGGCTTTGGCTGTAGCGTCGGCGTCCAGCAGGTCGGCGGCAACCGGGATGACGCCCGCAGTCTGCGACGGGGTGCGCGACAGGCCGTAGACCGTCCAGCCGCTGGCGGTGAGATAACTTGCGAGGTTGCCGCCGGTGATACCGGTGGCCCCTACGACGAGTGCAATTCCTTTCTGCATTTGAAGACTCCAGATATGAATGAAGCAGGTCTCGCTACGGCGACCCTCTGTGTCATCCACTATCAGCCCGAGCCTTTGTTGCTACAATCCATGCCTTGGCAAATGTCCTTTGCGATATGCGCAAACCAGTCGATCTCAACGCCCTGCGTACATTGGCCCAGGTGGCCGTCTCGGGCAGTTTCAGCGCCGCGGCCGAGCGCATGCAGCGCAACGTGTCGTCGGTATCGCGACAGATTGCCGGGCTCGAGGAAGCGCTTGGCCAGCGCCTGTTCTATCGGCATACCCGTGCGGTGCGGCTTACCGATGACGGTCAGCGCTATATCGACACGGTACGCCCGCTGCTCGACGGCCTGGACCAGGCTACGGAATCGGCCTTCCGCGCCGACGGTACGCCCAGCGGTGTGCTGCATATCAACGGGCCGGTCGCCTTCTGTCAGCGTCAGCTCATGCCGCTTATTGCAGACTTCCAGCGTCGCTATCCCGCCGTGCGCGCCGAGCTTCGGCTGACCGATACGTTTGTCGACCCGGTACAGGCCGGTGCCGATATCACCTTTCGCGTGGGCGAGCTGGCCGACTCGTCCCTGATCGCCCGGCCGCTTGCAGCCATGAATTATGTGCTGGCGGCCGCGCCGGCGTATCTGCAGGCACGCGGTGTCCCGACTACGCCCGCGGCACTGCTGGAACACGACTGCCTGCGTTATCAGGGCGACTACGGCCGTCAGTTCTGGTTTGTGCGCCCACAGTCGCAGGCCGCCTTCGAACGCCTCGAAATCGATGGCCCGCTCTATAGCGACAACGCCCTGAGCCTGCTCGAAGCCGCGCTGCTCGGCCAGGGGCTGGTGCTGTTCCCTAGCTGGTTGATGGACCGGGAATTGCGCGCCGGCACGCTGGTGCCGGTGCTGGCTGATTTCGACTGGGCGATCAGCCCCGAATCGCGTCGTATTCATATGGTCTATGCCAAGTCGCGCCTGGCCGCACCCAAGGTGCGCGCATTCATCGATCATGTACTGGACAGCGTCGGCGATCCGCCGGTATGGGACTGCTGGGCGCAGCCGCACAGGTCATCCGGCCCCGCGCCGCCCTGATACGCTGACCCGCTTGGGACGCCGCAGGGGCAGACAATGGAGCAGGACAGGCAAACAGCGGCGCTGAGCGCACGCGACTACGACGTCGAGATCGTCAATCCGCATGACGGAACGGTCATCGTGTTCACCGTCATGCAGCCCGCGCTGGACGAGCACACAACCGCACCGCTGATTGTCCACGGACACGGCTTTGGTGGCGCACGCCTGGGCGGGCGCGACCAGCGCTCGATCTACGAGGCGCTCTCGGGCGGCCTGCTGCCCTCGACCGAAGCGGCACGCCGGGCCGCCAACGCCGGTTATTTCGTGATCAGCTTCGACCAGCGCGGCTTTGGCGATTCAGCCGGCAACGTCAACATCATGGATCCGGCCCTGGAAGGAGCCGATATCAGTGCGATCCTCGACTGGGCCGAACAGGACATGGCCCACACCGACCGACTTGCCCGCCGCGACGGCCGACCCGTGGTCGGCGGCCTGGGGCTGTCCTACGGTGGCGGCTTCCAGTTCATCGGTGCCTGCGTGGACAATCGCTTCACCGCGATCGTGCCCACCGCCACCTGGCATGACCTGAGCTACAGCCTGGCGCCGGACAATGTCATCAAGACCGCCTGGGGCGCTGCATTGGTCGCACTCGGCATGCCCACATCCGGCATCGACCTGGATCCGATGCTCTACCGCGCGCTCATCGAGGCGCTGGCCTCGCCGTTGACCGGTAGCGGGCTGTCCGACCACGTCGCAGACGAGCTCTACAACCACAGCCCGGCCTCGTTCTTCGACGGCTGTATCGCCCGCGACGGCGCACGCGTGGCCGCCCCGCAACAACGCCCCGCCCCCAGGGTCGACGCCCTCATCATTCAGGGCGTCGGCGATACCCTGTTCAATCTCAACGAAGCCGTGGCCAATGCGCAGGGCCTCAGAGCTGCCGGCAACGATGTGCACCTGATCGCGGTCCGCCACGGGCATAGCCTGCCGTTTCTGCAGAATATCGACCGGATCGCCTATCAGACCGAGGCCAACCTGCACTGGGGCGATCAGCGCGTGGAGACCGCGGCCATCGAGCTGGCCTATCTGGACTGGAAGCTCAAGGGCATTGAGCCAGAACATGAGCTTCCGCATTGTACGGTGATCGTCGACGATCGCACCGGCGTCGTCTTCGACGAGATGCCGCACGGCATGGACGCCGGCGGCGAACGCTTCGAGTTCGAGGGCCAGGCCGTCACCGGCGGGCTGGATCTGCTGCTGGGCGTATTTCGCGAAAACACCCTCGGCGGCTTGTGGGAGCTGGTCACCGGCACGGTAGAAAATTCCGTGGCCGTGCTCAAGCGGCTCTGGACAAGCCACGGCAAAGACCTGCGCGCCGAGGACACCGGCGTGCTCGCACGACTGGTCAACGCCCTGCCCACCGAACACGTCGACGAACTGGCCAGCGGCGGCGTCTTCATCAGCCTGACCCGGATCGAGCAGGACGATCGTGCCGTGATCGGTATTCCACGCGCCCAGCTGGAAGTCACCGGCGACGCGCCGTCACCGGTGGCATTCGTGGGCCTGGGCATCCAGCGTGCGGGCCAGTCTGCGACCCTGCTCGTCAACGACCAGCTCTGCCCGATCCGCGGCCTGGGCGTGCGTGATATCGAGCTCAACGGCGTGGCCGAACGGCTGTTGCCGGGCGACGAACTGGGGGTGCTCATCTATGGCTATCACCCCCAGTATCTGACCAGCTTTTCGCTGATACCCGGTCGCCTGCGGGTCAGTGGCTGGATCGAGGTGCCGCTGCTCGATCTGTCTGAGCTTTGAGATAAGCGCCCTGACCAGCGCGACCCGCACGTGCGCACCGGCAGACTGTTAATCTATTGTGCATTAATCGAATGTCGGAAAACTGATGTCTGCACTTGCCGCCTTCGGGGTTGGCCTGGCCACGGCCATCGTGCTGCTGGTCGTCGTCTGGCTGATCCAGCTCAAGACCCGTAACGCCGGGCTTGTGGATGTGGTCTGGTCGGCCGCGGTCGGCATCCTGGGCGCCGAATATGCGTTGCTGGGCGATTCGCCGGGCGTGGCACGGGTGCTGCTGGCCGCGCTCGCGCTCACCTGGGCGTTCCGGCTGGCCGGCTATCTGGCGGTGCGCATGCGCGGCGCGCCGGAGGATTCACGCTATGCCGCGGCGCGCAAGTCCTGGGGCCGCAAGGCCGATCTCTACATGCTCGGCTTTTTTGTCTTCCAGGCGGTGATCGCCGCCATCCTGTCGATCCCGTTTCTGGTGGTGGCCTATATGCCGCAGGCGCCGTCGTGGTGGGTCGTCCTGCTTACACTGGCCGTGTGGTTTGTTGCGGTCGTCGGCGAAGGCACGGCCGATGCCCAGCTCAAGGCGTTCAAGGACAAACCCGAGAACAAGGGCAAGGTCTGCACCCAGGGCCTGTGGCGCTACTCGCGGCATCCGAACTATTTCTTCGAATCCCTGCATTGGGTGGCCTATGTCGTGCTGGCCATTGGTGCACCCTACTGGTGGGCCACGCTGGGCAGCCCGATCATCATGGCCTGGCTGCTGCTCAAGGTCTCGGGCATACCGACTATCGAGGGCAAGGACGCCGCCGATAAACGTGAGGGCCACGACGAATATGTGCGCACCACCAGCGCCTTCATTCCCTGGCCGCCCAGAAAATGAGCCACAGACAGATTTGCCGGAGCCTGCGTCTTGGATAGCCTACCCATCGAACTCTGCGAACGCGGCCTGGTGCCCGATCGCGCTGCCCGCGCGGGCATGCGTCGGCTGATCGGCACGCGCCTGACCAGCCCCGAAGCCAAGGACCCGGAGCAGCGCAGCAAGCATATGCGTGCCTTTGTCGAGCGCGCATCGACAGGCCCCATAGCCCAGCACACCGCCGATGCCAACGCGCAGCATTACGAAGTGCCGGCAGCGTTCTTCAGGCAGGTGCTGGGCGCCCATCTGAAATACAGCGGCTGCCTGTTCGAGCCCGGCATCGACAACCTCGACCAGGCCGAACACGCCATGCTCGCGCTCTACGCCGAGCGGGCGCGTCTGCGTGACGGCCATCGGATTCTGGATCTGGGCTGTGGCTGGGGCTCGTTCGCACTATGGGCCGCCAAACGCTATCCGCGCGCCGAGATTCTGGCTGTATCCAATTCGGCCACTCAGCGCGCGGCCATCGAGGCCATGGCCACCGAGCGCGGGCTGACCAATCTCGTGGTGCAAACCTGCGATATCAACGTATTCGACCCGGGCGAGCGCCGCTTCGATCGAGTCGTCTCGGTCGAGATGTTCGAGCACATGCGCAACTACCGCGAACTGTTCGCGCGCATCAGCCGCTGGCTGACCGCCGACGGCCGTCTGTTCGTGCATGTCTTTGCGCACAAATATCTCGCCTACCCGTTTCAGGACGACGGCGAATACGACTGGATGGCACGGCATTTCTTCACCGGCGGCGTCATGCCCAGCGAGAATCTGTTCGCCCGGTTCCAGGAGGATCTGGTCCTCAAGGACAGCTGGTGGCTGTCGGGTAATCACTATCGCGACACCTCCAACGCCTGGCTGGAACGCATGGACGCCGCGGCCGAGGAGGTCGAATCGTTGTTCGTAGATACCTACGGCGAACGCAATGCCAAGCGCTGGATCAACCGCTGGCGCATGTTCTTCATGGCCGTAGCCGAACTGTTCGGCTACGACAACGGCAATGAATGGGGTATCGCTCATTATCTTTTTGCGCCAAGGGCCGGCGCGACGCACACCGCGGCCACGCCGCAGGAAGAATCCGCATGAAGACTGCTCTCGCCCTGACCCTTCCCATTGGTGCGCTCGGTTTCGCGCTGCTCGCCGCGCCTGTGTTCGCCCAAGGCGAGGCAGCAAGCGAGACCGGCGACATGCGCTGCTTCAACGGCTATGCCTACACGCTCCAGGGCGGCGAATACCGCTACACCGAGCATCACGAACAGCAGCTCTCGGGCGACAAGGTCACCGCCTGGGACGTGGATTTCGTCGGCCGTGACGGCCAGATCATCGCCACCAAGCATATGGACTTCAGCGCCAGCGATACGGTGCCGGTCTACACACTCGAGATTCCGGCCGACGGCTACAGCGAAGGCATTCGCCATGACGGCGATACCTGGACCATGTTCCGCAAGGAATCGAGTGAGGCGAGCGAGGAGACCAAGACCTTCAAGATCGAGCCGACCATGGCGGCCGACAGCGGCTTCAACGCACTGGTTCAGCAGAACTTCGACAGCCTGCAGAGCGGCGAGACCCTGCCGTTCAAGTTTGCGGCAGCTGGCCGCCAGGGCGTGGTCAACCTGAAAGCATCCAAAACCGGCACGACCGACTTCGAGGGCAAGCAGGCGGTCGTGTTCAACGCCGAACTGGATATGTTCCTGGTCAATTATTTTGTCGACTCACTGACGCTGACCTACGATCCGCAAACCAGGCACCTGCTCGAATACCAGGGCATCGGCAACATGCACGACGCCTCGGGCAAGGTGTATCCGGTGCGCGTGACCTACGCCAGCAAGATACCCGATGTGGCCCGGGACAACGGTGCGCCCGCCGACGGCTGTGGTGCGTAAACCCCGGCCGACGCCACGGCGAGTGAGCACGTCAAACTGATCAAGCGACGGACGACTGCTCGCCGCGGCTGCCTGATGTAGTCACAAGCGCTCATCAGCCCGGTCCGCGCAAAGCGCGTCGGTCAAGGCTGGGATACGGACGCTATGCTCTTATGCGCTGAGCCAGCCTGCGCAAGCACCGCCTGTGCTGGATGCAACTAATCGCCAATACTGTATCGCGGACATATGGATCAAGCTTGAAGGACTGCACGGTTTGCCCTGAATCTCGCGACCCGCAATGGCCTGCTGCTCGCAGCGACGACCGTGCCCCAACGCTACGACCATCAACAGGGATCAAATAATGCGCCATCATTCCTTCAAGCGCCTCGTATTCATGCTCGCAGCGACGGCGAGCCTGGCTGTCGCCGCGCTGGCCGTGCCCGGCCAGGCGTTTGCCGCAGACGGCCCGATCGTGATCAAGTTCTCGCACGTTGTCGCCAACGACACGCCCAAGGGAGAAGGCGCGCAGCTGCTGCAGAAACTCGTCAAGGAGCGCCTGGGCGACAAGGTCAAGATCGAGATCTACCCCAATTCATCGCTGTACGACGACACCAAGGGCCTGAACGCGCTGCTCACCGGTGACGTACAGCTGCTTGCGCCGTCGATGGCCAAGCTCGGCCAGTACAGCGACAGCGTGCAGCTGTTCGATCTGCCCTTTCTGTTCGACGATCTGAAGGCGCTCACACGTTTTGAGCAGGGTTCCGGCGGGCAGAAGATCCTGCAGTCGATGAAGGGCCATAACATCCTCGGCCTGGCTTACTGGCACAACGGCCTGCGCCAGCTGACCTCGAACAAGCCGCTGGTCACCCCGCGCGACGCACGCGGGCTCAAGCTGCGGGTCGAGCCCTCGAAAGTGCTGGCCGCACAGATCAGCGAATTGCACGCCCTACCGCGCAAGATGGCCTTTGGCGAGGTCTATCAGGGCATGCAGACCGGCGTGGTCGATGGTCAGGGCGGCAACACCTGGTCGAACATCTACAGCCAGAAGTGGAATGAAGTCCAGAGCGACATGACCGAGTCCAACAACGGCGTGCTCGACTACATGCTCATCACCAATGCCAAGTTCTGGGACTCGCTGCCCGACGACGTTCGTGGCCCCCTGAACGATATCCTTGCCGAGGTCACCGAGTCCGTGAACGGCAAGGCCAGCGCGCTCAACCAGCAGGCCAAGCAGGACATCATCGATGCCGGCAACACCGAGATCCACGAGCTCGACAAGGACCAGGTTCAGGAATGGCGCGACGCCATGCAGCCCGTGGTCGAACAATTCAGCGACGAAATCGGTCCCGATCTGATCAAGGCCGCGCAGCAGTCCAACGAATCCTGATTCGCACACTGATTCACGAGAGACGCCGATGCTGCTGATGCGCGTCTGGAACCGGCTGGAAGAGGCAATTGTCATCTTCTGCCTGACCGGCATGACACTGGTGACCTTCGCCTATGTGGCGATCACCAATCTCTACGGCCTGTTCTACGATCTGGCTGACGCGTTCCCGGCACTGGAAACACCGGCCTTTGCGGTCGGTGATTTCCTGCTGTCGCTGGCGCAGGGCATGACCTGGAGCCTGGCGGTCACCACGACATTGTTCGCGTGGATGATCTTTGTCGGCGTGGCCTACTGCGTACGCATTGGCGCGCACATCGGCGTGGATCTGCTGGTGCGTCTGTTTCCGGAGCGCCTGCAGCGCGTATTCGGCGTGCTTGCCTGTCTGATCTTCATCGGCTATGCGGGCCTGCTCATGGTTTCCAGCTTCACCTGGCTGCAGTCGCTGATGGTCAACAACGTCGGCGCCGAGGATCTGGATGTATTTGGCATCAAGGAGTGGCACGTCGCGCTCGTCGAGCCGATCGGCATGGCCCTGGTCGTGGCCCGCCTGGTCGAGGTGCTGATCAATATCCTGCGCGGCAAGCAGCTGGGCCTGGAGCAATCCAACGAAGCCAGCGACGCCCTGTCGCTCATGGAGCGGCATCTGGAAGACAGCAAGGCGGCGGATAGCACGGCCTCGACCGCGCGCACAACGGAATCGAATCGATGACGATCGCTTTCCTGTTCGTTCTTCTGTTCCTGCTGATGTTCATCGGCGTGCCCATCGCGGTATCGCTGGGCCTGTCGAGTGCGCTCACCATTTTGTTGTTCAGCCAGGACTCGCTGCAGTCGCTGGCGATCAAGCTGTTCGCCACCTCGGATCACTACACCCTGCTGGCGATCCCGTTCTTCCTGCTGTCCGGCGCGTTCATGACCAGCGGCGGCGTGGCCCAGCGGCTGATCAACTTCGCCAATGCCAGCGTCGGTCATATCCGCGGCGGCCTGCCGATCGCCTCGGTGCTGGCCTGTGTGCTGTTCGCAGCACTTTCTGGTTCGTCGCCGGCGACAGTGGCGGCAGTCGGGTCGATCGTGATCGCCGGCATGGTACGTTCGGGTTATACCCAATCCTTTGCCACCGGCATCGTGTGCAATGCCGGCACCCTGGGTATTCTGATTCCGCCATCGATCGTGATGGTGGTCTATGCCGCGGCCACCTCGACCTCGGTCGGCAAGCTGTTCATGGCCGGCGTGGTGCCGGGTGTGGTGCTCGGCCTGCTGCTGATGATCGCGATCTATATCATCGCGCGCATCAAGAAAATGCCGGCCCAGCCGCGGGTGAGCTTTCGCGAATGGCTGATTGCCGCCCGCAAGTCGGTTTGGGGCCTGCTGCTGATCGTAATCATTCTCGGCGGCATCTATTCCGGCGTGTTCACCCCGACAGAAGCCGCGGCCGTGGCGGCCGTCTATGCCGCGTTCGTGGCCCTGGTGGTCTATCGCGATATCAAGCTCAGCGACTGCCCGCGCGTGATTCTGGACGCCGCCAAGCTCAGCGTGGTGCTGATGTTCATCATCGCCAACGCGATGCTGTTCGCGCACGTGCTGACCACCGAACAGATCCCGCAGACGATCACCCAGTGGGTGGTCGAACAGGGTTTCTCGCAGGTGACCTTCCTGCTCGTGCTCAACGTAGTGCTGCTGATTGCCGGCAGCTTCATGGAGCCGTCGGCGATCATCCTGATCCTGGCGCCCATCCTGTTCCCGATTGCGACCCAGCTGGGCGTGGACCCGATCCATCTCGGCGTGATCATGGTCGTGAACATGGAGATCGGCATGCTCACGCCGCCCACCGGGCTGAATCTGTTCGTGGCCTCGGTGGTCACCGGCCAGCCGCTGACCACGGTCATCCGTGCCTCCGCGCCGTGGCTGATCCTCTTGATTGGCTTCCTTATGTTGATCACCTACGTGCCAATCGTCTCGCTGGGCCTGCCGAACATGCTCGGCATGCCCTGATCGGGGTCGCAGCTGCCCGCCTTCTCGTCTCGATAGAAGGCGACACCGCCGGACGACAGGATCAAAAAAAGGGCCGACATTCAGGATGTCGGCCCTTTTTCGTTTTCACCTGGGCTGTACTGCGCAAGGAGCCCGGTAAAGCGCTTTAGTTCGCCGATGGCTAGTAGCCGCGGAACTCCGGCTGGCGCTCCATCCACGGCTGCATTCGCGCAAACGCCTCCTCGATCTTCTCCATGGAAGTCGAATAGCTGATCCGCATCAGATTGTTGGAATCCTCGCCGAAGGCGTCACCGGGGATCACACAGACGCCGGTCTCCTCGAGCATGCGCATGCACAGGTTGCTGGCATCCACGCCTTCCGGCAGCGACGGCGCGATATAGAACGCGCCTTGCGGCCAGTAGCCGGTCAGTCCGGTTGTATTGGCGACCAGCTCCACCACGCGGTCGCGCCGACGCGCGTATTCCGTAACCATCTCGGTAATACAGGACTGATCACCCAGTAGCGCTGCCACGCCGGCCCACTGTGCCGGCGTGCTGGCCACGGTGGTGGTGAACATGTGATAGCGACGCAGCGTACGAATCGTGTTCTGGTCGGCCACGATCCAGCCGATACGCAGGCCCGGCATCGCATAGGTCTTGGAAAAGCTCGACACCACCGACACGCCGTCCAGATCGGTGGCACACGACAACACGCTCGGATAATCGATATCGTCCAGGATCAGATTGTCGTACACCTCGTCGGAGAGGATCTCCACGCCGCGATAAGCCGCTTCCTGGCAGAGCCATTCGATGGTTTCGCGCGGGTAGACCGTGCCCGTGGGGTTGGACGGCGAGTTGAGCACGATTGCATGCGTGTTCGGCCCGATCATCTTGATGATGCGTTCCGGGTCGATCTGATGGCCTTCGCTGGCCTTGGTCGGCACCGTGCGCACCTGACCACCGTTCATGCGAATCAAGGGCGCATAGAGCAGGAAAGTCGGGTCTGCGATGATGAATTCGCGCCCGGGTGCCGCCATCGCGGTAAGCATCAGATAGATGCCTTCGGTCGCGCCCGTGGTCACCAGAAAGTTGTCTTCATCCAGGGTGCTGCGGTACTTGGCGTTGTAGTAATCCTTGAGCGCGGTGAGCAGCTCGGGCAGGCCCGCATCCATGGTGTAGCCGGTCTGGCCGGCTTCCAGCGCGTGGATATGCGCATCGATGATATGCCGCGGGGTCGCGAAATCGGGTTGGCCGATCGACAGATGCACCACGTCATCCAGTTCGGCGGCCCGATTGACCATCCGGCGGATACCGGAGACCGGTATCGCATGCATGGCAGGGTTCCAGACCATGCGGCTGCGCACATAACGCTCGCCCGGATCAGCTGCCAGCACCTTGTTGCTCGTCTTGAGATTCGCGACCATTCCAACCTCTTTAACTTTAAAATTCGGGCCGGCCAGGTGGCCCGTTCGGTGAGCGTAGGCAGGTCGTACAAGCCCGGTCAAGACAAGTTGTGCGAATACTTCCACACGCTTCTATTGACGCTGCTGCCGGGCTCTGGGTACCGTGCGGAATGACCACTCATTCCCGGCAGCCGCGCATCGGCTGCACGCTGCTCTCATGACGCCATCCAACACCCCTGGCGAAAGCCGCTCCGCCGACAACAACGGCGACCGGCCTCGTATCACGGTGCTGTCCGATTCGCCCGAGGGGCCGTCGACACTCGCGCGGCTTGATGGCCATGTCGATTATCGGGTCGCCCATGACGAGGAGACGCTGCGCGAGGCGCTGCCCGGCAGCCGAATCCTCATGGTCACCGACTTTCGTACCGAATCGCTCGCCGCCGCCTGGGAAACCGCCGACAGCCTCGAATGGGTGCACGCCACCAGCGCCGGCGTCGATCAGCTGATGTTCGACGCGCTGGTGGCGTCGGATATTCCAGTCACCAACGCGCAGGGCATCTTCGACCGCGCCATCGCCGAATATGTGCTGGGCGCGATCCTGATGTTCGCGAAGGACACCCGCAACAACATCGCCTTCCAGCAGCAGCAGCGCTGGGTGCATCGCGATACCGAAACGATCGCCGGCAAGCGTGTGCTGGTCGCCGGCGCCGGATCCATCGGCCGCCAGATCGGTGAAATCTGCAAGGCCGTTGGCATGCACGTGACCGGCATCGCCCGTCGTGCCCGCGCTGAAGACGATATTTTCTCCGCGGTCTATGCCGCCGACGATATCGATACGCATCTCGCCGACGCCGATTATGTCGTAGTGGCCGCGCCCCTGACCGACGCCACCGAAGGCTGGTTCAACGCCGAACGTTTTTCCGCCATGGCCTCGCACGCGCGCTTCATCAACGTCGGGCGTGGGCCGATCGTGGTCACTGACGATCTGGTCAAGGCACTTGAGAACGGCCAGATCGCAGGCGCCGCACTCGACGTGTTCGAAACCGAGCCCCTGCCTGCCGACCACGCACTGTGGGGTATGGACAACGTGCTCATGTCGGCCCATATGGCCGGCGATTTCGTCGGCTGGCACGACGCGCTGATGGATCAGTTTCTCGATAACCTGGCGCGCTGGCGCAGCGGCGACGCGTTGTTCAACGAGGTCAGCAAGCGCCAGGGCTATGCGCCGGGCGGCGGCTGATCCAGACATCTACGGCTTTAAAAGTGCGTTGGCGCCCCGACTCTCTGACTTAGCAACAGCCCTTTCAACTCCAATAGCCTGCGATCCCGTGACCGCAGCGCGTTCGTCAAACCGACAGGACCGAGGACAGGCATGATCGAATCCTATCTGCTCAAGAATGTTTCTGGCTATATCGAAGGCCAATGGGTCGATGCCGATTCCGGCGAGACCATCGAGGTGCTCAATCCGGCCAACGGCAAGACGCTGGCCGAGATCCCGAAGATGGGCACCGACGAGACCGAGCGCGCGATCGCCGCTGCCAAGAAGGCAATGGACTCGGTGCCCGATGTCGGCACCCGCCGCGAATGGCTCGAAGACACGCGCGACGCCCTGCTCGACGAAAAAGAAGAGATCGGTCGCATCCTGTGCCTGGAACACGGCAAGCCGTGGAAAGAGGCCCAGGGCGAAGTCGAATACGCCGCGAGCTTCTTCGACTATTACGCCAAGACCATGGAAGAAGCACTGGCGCCGGAGGAACTCGATGATGCGAAGGGCCTCAGCTGGACCCTGCACAAGCGCTCGATCGGCGTAGCCGGCCTGATTACGCCCTGGAACTTCCCGATCGGCATGATCGCCAAGAAGATCGCACCGGCGCTGGCCGCCGGCTGCCCAGTGGTCATCAAGCCAGCCACGGAAACACCGCTGACCATGATCGCCATGTTCCAGCTCATGCACGACCGGCTGGAGCTGCCCAAGGGCATGATCAACCTCGTCATGGGTTCGTCCTCGCAGATCGGCGGCGAACTGATGAGCTCGGCCGACGTGCCCATGATCTCGTTCACCGGCTCTACCGGCGTCGGCCAGCTGCTCATCGATCAGTCCAAGGATCAGGTCAAGAAGCTGGGTCTGGAGCTGGGCGGCAACGCGCCGTTCATCGTGCTCGACGACGCCGACCTGGATTCGGCCGCCGAGAATCTCATGGCCAACAAGTTCCGTGGCGGCGGCCAGACCTGCGTATGCGCCAACCGTATCTTCGTGCAGAAAGGCGTCTACAAGGAATTCAGCGATAAGGTCGTCGAAAAGGTCAAGGCGCTCAAGGTCGGCGACGGCATGGATGAAGACGTCGACGTCGGCCCGCTGATCAACAAAGCGGGCTTCGACAAGGTGCATGATCACGTCAAGGACGCGCTGGCCAAGGGCGCCAAGCTCGTCGCCGGCAAGCATCCGGACGAACTGGATTCAGGCAAGAACCTGTTCTATACGCCGACCGTCATCACTGATGTAACCCACGACATGAAGTGCTGCACGGACGAAACCTTCGGCCCGCTGGTGCCGATGATCGAGTTCGACACCGACGAGGATGCCGTCAAGCTCGGCAACCGTACGGAGTTCGGTCTGGCCGCTTACGTGTTCGGCAAGGACAAGAAGCGCGCCCACAAGATTATCAGCAAGCTGCACTTTGGTCATTGTGGCTACAACACCGGCACCGGCCCGGCCGCGCACGCCCCGTTCGGCGGCATGCTGCAGTCCGGCATCGGCCGTGAAGGCGGCCACGATGGCCTGATGGAATACGTCGAACTGCAGACCGTGCCTGACGGTAGCTGATCGGCGTTTCGACGTTAGAAGCATTAAAAGGCGGCCTTCGGGTCGCCTTTTTTGTGCCTCCAGTTCGCGTCCAGGCTTGGCTCGGAGACTCAATACAGAGATGGTTCAGTCGGGCATGGCTATGGCCGCATCCGATTTGAACGTCCGGATTCGATTAAGCCGCGGTTTCGCGCTGCTGCGCGCCTGACCTGGTTTGGGTAGTCCAAAACCAAGTAAGGCAGTAAAAAGGCACCTTGGTTACGCGCCGGCTACGCCGGTGCCGTACGAGGCGAGAATGCGATGCTCGCGCCAAAGGGATGCGGCGCCAGAAATCTTACGATGGTCGCGCCGCTTTGGCGACACTCAGACAGCCTGGCCGCACCGAGGCATGCCTCGGACACTCATCGGCGCTGCGCTTCTCGTCGCTCCACACCGGCCCAATACAGGCAAAGCGTATGGAGCCGGATATCGGCTTGGATGCCTTGCCTGTATCCGCCTGTACTCCAACTCCTTAGCGCGGCGCCGAGCAATGGAGGCCGAAAGAGAAAACAACGGCCGGATGTTTGAGCGTGAGCGAGTTTCCGGCTGGCCCCAAGGGAAATTGATAAGGCGGCCAGAGCCGCGCAAGGAATCGATGCGCAGCATCGACGCAAGATGGGGTGCCCTTCTGTTGGTTACCTATCTTGGGCAAGCAAGATAAGTAACTCGCACAGCAGTGCGAAACCAAGGGCACTTGAACTTAAAAAACGCAACCTTGCCTAGTCAAACGAAGAGCCCACCTCGACCAGAACATACCGGCCTCACCGCACACCCATTGCAGTACAAAGCCCCGCAAGCGTATGTTGCCAATCTACCCTCGGCCCCGCCCGGCGGCCTGGCCATCAACCACATCAACACGGATACGCGCAGTGAAAGCCTACTTCGACGAAAGCCAGAATCAACATATCCCCCAGAGCTATCTGACCCGCGGCCAGATGCGCAAGCCGCAGGAAATCCCGGCGCGCACCTCGCCGCTGGTATCCGCCCTCGACGCCCTGTCGATCGCCGTATCCAAGCCGGTCGACCACGGCATGAACCCCATCGCCGCCGTTCACGACATGGGCTATCTGCGTTATCTGGAATCGGCCCACCGCCGCTGGATGGCAATCCCGGATGACTGGGGCAACGAGGTGATGTCCAACATCTTCGTACGCTCACCCAACCCCCGCGGCCTTCTGGCCGAAACCGCGTATTACCTGGCCGACGGCAGCTGCCCCATCGGCGAGCACACCTGGAACGCCGCCTATACCTCGGCACAGACCGCCCTCACCGCCGCAGACGACATCCTTGCCGGTGAAAGCACCTCATACGCGCTATGCCGCCCGCCGGGCCACCACGCACGCCCCGATGCGGCTGGCGGCTTTTGCTATCTGAACAACGCAGCTATCGCCGCACAGGCGCTGCGCGAGAAATTCGGCAAGGTCGCTATCTTTGATCCGGACATGCATCACGGCCAGGGCATTCAGGAAATCTTCTGGGAACGTGACGACGTCATGTATGTCTCCATCCACGGCGACCCCACCAACTTCTATCCCGTCGTCACCGGCTACGAGGAAGAGCGCGGCGCGGGTGCCGGCTACGGCTTCAACCTCAACCTGCCCATGCCCCACGGCTCGTCCGAAGAATACTTCTTCGAAAAAGTCGAAGAATCGCTCACCGCCATCCGCCTATTCGAGGCCGACGTCATCGTCCTCGCCCTCGGCTTCGACACCTACTACGAAGACCCCCAGGCCAAGGTCTCCGTTACCTCGGAAGGCTTCGAGCGAATGGGCCAGATGCTGGCCGCTACAGGCAAGCCAGTCTGCGTGATCCAGGAAGGCGGCTACGACGTCGACCATCTGAAAATCAACGCGACGCACTTCTTCAAAGGGCTTTTAGGCGAGTAAGACACGCCCCACGCGAGTCGATAATTGAACAGCGTACTAGGCCGACATTCGGCTCGCGTGTGATCACCTAATCAGTAACTTAGCGGCCTCAGCTGTAGATAATCGACGATCCCACTTGTCGTGCTATACCTACAAATGTCGTCGAGTTGGCGTTGGGTATATGTATGTCGAATTTGAAACAACTTGAGGAACACACGAGCGATTTTTTTCGTCGTCATTGGCCTTCGGAAATGACGATGCAAACAGTGCCCGCTTGGACGATATGGCGTGAGTTTCCATATGGCCCTGTCCCGAATCACGACGTAAGCGGCTGCTACGCTCTTTTGCGTGAAGGTAAAGTTATGTATATCGGTTTAGGCAGAGGACGGGATCACGGTATTTCACGGCGTCTATCAAGTCATGTGATTAGATCTGATAAAGAACAAACGTCGAAAGCTTACAAGCTACGAGAAGCGTTTCAAGATATTTCGGCTATATATACGCTCGGATTTCCACGCGACTTTAGCTATTTATCAGCTTCGCTTGAAATATTCCTTATTCGCGAGCTCGATTGCCCACCTATGAATAGTCGTGTTTGAACCCAACAGGTCGCTGCAGTTGACCGCCCAAAGCGCTGTCGCGCTTCGGGTTCCCTCCGCGGCCTTCGGCCGCTCCGGCGGCAACTGAGCTTCGGCGTTAGGTAACACAATGCGATTGAGAGCAAAACGTAACATCTCGTTAGCGACGCTTTTTATATTTCTTGGGCTAATGGCGGCAGTAATAGTTTCGCCACTTTGGACTATTTACGTCGAATGGATGTTAAATCTGGTTGGCCGAAGAATATACTCGCCCAACTTGCCATCAGTAATAAACGTCATTTTAGGCTCAGTTATTGTAATGTTGCCCGTGCTGGCAATTAGCACACTGAGCGGTTTGCTTGCGCGTCCGTACATTCGGCCGGGAACTGAGGAAATAACCGCAACTTACATTGACGATCTCGACCTTGCGCTAAAGAACATAACCGAAGCACAAGACTACTTCGGCAAGATGCGAGCTTCGTTCGAGTCGTTGAGTGTTTCAAAAAAGGAGATCGAAGCCGAATTAGTTGAGCTCAAAGAAGCACGGTCGATTGAGAAAAAAACTCTACATAGGCGCATGCGTATTTATAAGGAAAAGAGCTTTTGGTTGCGGCTTTTAACCTATTTAGCGACATTCGTTTCAGGCGTCGGAGCGTCTTTGGCTGCCAGTTATATAAAAGAATATTTACAGAACGTCCCATAAACCTAACGAAGCGTATATGGACGCCTCCCGCAAGTAGTAGATTCGACAGCTGATTTTTAGCAGTCCGAAGAACGGTTGCGGTCGTATATCCGGCTTCTATTTGGACGTTTACCGTCCGAGCCTTTATGGAATCCGCACGCCAAGGGCCTATCGCTGCAACGGCTTTGATAGCCGAGCCTGTTATCGGCCTTTCTCAACGCGGGTCCGACCTCGTCTGCCATAACTGCTGTCGTCTCTACGCAACCGGGGGTGGGAAACTCATCGTTCGAAATTATGCAGCCTGAGCCAGGCTGTGATTACCATCAAAAGCACGGTCATGAGCCCAGACCGCCCAGGCGATCCGCGCCAGCTTGTTCGCTAAGGCACAGGTCGCTTTGTTGTGATTGGATCGCTGTCTAAGATCCATGACCCATTGCTGCAATCGATTGAGCGGTTGTCCTGATTTCGCATTCATCTGGGCGCGGATCAGCACCGATCTTGCGCCGTGGATGAGCAACATGCGTAGATAGCGATCGCCGCGTTTGGAGATACCGCCCAGATGCATGCGATGGCCACTGCCGACATGCCGGGGCGTCAGACCCATCCAAGCGGCCAAGTGACGACCATCTCTGAAGTTGTCCGGCGTGCCGACAGCGGCGACCAGTGCCGTCGCTGTGAGCAGGCCAATGCCCGGCACTTGTTGGAGGCTCTGCACATCACGAGACGTGGCCGCGTACTGCTTGAGCTGACGCTCGACCGTCTTCATTCGCTCTTCGAGCGAGTGAATCTCGGACACGATCTCTTGCAAAGCAGCACGTAGTGCCTCGGGTACAGCGTCGCTGTCGATCAGTCCGGGCGCTGCCGAAACGGCAGTCGCCGCACCCACCGGGATATTGATGCCTTGCTCTCGCATCAAGCCACGCGGATTATTGATCCGGGCGGTACGTGTCGTCATCCACTGGGATCGAATCCGATGCAAGCCTTGGATCGCCTGCTGCTCGGACGACTTCACCGGAACATCGATGATCTCGGCACTACGAGACGCCTCAACCAGCACCGCGGCGTCGGCGGCATCGTTCTTGTTGCGCCGTCGATACGGACGCGCATAGTGGGCCGGGATCAATCGAACCGAGAAGCCAAGCTCGGTCAGCCACCGGCCCCAGTAATGTGCCGTGCCACACGCCTCCATCACCACGGTCGCCGGTTCGCGATTGAAGAAGAACTGCTGAAACTGGGATCGGCTGAGTCGATGTCGCTCGACGATCCGCCACTCAGAATCGGCAATAGCGATCTCAAAGACGGTCTTGGCCAAATCGACCGCAATAGTCATACTCGAAGTCATGCACGTCTCCGGTTCTTCTGCTGTGATCAACACCCGCAGCATGGCACGTCGATGCCGAATAAAAGGGCGGGAGGCGTCCATTCCATCACTGTAGTTGACCGCCCAAAGCGTTGGCACGCTTTGGGTTCCCTCCGCGGCCTTCGGCCACTCCGGCGGCAACTGAGCTTCGGCGTTGGGCATCAAAGGGCTGCCAGTCGCGGGGTAGAATGATGTAAGTTAATTACTCACTCGGTGCAATAGGAAAGGATAATGAGTAAAGATAGAGATAGGACCGTTTCACGGCGTGAAGACGGGTCTTGGGAAAACAAAAGAAATGATGCGAGCCGCGCATCCAGTGTGCATCGGACACAAAAGGAGGCCGACGCTGCAGCGGCTGAGATGCTCCATAACCAAGGTGGTGGCGAAAGGACTACTAAGGGCGTAGACGGCCGAATTAGAAGCAAGGACACAATTTCGCCTGGCAACGACCCGAATCCTCCTCGCGATAAAGAGCATTGATGCCCAACAGACCGCTGCAGTTGACCGCCCAAAGCGCTGCCGCGCTTTGGGTTTCCTCCGCAGGTTCCGCTTGCTCCGGCGGCAACTGAGCTTGGGCGTTAGGCGTTAGGCGTTAAAGAAGGTTCTGTGGAAATCGTAAAAACATTCGCGCTCTTTGTAGTGACAGCCCTTACCGAGATAGTTGGTTGCTACCTTCCATATCTCTGGTTTAGGCAAGGGCAAAGTGCCTGGTTGCTTGTGCCAGGAGCGTTAAGTCTCGCAGTCTTTGCCTGGCTACTGACTTTGCACCCTCAAGCCGCAGGCCGCGTTTATGCAGCATATGGTGGCGTTTACATCAGCGTAGCCATTGCATGGCTCTGGGCAGTAGATTCTGTGCAGCCCACCGTCACCGATATCATAGGCGTCACGGTGTGTTTGGTCGGTACGGCAATCATCATTTTCGGCCCCCGTTATGCCTGACATATCGCTGCAATTGACCGTCCAAATCGCTACGGCGCTCGGCGGCAACTGAGCTTCGGCGCGGACTTACTGTGGCTTTTGGGGTTGTCGTATCGCCTTGGCACTCAAAAACGCACCGCGAGCAACACGACTTGCGCTTTGTGTCGATTCGCCTGATTCCTGGTTCAGGACGCCAGGCGTGCACGGCCTGAATTCACGCCATTCTCGAAGTCATCCGTCTTCACCAGTCGCAAGCGTCCCCCCACCCGGCCCGCAATGCAGCGTCACGTCGCGCGGGTGGACCGGCTCGCCGCAGTCGCGGCACACCAGCTGTGCGTCCAGCCGTTGCCCGCACAAACGATGTGTTCGGACGAGTGGCGGACCGGATTCGTCTGCCCTGTAAGCATCGCCCCATTGCACGATGCTGATCATGATCGGGTGCAGCGCAAGCCCGGCTTCGGTGAGCTTGTATTCGTAGCGTGGCGGACGGGTCTCGTATTGACGGCGCTCCAGAATCCCGTGGTCCACCAGATGCTTGAGCCGATCGCGCACGATGGTGCGTGAGATATCCAGCCGCGCCTGTAACTGCTCGAAGCGGCGTACACCCATGAAGCATTCACGCAGCAGCAAAAGCGTCCACCGATCGCCGATAACGGCGAGCGTACGCGCCACCGAGCACGCCTCGTTCTGCAGTTCGTCCCAGCGCATGGCCATACCGAGCTAAAACGGGTGTATTGACGCCATTGTACGCGCTGGCGATACTCCGTACAGATTCTAAACGGAGGTCTTCATGAGCGAATCGATCGGTCAATCGAAGGGTGTCTGCCTGGTGGTCGGCGCAGGCGTGGGCGTGGGCAGTTCCATCGCCCGGGCGTTTGCCCGCGAAGGGCTGACCGTCTGCGTGACGCGTCGCGAACGCCACGCCGATGCGCTCGACGAGCTGGTGGGCGAGATCCGCGCCGCCGGCGGCAAGGCGCACGGCTTTCCTACCGATGCCCGATCGGAGGACGACGTGATAGCGCTCTACGACCGGATCGAGAACGAGATCGGCCCGCTGGAAGTGGTGGTGTTCAACATCGGCGCGAACGTGAAGTTCGATATCGCCGAGACGACTACGCGAATCTATACCAAGGTGTGGGAGATGGCTGCCCTCGCCGGCTTTCTGAATGGGCGCGAAGCGGCACGGCGTATGACGCCGCGCGGACGCGGCACGATCATCTTCACCGGTGCCACGGCGAGCCTACGTGGCGGCGCCGGCTTTTCGGCCTTTGCCGGTGCCAAGCATGCATTGCGGGCGCTGGCACAGAGCATGGCCCGCGAACTGGGCCCAAAGGGCATACACGTGGGCCATATCGTGGTGGATGCGTCGATCGACGGTCAATTTGCCCGCGACACGCGCCCCGACGTCGAGCAGTTGCTGGCTGAAGCTCGCATCGTCAAACCCGAGGCGCTGGCAGAGAACTATGTCTGGCTATGGAAACAGCCGCCGAGCGCCTGGACCCACGAGCTCGATCTGCGGCCGTGGAAAGAAAGCTGGTAGCCCGACTGATCAGGAACAAGGAACAAGGAACACACCATGTCACCGACCCGATCCGTGGAATTCATCTTCGATTTTGGCAGCCCGAACGCGTATCTCGCGTACCGCGCGCTGCCCGCGGTACTCGCGCCGTCGGGTGCACCACTGCATATCACGCCCTGCCTGCTCGGCGGCATCTTCAAGGCGACGGGCAACCAGTCCCCGGCGACCGCGTTCGCCGAGGTCAAGGGCAAGCTCGCGTATCAGCGCCTGGAAATGAAGCGCTTCATGGCCCGACACGGAATCGAGGCGTTTCGGTTCAACCCGCACTTCCCGATCAATACGCTGCTGGTCATGCGCGGCCTGATCGCCGCCGAGGCCGCGGGCGTGGCCGCCCCTTATACCGAGGCCGTGCTGGCAGGCGTGTGGGAAGACGAACTCAAGATGGATGATCCGGAAGTGGTGGCCGACGTGCTCGACAAGGCCGGGCTCGACGGCCGCGCGCTGCTGGAGGCGACCCAGCAGCCCGAGATCAAGCAAAAGCTGATCGACAACACCCAGGCCGCGGTCGATCGCGGCGTATTCGGGATTCCGACATTCTTCGTGAGCGACGAGATGTTCTTCGGCAAGGATCGGATCGAGGAACTGGCACGCTATCTCTAGCGTCTGTCCGGACGCACTTGGCCGAAATGAACGCGCGCGTATCGACCGGATCCACGCAACGCATCAAACTGGCGCGCAACGATACGATTGTCTGCTGCGCATTAGGCTTCAAGCGATGCATGGAAACCTTATCAATGCTGTATAACCGCCCGAAACTCAAACGCCTGCTGCTGGCGGCCGTCGTGCTCATGCCGGTGACCGGCCAGGCGTTGGCCCAGCCGCGGCCACCAAGCCACGACCTCGTCGGA
>Ga0207889_1000187_pt1 | contig 26637 bp, 23 predicted proteins | sample LinPmetageLP47_FD_184058 | JGI IMG/M metagenome (GOLD analysis project Ga0207889, IMG submission 184058) | Marine viral communities from the Pacific Ocean - LP-47 (SPAdes) | ecosystem: Environmental > Aquatic > Marine > Oceanic | place: Pacific Ocean | collected 2011-06-12 | reverse complement strand
GTTCGGCGTTCTCGCCCTCAGGCACAGGACCCAAAGCGGCAAGCTGGTCGCGCAGTGCGGCGATGCGATCGGCGTTCAAGGTGCGCGCCGCCTCGAATTCAGACCGGTAACCGACCACACGCGCGCGCATGCTTTCAAGTTCGGTGGTCGGGGTATCGACCTCTTCCACCGATTGTTCAGCCTTAACGGCGACGCTGTCCCACTGCTCTGCCGTTTCTTCGACGTCGGTCTGCGCGATGGCCGCGGTCGTCAGGCAAAGCGCCAGAAGACCGCCGGCCAGAAGCCCCCTGAGCGTGGCGTTCATTGGTCTTCGAAAACGCCGGGAATGGATTGTGGCGCACGGTCCAGCCAGCCTGGCACCGGCAGGTTCTTTTCGCGCAGGAATTCAGGGTTGAACAGTTTCGACTGATAACGCGTGCCAAAGTCACACAGGATCGTCACAATGGTATGGCCAGGCCCCATATCCTTGGCCAGACGCACGGCACCCGCCACGTTCACACCCGACGACGCGCCAAGGCACAGCCCTTCGTGTTGTAGCAGGTCAAAGACATAGGGCAGCGCCTCGGCGTCCGAGACGTTATAGCTGAAATCAGGCGTGAACCCTTCGAGGTTCTTGGTGATGCGCACCTGACCGATGCCCTCGGCGATCGAGCCACCTTCTGCAACCAGTTCACCTTTGGTGTAATAGTTATGTAGCGCCGCCCCATCGGGATCGGCAATCGCGATTTTCACGCCCTTGGGCTGCAACGCCATGCCGATACCGGCCAGCGTCCCGCCTGAACCGACCGCACAGCAGAACCCATCGACCTTGCCGCCGGTCTGTTCCCAGATTTCGGGGCCGGTGGTTTCAATATGCGCCTGACGGTTGGCAACGTTGTCAAACTGGTTGGCCCAGATCACGCCCTCGTTTGTGGTACGTGCCAGCTCGTTCGCAAGACGTTCAGAATAGCGCACAAAGTTGTTGGGGTTGCGATACGGCGCGGCTGGCACCTGCACCAGCTCGGCACCGGCCAGACGCAGCATGTCCTTTTTTTCCTGACTTTGCGTTTCAGGAATGACAATCACGGTTTTGAACCCCATCGACGCGCCGACCAGCGCAAGCCCGATGCCGGTGTTGCCCGCCGTGCCTTCAACAATCGTGCCGCCGGGTTTCAGCGTGCCTTTGGCGATGGCATCCTGAATGATGAACAGGGCGGCCCGGTCCTTGACCGATTGGCCGGGGTTCATGAATTCTGCCTTGCCATATATCTCGCAGCCGGTTTCCTCGCTCGCCTTGCGCAGACGGATAAGAGGTGTGTTGCCAATGGCCTGTGCCAGATCAGATGCGACGTGCATGGAATGCTCCTAAATCAAGTTATATCTGGTGTAGCTGCGGGCGCTTCCAACCTCAAGCGTTCCCGATGCCTTGCCAACCAGTAAGCGGCAATCACCAGCGGCGCATTGGCCGCTTCAAGCTGGTCCACCATGGTCATCAGCGCATCAAAGCCAATGAGATGGGACCGGATATCTTCGTTTTCCACCTCAAGCCCCGTCACACCGGTGCTACCATCGGGCAAATCTGCAAGCCCCAGATAGATATAGAAAAATTCCGTAGAATCCCCGGGGGAGGCATAGACTTCCGCGATTTTTTCAAGCTTGCGCAGGGTCAGCCCCGCTTCTTCCTGCGCCTCACGATGCGCGGCGTCTTCGGGGCTTTCGCCCGGATCAACGCGGCCCGCGATGGGTTCAAGCTGCCACTGCGCGCGATCCCCCCGCGCCACCGGCCCCATGCGCAGCTGCTCTACCAGCATCACCCGATCTCGCACCGGATCATAGGGCAGCACCAACGCGGCGTCGGTCGCGACGAAGACCGCACGCTCCAGCACATCGGTCATCGTGCCATCAAATCGCTCGTGTGAAAGGTGATATTCATTCAAAGCGAAATAATTGGTATAGGCGCGGTCAATCCGGTCGATCCGCACCTTGCCGTCCAGCGTCCCTGCCCCGTGTTTCGACCCAAGCGCATTCATCTGCGCCGCCGCCCGTGACCGGATCATCGGGAACATCTGCGCGACGCGGTCGGCGGTGTAGACCCCGAAATAATCCATCACCTCGCGCGCGGCAAAGCAGCTGAGCGCGCCCCATTCCGCCTGCCATTGCGCCAGCGACCACGGTTCGCGCGTGGACCATTGATCTGGCCGCGCAAAATAACCCAAGGCGCTGGCTCCGCTTTCCAGCCTCACCCCTTTTAGATCGTAGGCAAAGCTGCCCTCGTAGAAATTCAACCGGTCCAGATCGTTTTGACCGAGCCCGCGCAGCAGCAGCCCCTCAGCGCTTTGACCTGACGCAGGTACGATACAAGGAAAAGGCCCTTCCACCACCGACAAGGCCACGTGACCGGGCAGACGGTCTGCTGAAATATCCAACCGGTCCGAGGTGCGGCCCAGTACGATTTCAAGCAGGGGCACATGGCGCAGGGATCCATAAAGGAAAAGATCAGTCATCGCTTAAGGGAACCTTCTATCAATGACGTTGGTCACGATGCCACTAACGGCCCCGCCCAAAAGGACGACCGCGATAATCGGCACCGTCGCGATAATCAGAAAGTATTCTGCCCCGATACCGATCATCCCAACGAGCGCATCACCAACCCCGTCGAAACGATGCATCATCGCTTTCTCAATCATCTCGCGCCCACTTTGCACAAACAGCCCCCAGAAGACCAAGACCACCGCGCCGGTTACGCCGATAGTAATGCCTTCTGATATGCCGCCGCCGACACGCGACCCAACGACCCGCCACCCCACGATAAGACCGAGGGCGATGTTGGTGGGAATAAAATACCCGAACTGCGTCGACGTGGGCATCAATGGCATGATCATGCGCGACAGGGCATAGCCCATCAGCGCCAAACAAACGGCAGCGGTCAGACGGGCGGCGGTCGGCATCGGAACATCCTTAGACTACGGGCAATACGCCCCTAGGCTGGGCGTTTCACCGTGATCTGTGTCACATCGCAATTGCCGCTGTCAAAGGTAGACGCGCATGAGGTCAGATAGAAATCCCACATGCGTTTAAAGCGTTCATCGAACCCCATGCGGGATATCTCTTCCCATTTCTCATTGAAGGTCCGATGCCAACGCCGCAGTGTCACATCATAGCTTTTCCCGAACTCAATAGACTTTTCAACGGCTAAACCGGCGTTCTCAACCTGTTGCTTTAACACCGTGGGGCTTGGGAGCATGCCACCCGGAAAGATATATTTCTGAATAAAATCAACGCCTCGCTTGTAAACCTTCCAGCGGCGATCTGGCACAGTGATGATCTGCAGGGTTGCCTGACATCCAGGTTTAAGACAGTCATGCAACGTCTTGAAATAAGATGGCCAATACTGTTCGCCGACGGCCTCGAACATTTCAATACTGGCGATACCGTCATATTTGCCGCGTTCGTCGCGATAATCTTGAAGCTTAAATTCAACAACGTCTGATAAACCTGCGTTTTCTATGCGTTCTTTGGCGTAGTTAAACTGTTCTTTACTGATGGTCAGACAGGTTACCTTTAGCCCGCGTTCCTTAGCGGCATATTCTGCAAAACCGCCCCATCCGCAGCCGATCTCCAGCACGTGATCCCCGGGCACGACCCCCATCTGATTCACCATAGAGGCGTATTTCGCTGTCTGCGCTGACTCCAGAGATTGTTGGACCCCGTCTTCGAAAATTGCGCTGGAATAGGTCATCGTGTCATCAAGCCACAATTTGTAAAAATCATTACCCAAATCATAGTGATAGCTGATGTTCTTGCGTGCCTGCTTTTTGCTGTTGCGCTGCAACCAGAAGCGCAGGGATTCAAACTTACGGATCAACCCCATACCGGGAAAGGAGTCGTAAATGTCCTCGTTCGCATGGGCGACGTCCATAAAGGCCTGCAGGTCCGGCGTGCTCCACCATTCATCGAGGTAGGCGTCGCTAAATCCAAGGTCACCCTCCCTGATAAGGCGGGCGAACAAGTCGTTGTTATGGATACGGATTTCCGCAACCGGGACCGGATTCTGACCAACCGCGCGAAAGCACCGCCCGTCGGGCATAATAAAGTCGACCTGCCCATTTTGCATTTCTTGCGCCATCGCAAAAACACGCGAGAAATATCGAGGAAGGGCAGCCTGCCCCTCGGTGCTGGTCAAAATCATTCGCTCTCCTGTATGCGCTTGGACGCGTATCTTATTGGTTTATGGGGGTTACGTGGGTGATCCACGTTTCATAAGGGTTAAAAGTTTCGCCCCTTGTAGGTTTCCAGAGCCCGCTCACGCCCTTCATCCAGCGCAATGATCTTTTCGGGATAGTCATCCTGCGCTGACAAGGGCCAGCTGCGCGGGATTGCATCGAAAAACGCGAGCGCATCCTTATGCGGATTGGCCCGCCCTTCGGCGATCCAACGGCTGGCATAGTCCCTATTCTTATCAAATTTATCAAGCTGTGTCTCGGGGTTGAACACGCGAAAGTAAGGCGAGGCATCCGGCCCCGACCCCGCCGCCCATTGCCACCCCATCGCATTGCTCGCGGGATCCCAGTCGATAAGACAATGTTCGAACCATTTTTGGCCGATCCGCCAATGACACATCAAATGTTTCGTCAAATAACTGGCCACGATCATGCGGCCCCGGTTGTGCATCCGTCCGGTCACGTACAGCTCGCGCATGGCGGCATCGACAAAAGGCTCGCCCGTGCGCCCTTGTTTCCAGGCCTTAACCTCGGCACGGCGCTCGTCCTCGTTCCATGGAAAGGAATCCCATTCCTCGCGCCAGTTATCGGTCAACATCCGTGGCGTGTGATACATCAGGTGGCACGCGAATTCGCGCCAAACCAGTTCTTTAAGGAAGGTCTCAGCCCCTTGTTTACCATCCTGCAGTGCGCGCTGGCCAGCGTGCCAACATTGGTGCGGGCTGATCTCGCCGAGAGACAGGTTCTCTGACAGGTTGGATGTACCATCGGTGCCAGGAATATCGCGGGTTTGCTTATATTCGGCCACCCCATGGGCCATAAAGCCCCCCAACCGCGACTGCGCGGCCTTTTCGCCGAGGCAAACAAAGGGGCGCACCACATCCGCACCACGGTTCATCGCGACCGCCAAGCCCCAACCTTCCAGCGCATCGCTTGCGGGCCATTCCTCCGGCGCGCACAACTCAGACGGCGCGGCCAGCGGTGGCTCAACATCGCGGGTTTTGACGTTGTTCCAGAACGGCGTGTAGACCTTGTAGCAATCGCCTGCCTTGGTCTCTACGCTCCACGGCTCAAACATCACATGTCCGCCAAAGGACTTGGCATCAACGCCTTGGTCGCACAGGGTTTCTTTGATCTTGCTGTCACGCTGTAAACTCGCCGGATCATACAGCCGCGACCAATAGACAGCTTCCGCGCCTGTTTCCTTGACGAGGGCCTGCAACACGTCGAGCGCATCGCCTTCGCGCAGTACAAGCTTGCTGGACATCGCGTCAAAACTGTCGGCCAGCGCCCCGAGCCCCAGACCGAGCCGCCATTTCGGCGCAGCGCCAAGGGCGTCGACCGTGGTATCCTTGATAAAGACGGGAATAACCGGACGGCCGGACTGCGCAGCAGCGGACAAGGCGGGGTGATCGCTCAGCCGAAGGTCGCGGCGATACCAAAGAAGAATGGGGCTGTTGTCGGACATATCAAACTTTGCGTTAAGGTGATGCAAAGCTAGCACGTCCCCCGTAACGTCAAGACCATAACAGTCCCTATTAACGCCAAACGGCGACCCACAGGGGCCGCCGCTCGGTAGATTTAACTCAGGTAATGCCGGTTCAGGCGTTCACATCGACCACCACACGGCCCCGGATTTGCCCGTTCAGGATGTCCGCACCAAGTTTTGGCAAATCGCTGAGTGCTGCAGGCACAACCATATCTTCCAGTTTGGAGAGCGGCAGGTCTTTCCCGACCCGCTGCCATGCGCGCAGACGGTTCTCGTAGGGCTGCATAACGGAATCAATGCCCAGCAGGTTCACACCGCGCAGCAGAAAGGGGATGACAGTGGCGGGTAACCCTGCCCCACCCGCAAGACCAACAGCTGCAACCGAACCGCCGTATTTCATCTGCCCCAATACCCGCGCCAGCATCTCGCCCCCGACGGCATCAATGCAGCCGGCCCAGGTTTCGGCCTCGAGCGGGCGCTTGACGGTTTCGTTTAGCTCTTCGCGCGCAACGATCTGGCTGACGCCGAGAGATTTCAGATAGTCCGCTGTGTCAGGACGCCCGGTTACGCCAGCAACCTCATACCCCAAATTGGCAAGTATCGCGACTGCGACCGACCCGACACCGCCTGCAGCACCTGTGACTAGAACCGGCCCGTTGCCTGATACCAGCCCGTGATCCTCCAGCGCCATGACAGATAACATCGCGGTAAATCCCGCCGTGCCGACAGCCATCGCCTGCCGCGTATCCAGCCCCTCGGGGAGAGGCACCAACCAGTCGGCCTTGACCCGCGCCTTTTGTGAATAGCCGCCCCAATGCGCCTCACCCACGCGCCAACCGGTCAGCACAACCTTGTCGCCGGGTTTATAGCGATCATCGTCGGATGCTTCGACCGTGCCGGCAAAATCAATACCGGGGATGTGCGGATATTTGCGTACCAATCCGCCACCGGGGCCAATGCATAGCCCGTCTTTGTAGTTCACGGTCGAATATTCGACAGCAACTGTCACGTCACCCTCGGGCAAACGATCAAGGTCAATCTGGGTCACTTCAGCATGGGTCTTGCCGGTTTCCTCATCTTTGTTCACCATCAACGCATTAAACATCATATCTCCTGTCTCGGGCCGCCGTTCAGGGCCCGCTTCATTTTGCCAGTAAACTCTGGGGAGCCCGAGGGGCTGGCCCCTCGGTCCCGAAGGTTCAAGCTGCACGCAGCGGATTTTGACCGCCGACTCGCATCTTGCAAAATTAATGTCAGACATTTAAAGTTTTTCCAAACCATAAATGTAAGACAAATGAATACCACGCCACAAACTGCCTCTGACTTGTCCAGCCAAATTGCTGCGAACATCCGCGATGCTATCATCAAGGGCGTGTTGATCGTGGACGAACGTCTGCCGTCTGAGGCAGAGCTTTCAGCTCAGTTCAATGTTTCGCGCGCGACAGTACGCGAGGCGCTCAAGCGGTTGGCCGCGCAATCGTTGATCCGCACGCAACGCGGTGCGACAGGCGGCGCTTTCGTCAATCGCATTAGCTTTGAAGCCGCTCAAGCGCAGCAGATCACGACCTCTACCCTACTTTTGTCAATGAACGACGTCAGCTTTGAAACCGCCTGCGAGGCCCGTTTCGCACTTGAGAGAGCCTGCGCGCCTTTATCGGCAGCCCGAAGGCAAGACAGCCACCTAAAGGCGATGCAGGACGCGCTTGACACACAATCCGCGCCGGCGCTGTCAGATGCAGGGTTTTGCGCTGCCGATGTGGCATTCCACCGCGCATTGGTCGACGCAGCGGGCAACCCGGTCCTGTCTTACCAGCTCGCTGGCGCGGTCGAGGCGATGCAGCCTTTGATGAACATGATTACTTTCACGGCGTGGTCCCGCGATGCAATCGTCGCGCGTCACCGCGAGATCGCCACCGCAATGACGACACGCAACGCTGCTGCCGTCGCGGCCGGACTGACGCTGCTTGAACAAGAGACCCAGACCCTTGCCCGTACCGTCTTTGCCCGCCGCACCAAGCAGCCGAACGCGGCACCGTAGCCGCTGCACCTGCGGATTTTCATGGCTTTCCCCTTGCAAAGAAAACCACGTCCCTTATATCTGAACTGTCCTTAGGGACTATGGGTATAAACGCGCATGTAATAAGCGGTTCGGACCCGGGGGCGGTACCCGGCGACTCCACCAATCATCCTTCATTTGGGGATTATGGGGTCGAAACAGGATCGACGAACGTCTAAAGATGTAGCTTTATCTCGGCTGACTGCCACCGTTATCGGCGTAAAATGTACAATTGCAAATGACAATCGTGCTCCAATGGCGATGGCCGCGTAAGCGACCGGAACTATTGAAACTTAAGTCCTTACGTTTAGCGACCTAAGGCGGGGTTCGCAGGTACCTGGCAACAGAAACCTGCACTTACCCCTCCCGCCACTTTCTGATTTCTCTCTAAAACCTTGCGGTCGCACGGGACGGTGCCGGTTGACACGTATGTTGTGCTGCCTTCGGCGAGGATTTTTTACCATTTGGAAGCCGCTGGCGCGCTTGACCTTGGGCTCGGGGACTGCGACTTCTGACGTCAAGAATGTCGGGAGTATTTATGCGCAACAATAGCGAGCAATGCGGATGAGCGCCCCTGATATGCGCCTGATGGCGCGTGTGTTCGGGCGGATCGGGGTGTTGTCCTTTGGCGGGCCCGCGGCGCAGATCGCGTTGATGCATCGCGAGTTAGTGGACCGGCATCAATGGCTATCCGAAGACAGCTTTTTGCGCGCTCTTTCCCTGTGTATGTTGCTGCCAGGTCCCGAAGCGATGCAACTGGCGACCTACGCCGGTTGGCGGCTGCGCGGTACCCTTGGCGGTTTGCTGGCCGGACTGCTGTTCGTGTTGCCGGGTGCGGCGGTCATTCTGGTGTTGGCATTCGGCTATGCGTATTTCGGGCAGATGCCTTTGGTTCAGGCCGCGTTTATGGGCATCAAAGCGGCTGTGATTGTCGTTGTCGTGCAGGCGCTGCGCAATCTGGGACGTAAGGCGCTGCATGGTCGTGAGGGCTGGATACTGGCCACACTGTCCTTTGTGGCGTTGTTTATCTTTGGCGTGCCCTTCCCGCTGATCATTCTAACCGCCGGACTGTGGGGGGCCTTTAGAGCTGCTGATGGCACGCGCCCTTTAGAAATTGACGCGGCACCCCCACACCCTGCCCGCCCCATCGGCGTCATCGCCGGTTGGGGCACGCTGTGGGCATCATCGCTGCTGTTCGTCTGGGCGATGGGTCATGAGTTTCTGCTTCAGATCGGATTGTTCTTTTCAAAACTGGCAGTGGTGACGTTTGGCGGGGCCTATGCCGTGCTGGCCTATATGGCGCAGACCGTCGTGCAGGATCACGGATGGATCACCACCGAGCAGATGATTGACGCCTTGGGGTTGGCCGAAACCACGCCGGGACCGCTGATCTTGGTCACCGAATTTGTCGCCCTGCTGGCGGGATTTGCCCAGTCAGGACCATGGGGTGCTGTATCTGCCGGTTTTCTGACGGTGTGGGTCACGTTTACACCTTGTTTTCTATGGATATTTCTCGCGGGACCGTATCTTGAGGTTATCTCGGCGCAGCCTCGTCTGGCGGGGGCGTTGCGGGCGATTACTGCCGCTGTCGTTGGCGTAATTGCCAATCTGTCCGTCTGGTTCGCGCTGCATGTTTTGTTCGAGCGCGTGCTTCCTATGGCGCATCTTGCTCTGCCGTTGCCTGATTGGTCCAGCATTGATCCCATCGCCGGCGCGCTGACGTTGATTGCGGCCGTGTTGATGTTGGCTTTTCGGTTCGGCATTGTGTCGACCATGGCAGTGACGGCGATGCTGGCGCTCGGCTGGAACCTCTTGCTATAAATTTTTGCGCCCCCTTTTCACTGGTGTGAAATGCCGTATGCTACTGTCATCAACAAGGTCCGGAGAAGAAGTAATGAGCCGAAGCATTGAGTATGGCAATCTAATGCACGATGCCATGCGCGGGTTAATTCGTCAGGTATTACTTGACGTTGCAGCCAATGGATTGCCCGGCAACCACCATTTCTTTATCACCTTTGACACCGCACACCCTGATGCAGAGCTGGCGGATTGGCTGTCGGATCGCTATCCCGGCGAAATGACGGTGGTGATGCAGCACTGGTACGACAAGCTTGAGGTTACCGAGGAAGGCTTCTCGGTCACGTTGAACTTTGGCGATGCGCCGGAACCGATGTATATCCCCTATGACGCGATCCGGACCTTTGTGGACCCGTCGGTAGAATTCGGTCTGAAATTCGAGCAGCAAGAACCCGGCCAGTCAGACGAGGACGAAGACCTTCCGCAGCAGGACGAAAGCGAGCTTGAGGTCGAAGAAGAAGCCCCCAAAGCCGCTGAAGTCGTATCGCTCGACAGCTTCCGCAAGTAATCGGTCGGCCAGCGATCGCTAGCCTCGAGGTTAGCGCCATCGTCTCATTGCACCGCTGCCCCCCGCGGGGTAAACCCTGATCAGACATAAGCCCAAGATCAGGAGCCTTTTCATGGCCGATACCCGTACCGAAACCGACAGCTTTGGCCCATTGGAAGTGCCGTCCGATAAATATTGGGGCGCACAGACGCAGCGGTCGATCATCAACTTCCCTATCGGGTGGGAAAAACAGCCCGTGCCGATCATCCGTGCCCTTGGCGTGGTGAAAAAAGCCTGCGCGATGGAAAACCTGAATCAGGGGAATCTGGACCAGAAACTGGCCGATGCGATCACTGCCGCCGCGACCGAGGTGATCGAGGGGAAATTCGACGACAACTTCCCGCTGGTTGTCTGGCAGACGGGTTCGGGCACGCAGTCGAACATGAATGCAAACGAGGTCATCTCGAACCGCGCGATTGAAATGCTGGGTGGTGAGAAAGGGTCGAAAGATCCGGTACACCCCAATGACCACTGCAACATGGGGCAGTCGTCAAACGACACATTCCCCACAGCGATGCACGTGGCCATCGGCATGCAGGCCCGCGATGTGCTGCTGCCCGGTCTGCAAAAACTGCACGACGCGCTGGCTGCAAAGTCTGAAGAATTTAAGGACATCATCAAGATCGGCCGGACCCACACGCAGGATGCGACACCGCTGACCTTGGGGCAGGAATTCTCTGGCTACGCGCATCAGGTGAAAAAAGGCATCGAACGGGTCAACGCCTGTCTGCCCGACATCTACGAACTGGCCCAAGGCGGGACCGCCGTCGGCACCGGCCTGAACACCAAGAAAGGCTGGGCCGAGGCCGTGGCGGCGCATATGGCTGACATTACCGGCCTGCCCTTTGTCACCGCCCCGAACAAGTTTGAATCACTGGCCGCCCATGACGCTATGGTCATGTTCTCGGGTGCGTTGAAAACCGTGGCCGGATCGCTGTTCAAGATCGCCAATGACATGCGTTTGCTGGGCTCCGGCCCGCGTTCCGGTCTGGGCGAATTGATCCTGCCCGAGAACGAGCCAGGATCGTCGATCATGCCAGGCAAGGTGAACCCGACGCAAGCCGAGGCGCTGACAATGGTGTGTGCCCACGTGATGGGGAATGACGCGGCGGTCGGCTTTGCAGGGTCGCAAGGTCACTTCGAGCTTAACGTCTATAACCCGATGATGAGCTATAACGTCTTGCAATCCATGCAGCTTTTGGGCGACAGCGCGTCGGCCTTTACCGACAATATGGTTGTTGGCACGCAAGCAAATATCGAACGAATCGACAAGCTGATGAAAGAAAGCCTGATGCTGGTGACAGCGCTGGCCCCTACCATCGGCTATGACAACGCGACCAAAGTTGCGAAAACTGCCCACAAAAATGGCACGACCCTCAAGGAAGAAGCAATCGCCTTGGGCTTTGTCGATGCCGAAACATTCGACCGCGTGGTGCGGCCGGAGCAAATGATCGGACCAAAAGAATGAGCGCCCCCATCAATCTCAACAAGGTCAAGAAAGAGCGCAACCGCGCATCTCGAAAGGCCCGCGCTGATGAAAATTCAGTGCAGTTCGGCCAAAAGAAGGACCAGAAGGAAGTTCTGAAAGAACGTCTGGCTCAAATCGCGCGCAATTTGGAAGCTCACAAGCGCGAAACATGAGCGCGAGACCTGTAAAACATTCGGTGACCCTTCGGGGTCACCGCACGTCGATCTCGTTGGAAGATGAATTCTGGCATGAATTGCGCAGGTTCGCGCAAGAGATGGACATGCCGATCAACGCGCTGGTGGCACAGATCGATGCCGAACGCGGCGTGGAAGCAGGATTGGCATCTGCGATCCGCGTCTACGTCTTGCGTGCGCTCAAGGAGCGTCTGTCAGCCTCGTAGGGCACTCAAGCTCGAGGCAAACGAAAAGGCCAGCGTCTGATCGCAATCAAACACCGGCCCTATTTTTTAGTCTTCAAAAAAATCTTAGGCGACGGATGCGTCGTAGATCTTGGTGATGTTCTGACCCAATGCTGCGTTGAACTCGGCATCGGTCATCTTGACGTTCAGCCCTTCTGTCAACGCCCGCGAAAAGCTGGCGATCATCTTGGGGTTCTGGGTCAAACGCGCGCAGGCGTCTTCAGTCGAATACCCGCCCGACAACGCAACGACACGTAGCACATTCGGCAGATCGGCAAGGCTGTCGTAAAGGCCTGCGGTCTCTGGCAGGGTGACTTTCAGCATCACCGGTTCGTCGGCGGAAAGCTCGGCGAGATGCTTTTCAAGCTCGGACTTCAGAATCGTTTCACATTCCGCTTTGCTGTCCGAATGGATGTTCACCTCAGGCTCGATGATCGGCACCAGACCGGCGGCGCACACGGTTTTAGCGACGGCGAATTGCTGCGCCACAACCGACGCGATGCCTTCGGGATTAGCGGATTGGATGACCGACCGCTCCTTGGTGCCAAAGATACCAGCGGCTTTCGCGCGCGCCAGCAGATCAGCAAGCTCGGGCATGGGTTTCAGCAGCTGCACGCCGTTTGATTCGTCTTCCAGACCTTTGTCGATCTTGAGGAAGGGCACGACGCCGCGGTCTTCCCACAGCAGCTGTGCCACGGGTTTGCCGTTGATCGAATTGTCCATCGTGCGCTCGAACAGGATCGCGCCCAGAACTTTGTCAGAGGTGAAATCATCGGCCAGAATGATACGCGCGCGCATGTCGTGCATGGCGTGAAACATCTCGGCGTCGCCGGAATAATCAGAAGGTTCAACGCCATAGAGGCTTAGCGCCTTTGGGGTCGATCCGCCCGACTGGTCCAATGCGGCCACAAATCCCTGCCCTGTTTCCATTTGTGTGCGCTGTGCGTCTGTCGTGGTCATGATGATCCTGGCCCTTATTGATTCCGTCGTGTGTCCGTTTAGCGCATCTATGCCCGCGATGATATATCGTTAGCGCCGGACAAAACGCAGCAAAATGCCATCTTTTGACCGAACCGTCAGATGCGCCACGGGAACAGGGGGCTTTTCGCCGACAACCTCAATGCGGTAGTCGCGCAAGATACGCGACAGGATCAACGGTCCTTCGACCATGGCAAACCCTGCGCCCGGACAGACCCGCGCACCGGCGCTGAACGGCAGATAGGCCTCTCGCTGGCATTTCTTGCCGTTTTCGCTGTGCCATCGGGCCGGATCAAACCCGTCGGGGTTGTCCCACAGGCGTTCGTGACGATGCAGATGCCACGGGCTGATGACCACTTGCGCCCCCCGCGCCACTTGGCGACCCCGAAAAGTCGCGGGGCAGCTTGCCTCGCGCACCATCATCGGAACGGGCGGATACAGCCGCAGCGCCTCGCGGAAGACATCACGGCTTTGCCTTAGCTGCCCCATGACAGCAAAATCACACTGGTCGATCACCTGCGCCTCTTTGGCCAAACGGTCCTGCCAGTCGGGATGGGTCGCGACCAGATACATCGCCCAGGCCAGCGCCGACGCGCTCGTCTCGTGGCCCGCAAGAAAGAAGATCGCAACCTGATCGACCATCTCCTCCGTGGTGAAGGTAGAGCCGTCTTCGGGGTCAGGGGTCGTCATAATCTTGGTCGCCAGATCGTCGGGGGCAGTGCCTGCCTTGATCGCCTCCATCCGCTCGGCCGTCAGCGCGGTGATCAACTGCCGGATCTTGGCAGCGCTGCGTTTTGTATCTTGTCGGAACAGACGTGGCAGCCAACGCGGCAGCGGCACAAATGCCGCGATGTTCAGGATCGGCTGGCTGCGCTGGTAGGTTTTGAATTCGTCAAAGACCTCGCGGGCCATATGGTGTTCGATGGGAATCGAAAACAGCGTGCGAAAGATCACATCCGCTGCCGCGTGGCTCGTCTGCGCTTCGGCCTCTAGAGGTTCACCGTCATGGGGGGCCAGCCGGGCCGCCGCTGCCTCTGCCGCGTCCCAGATCGCGGGGAATGTTTCGCGCAATCGCCCGCCTTCAAACGCAGGGTCGATGATGCGCCGTTGCCGTTTCCAGGTTTCACCGTTGGTCAGAAAAACAGAATTGCCAAGCAGTGGCCGCAACCCTTCGCCGATCCGGTTGGATTTGGGGTAGTCGTCGGGGCGCGTCTTGAGCACGTCCTGGATCAGATCGGGCTGGTTGATCAGATAGCTTCGGAAAAATGGCGTTTTGAATTCCGCCATCCACGCACGATACAGCCGCGCAGGTTGAGCGGATAAGATGTCTTGGCGGAATAGCTTGGCATAGCGCCACAAAGACACTTCCGCGGGCCGGCTTTCAGGTTTGGGCGGCAGTGTCATGGCGCGGTCGAGGTGAATTTATTCACCGGTTTCACGATGCGGGATCGCGACGCGGGACGTCCAGCATAGCGTTCCGCAAGGCTATGCGGACCTGCGGTGATCTGGAAATAGTCATAATCCTTGGGCGCATCAAAGGCACAGAGGTATTGGAAATGTAGCCGGAAGAACCGCCAGCGCAACGCTTTCCAACGCGCCGGGGTCAGCGATTGTGTGAAGGCCGCTGAAAACACCAGCGGCCAGCGTTTATCTTCGGGGGCCACGCCCGACACTGCAACCGGATCGCACAGCGCAAAGGCGCAGCCATCGCCGGGGGCAGTCACGTCGATCCAGGTAAGCCCGACGCATCGCGACAGATAGCGTAGATCGGCGCGCAGACGGTGGGCGTCCCGTAGGAAAGACACCATTGGGACTACCTGCCCCAAGCTCATAAAGGCCAGTTTCGGTCCCTCTGCCGGTACCCTGCCCGCGCGGATCAGGTCGGCAAGGATCGACACCCCCAGATGCGCCCCCGAGGAATGGCCCACGACCAGCACCTCGTCCACGTCAGACTTCAGCGCCTGAACGATTGCGTCGCCAAATTCGGTCATACGGGTTTCAAGCGCGGGCGGGTTTGCCCCCCGGGTTGCAGCCCCGAAGGCGTAGTCGTGCATTAGATAATAGGCGTAAAACTTGCCATCATGCTTTTTGAACCACCGCAGCACCTGCCAACCAAGGCCCACACCAAGGGCGGCGACGATGCCCTTGAACCACGCGGGCCCGCCAAAGAAGGTCAACGCGGTGTACAAAAGCTTGCCCGCAAGTACAGCGATCAGCAGTTGCAGCAGCAGCATCCCCACCGGATAGAGCGCCGCGATCACCGGCCCCTTGCGCAACTGCATCAACCGCCACAGCGCTCCAGAGGCGATATACACCCACGCCGTTTGCACCAGCTGTCCATAGGTCGCGAGGATTGAGTTGCTCATGGAGATGCGCACGATGTCAGACCAGACCAGCACCTCGACCGTGGTCTCTACATCCACACCATCGATATGCGCGGCGACGTTCCAGCCATAGTTCCCGCCCCCCGTCTTGGGCGATAAGGCGATCTGATAATCCGATATCCGCGCCTGTTCGCCACCTTCCTTGCGGTAAAGCTCGCGGTAGCGGCGCGGATGAATGGGGTCATAGCCGGGGATGTAGAAAACCCGTCGCGTTTTGACTGTCTGCTCTATATTCTCGGCCATCGTTCACCCTGTATTTCACCGCAGCTTAAACAGGTTTTCCGGCAAGAGTAAGGCGCTTAACCCAAGGATCCCAAGGCCGGAAATGTTTCCAGAAGCCAGAACGAGAAAGTCGTGAATGCGCCTGTCAGCAACGCCAGCCCGACCACGATCAGCAAGATGCCCATGCCCCGTTCAATCAGTCGCATATAGGGTTTAATCCGGTTCATCAGTTGTGTGGCGCGGGTGATGAACATCGCAGCCAGCAAGAACGGAATACCCAAGCCAGCCGCATACACACCAAGCAGCAAGGTGCCACGTGTCACAGATGCTTCGGAAGCCGCAAGTGACAGGATCGCGCCAAGCTGCGGCCCGATGCAGGGTGTCCAGCCAAAGGCGAAGGCCAGCCCAAGGATATAGGCCCCAAAGGACGTGCCGCCCTTGTCGCCCGCATCCAGACGCGCCTCTTGATCCAGAAAAGGAATGCGGAAGACGCCCAGGAAATGCAGACCAAAGATGATCACCACAATGCCCGACAGCCGCGCGAAGAGCACCTGATTTTGCAAGAAGAACGCCCCAAAAATAGACGCGGTAAAACCAAGGATTAAAAAGACTGTGCTAAGCCCCATGACAAAGAACAGCGCCGCAATCACCGCCTTGCGTCGCGCAGCTGCGACCGACGACATGTCGTTCAAGGTCACGCCGCTCATATAGGCGAGGTACGGGGGCACGATGGGCAAAACGCAGGGGCTCAGAAAACTGATGATCCCTGCGGTCAGCGCGATGAGTATGGCGGGCAAAAGTCCCGCGTCGATCAGGTCAAATCCAAACATGACCCAAGCCATAATCTGCTTTGTCCAGCGCGTCACCTGCTGTTGCGCGTGAACCCTGTCACAAGGTTGTGGACGCGCTGAAACATGTCGCCTATTTGAGACTTATGACAGATAAAAACTTTCTCGATGCGACGGGGCTGCTGTGCCCCCTTCCCGTCCTTAAGGCGCGTAAACGTCTGCAATCAATGGCTTCTGGCGATTTACTGACGGTTCACGCAGATGATCCAGCCGCGATTATCGACATACCCCATTTCTGCGCCGAGGCCGGTCACAGCCTTGAAACCGCGTTGATGGACCAAACGCCGCAGGCTTATGTAATCCGCAAAAAGTAAACGCAGGTTTAATCGAAAACCAAAAAGGCAGACCCGAAGGTCTGCCTTTTGTCGTTTCAAAGTGTCGTCCCGACGAACGCGCGGTTTAGCCGCCCAAAGACCACCAGCCGCGCCGCTTTGGCTTGGCGGGTTTTTCGGGCTGAGCCTGCGGGGCCACCTGAGGCTGCGGCACCTCCGTCATGGGGGGCTCCGGCTGAATTTCCTGCGCGGCAGGGATTTCAGTCGGGGTGCTGTCGGGCACCTCGGTTGGGGCCGGTGTCGGCTCTACCTCGGCAGGCTGCGACGGCTGCGCGGGGGTCGGTTCCGGCGTCGGGATCGGCGTCGGTTCCTTTGCGGGCTCAGGCGTCGGCGCGTCGGGTGTTACCTCTGGTTCTGGCTTGGGCTCGGGGGCTGGCTGCTCTTGCGGAGCAGGCGTTTCCTCGGGCTTTGGCGCGTCTTCAGCGGCATCGACGGGGGCAGCTTTGGGCTTGCGCGTGCGGGTCCGCTTGGGCTTGGGCGCTTCTTCTGCGCTGTCAGCATCCGAAGCTGCCGCATCAGCGGCCTCGGAAGTCTTGGCGTCAGTATCAACCGTTGCTTCTGCCGCGGCATCCGCCTTGGGTTTGCGGGTCCGGCTGCGGGTGCGCTTGGGTTTGTCCTGCTGTGTGGCGTCCTCGTTCGTCGCCGCTGCAGGAACGTCGGCTTTCGCCTCTACGGTGGCGTCCGATTTATCCGCATCGCTGGAGCTATCGTTGTCACCATCGGAATCGGTATCATTGTTGTCACCGTTGGCCGCATCATCGCCGTTGGCCTTGCCACCCCGACGCCGCCGACGCCGACGACGGCGCTTGGGTTTACCCTCGGCATCGTTGTCATCGTCCGACCCGCCCTGCTGGTTCTGCGCGCCATTGTCATTATTCGTGGGCTCCGCGTCGGCTGTTTCAACCTCGGCGTCGGCCTCGGTAGCGACGTCAATATCCATATCATCGACCTCGTCCATGATAGATGTATCCACCGACACCACATGTTCAATCGGCGTTACAACCCGCGTCGCGGTCTTGAACTTTTCAAGCGTGAAGTCCGGGCTGACCAAAGCGGGGTCGCCTTCGATGCGCACAGACATGCCGTAACGCCCTTCGATATGGGCGATATGTTCACGCTTTTGGTTCATCAAGAAGTTGGCGATCCCCACGGGCGCGGTGATCAGCACTTCGCGCGACCGTTTGCGTGTGCCTTCTTCCTCGATCTGGCGCAGGATCGACAGTGCGAGGTTGTCGTCCGACCGGATCAGACCAGTGCCGTGGCAGGCGTGGCACGGCTGTGTCGTCGCCTCGATCATGCCGGGACGCAGACGCTGGCGCGACATTTCCATCAGGCCAAAGCCCGAAATGCGACCCACCTGAATGCGCGCGCGGTCGGTTTTCAGTTTGTCCTTCATCAGCTTTTCGACGGCGGCGTTGTTGCGACGCTCGTCCATGTCGATAAAGTCGATGACGATTAGACCGGCCAGATCGCGCAAACGCAGCTGGCGTGCGACTTCGGCAGCGGCTTCAAGATTGGTCTTGGTCGCGGTCTGTTCGATCGAGCCTTCTTTCGTGGCCCGGCCCGAGTTCACGTCGATCGCAACAAGCGCTTCGGTCACACCAATCACGATATACCCGCCCGAAGGCAGCTGTACCGTGGGGTTGAACATGCCCGACAGGTAGCTTTCGACTTGATAGCGTGCAAACAACGGCAGCGTTTCGCTGTAAAGCTTCACGTTCTTGGCGTGGGACGGCATGATCATCTTCATGAAGTCCTTGGCGATGCGGTAGCCGCGTTCGCCTTCGACAAACACCTCGTCGATCTCGCGGTTATAAAGGTCGCGGATCGACCGTTTGATCAGGTCGCCTTCTTCGTAAATCTTGGCCGGCGCGATGGATTTCAGCGTCAGCTCGCGGATCTGTTCCCACAGACGTTGCAGGTATTCATAGTCGCGCTTGATCTCTGCTTTGGTGCGCTGTGCGCCCGCGGTGCGTACGATCAGACCGGCACCCTTGGGCACCTGAATTTCGTTCGCGATCTCTTTCAGCTTCTTGCGGTCTGCGGCGTTGGTGATCTTGCGGCTGATGCCGCCCCCACGTGCAGTGTTGGGCATCAAGACGCAGTACCGGCCGGCGAGCGACAGATAGGTTGTCAGTGCCGCACCCTTGTTGCCGCGTTCTTCTTTTACGACCTGCACCAGCAGGATTTGACGGACTTTTACAACTTCTTGGATCTTGTAACGCTTGGGACGTGGCTTGCGGGCAGTACGCAGATCGTCGTGGTCATCGTCATCCGCCACGGATTCGATGCTGTCATCCCTGGAGGATGCGTCATTGGCTTTGGGATCGTCGTCACCGTCATCCGCATCATCGCTGTCATCGCGATCAGTGTCATCGGACTGGGCCGCGTCGCCGCTTGCCTCGGATTTCTCGTCAGCGGCGGTGTCGCCATCCTGCGCAGGCTCTTCGACGGGCGTTTCACCGACCCGCTCCATCGGAGAGGAGCCCTCCTCGTCGTCCAGATCCACGGTCTCCATGCCGTTAATCTGATCGCTGTCTGTGGTGTCCGCGTCTTTGCTGACAGTCGCGTCATCAGACACGGTGTCCTCGGCCTTGGTCTTGCTACGGCTGCGCGAACGGGTCCGACGCTTGGGCTTTTCGTCTTCGTCTTCTTTGGCGGCCTGCGCTTCGGCGTAGGCGCGCTCTTCCTCCATCAGCGCCAAACGGTCGGCGACGGGGATCTGGTAATAATCAGGGTGAATTTCTGAAAAGGCGAGGAAACCATGACGGTTGCCGCCATAATCCACGAACGCCGCTTGCAACGAAGGTTCAACCCGCGTGACTTTCGCGAGATAGATATTGCCAGCTAGCTGGCGTTTATTCTCTGATTCAAAGTCAAATTCCTCGACCTTGTTTCCGTCGACCACAACAACGCGAGTTTCCTCAGCGTGGGTGGCATCGATAAGCATTTTCTTAGGCATAAATCCATTTTGCACAGCTGCGCAGACAGCAAGCCCGGTGGGACGCTGCGAGGCAGGGTATGTCTTGTCAGGGCGATGGGTGACGCGGCTTCAACAGGGCCCCAAAGGCCGCCTGTCTGTCTGCTCTTGGCGTCTGCGCGCGTCATCGCGGTTCTTCTCCGACATGGGTGCTGCGTAACGCGCCCCCATATCCATTAATTAACTGCAACTGACCGAGCAAAGGCACGGCCTAATCGTCAGCGGTTCTTGAGCCTTTTTTAAGGGCCTAATCGGTCTGCCTGGTCACCACATGCCGGGGAACCGAGGCATCGAAACTGTCTGGGGTCTGGTTTGCCATCCAAAGAGGTAAACAGCCCTGCCTACAATTAACGGCAGAAGGGACCAAATGACAATGGGAAATCGCGTATTGCGGTTCTACAGCTACGCAATGGTAGAAGCTGCACCCACGCCTTGCGCCCTTGCTTGACAAGGGTCTGCGCTATGAGAAATGCTCGGTCAGCGGGATTACGCCGCGCTGCGTGCTGCCTGACGTTTGCACAAAAATGAGACACATAAGGATGATACGAATGCATATTTCCCTGCGCACAGTGCTTTGCCTCCCGTTTTTAGCGCTGGCCGCCTGCGAAGACATGAGCGCCACAGGCAGCAGTGATCCTCAGGGCCCCTCGAAACGCAGCTGCATCCGCGCAGTAGAAACGCACACGGGGATTTCAGGCGCAACAATCAACACGACCATCCCGATCGTCGAAACTGGCCAGCATATCATTGACCTGCCCGGCAGCCCGTCCTGGACCTGCTACACCGATGAAACCGGTGCAGCACGTGAGTTGATCGAAACGCGACTTGGCTGACCTCGCCCCGTTTGCAGCGCTCAGAGATAATCCGAGCGTTGCAGGCCGTACTTTGCCATCTTTTCGTTCAGGGTCCGGCGTGGCAGACAGAGCTCTTCCATAACGCTCGCAATGGACCCTTTGTGCCGGCGCATGGTGTTGTCGATCAACATACGCTCGAACGCTTCGACATATTCTTTCAGCGGCTTGCCGTCCGTGGTCATCACCGGCTGCATCTCTTCGTGGTCGGACATCAACAACGATGCAATAGAACCGGACCCGCGACGCGACTGCAACACAGCGCGTTCGGCCACATTAATCAACTGGCGCACGTTCCCGGGCCAAGGCGCTTGCAACAGTTGCGCGGCCTCTTGCGCGGAAACCTGCGGCGTCTCGCAGCCATATTCATCCGCGAATTCTTCGGACAGACGGGTGAAGAGCGTCAGGATATCCTCGCCCCGTTGGCGCAGTGGCGGCACGGTGATGCGCAAAGCAGCCAGTCGGTAGAACAGATCAGAGCGCAGCGCATCTTCGGACGTGCGTCCGGCCTCTTGCAGGTTTGAAATCGCAACGATCCGGGTTTCCGCAGGCGTGCCCTGATCGTTGATGGCACTTAGTAACCGCGCCTGCAGCGTCTCGCTCAGCGCCTCGATCCCCTCTAGCACCAAAGTCCCACCGCGTGCTTCTTCGATCGCGGGAAGCTGGGCATCTTCAGGCATCATCGGGCCGAACAAACGTTTGCTCAGTGCGTCTTCTTCCAGCGCGCCGCAGCTGACCAAGACGAATTTTTTACCAGCGCGTGAGCCGACAGCATGCAAAGCGTGCGCCACCAGTGTCTTGCCTGTACCGGTTTCACCGTCGATCAACACGTGACCATCGGCCTGCCCCAGATCCAGAATATCCTCGCGCAGGCGTTCCATCACGGGCGAGCCGCCGATGAGCTTTTTCATCAGCTGACTGCCATCCGACAGCTCGCGGCGCAGGGCACGGTTGTCCATCACCAGCCGGCGTGCGTTGGTCGCCTTCTTGGCCAGCTCGCTCATCCGGTCGGGATTGAACGGTTTTTCCAGAAAATCAAACGCGCCGACGCGCATGGCTTCTACGGCCATCGGCACATCGCCGTGGCCAGTGATCATAATTACGGGCAAGGCGCTATCGGTGCCCATCAGTTTTTTCAGAAACTGCATCCCGCCCATACCGGGCATCTTGATGTCGGAAATCACGATACCGGGGTAATCCGGCCCCAGTGTTTTCAGTGCATCCTCGGCGCTGCCGAAGGTCTCTGTGTCATAGCCTGACAGTGCCAGCCACTGGCTGATCGACTGACGCATGTCTTGTTCATCATCAACGATCGCGATTTTCATTACCTGAGCCATTGGTTTACTCTGCCGCCTGTGTCTTCTCTGTGCTGTCCATGATGGGCAGCTGCATTTCAAAAACCGCACCGCCATGTTGGCCGTTGCGGGCTGTCAGCCTGCCCCCCAGATCGGATACAATACCCGACGAGATCGCAAGCCCCAGCCCGACACCATCGCCGGGCTGTTTGGTCGTGTAAAACGGCTCGAACAGGCTATCGAGATCTTCGATCCCGGGGCCATTGTCGCGCACGGTAAGCGTCGCCGTTTCTCCCGCTGATAGTATAATCTCTACCGTCGGGTTTCGTTCCGATTTGGTGGCATCCAATGCGTTGCGCAAGAGATTGACCAATACTTGTTCGATCCGCATGCGGTCGCCCATCACCTGCACCGGGTCTGACGGGAGGATACGATTGATCTGCACCTGACGTTGACGTAGCTGCGGCTCCATCATTGACAAGGCAGAGCCAAGGGCTTCCTCCATATCAAAGGGGGAAAACTGCTGCTGACCCTTGCGTGCATAGCTTTTGAGCTGCCGTGTGATGGCCCCCATACGTTCGATCAGATCGTCAATACGCCCGAAAGAGGCCAGCGCTTCCTCAAGCCGGTTGCGCTGCATCAATAACCGTGCCCCCGCCAAATAGGTTTTCATTGCCGCCAGAGGCTGGTTCAATTCGTGGCTGACAGCAGCCGACATTTCGCCCAAAGCAGCAAGCTTGCTTGATTGTTCCAGCGTTTGCTCGGCCACGGCCAGTGTTTGTTGCACTCGTTTGCGTTCCGCCACCTCGCGTTGCAGCGCCGCGTTCAATGCGCGCAGCTCTGCGGATTCACGCTGGAACAGTGCCGCGCGTCCCGCAGTCCGGCGGCTTAGGGCATAGAAAGTCAACGCCAGCAGGATCGCAAAGCCCATCACCTCGAGCGCGAGCACCCCGTTCACCTTTTCGCGCACAGAGGCATAGGTGGTATAGCTGGTGATCCGCCAACCCCGGAACGGTATCCGCGACGATAGACGCATCACCGCCTCGCCTTGCAGATACGCATCGGCAGGCAGCGCGGTCCAGTCGGCGGTGGCCTTGATGGCCCGTTCAATCGCGCTTTGCGGGGTCTGGTTCGACAACGCTTCGCTTTCGGTCAAGCCGCGCCAGCGCGGTTCGGTCGCCATGATGATATCGCCGGTGCTGTCGGTCACGATCACCGCGTCCGAAATACCCGCCCACGCCCGCTCGAACCGCTGCAAATCGACTTCGGCCGCGATTACACCAAGGTTCGTCCCCGCTTCGTGGATGCGGCGTGAATAGAAAAAACGATAGCCACCGGTATCGCGGGGGATCACGCTGAAGACGGTAGAATTAGAGCGTAACGCATCCACGAAATACGCTTCTTGGCGGTGCGACGCCCCCAGCCGGTTGCGGTCGGTCGCGGCGACCGTGCGCCCGTCGATGTCGTAGAGCATCAAGGAGGCAGCCCCGATTTCCTCTACGAAAGAGATCAACCGCTGGGTCGATAGGGAATAATCAGATCGGGTCAGCGCCTCTATCAAGGCGGGGTCGCGTGACAACAACTGCGGTACAATGGCGTTCTGGCGCAACTCTGCCAGCAGGTTACCGCTGTAGAGGGCGATCCGAAGTTCGGCGCGATTGCGCGTGCTTTCGGTAAAACGGTCCGTCAGCAGCTTGTTGGTGATCGAAATCGTGACAACTGCAAAGACCAATAGCAAAGCAACCGCCAGCCGGACGCGCCAGCTGACAGATAAAGTGGCTTCACGAGAGGACGCAGACCGGAACATGCCGGCAATCTACGCGTCCTCACCGTGGCACTCAAGTCACGCTGTGACCACAGACCCTGCCAATGCGCGGAAGAGCGCCGCCCCGTCCGTGCCACCATGCCCCGCATCCGCAGCGCGTTCAGGGTGGGGCATCATCCCCAGCACACGACGGTTGGACGACAGGATACCTGCAATGTCCGACTGTGACCCGTTGGGGTTGTCGCCATAGGTAAAGGCCACGCGATCCTCGCCATGCAGCTTGGCGATCGTATCGCCATCTGCAAAGTAGTTACCGTCATGGTGCGCAATAGGGATATCGATCATCGCGCCGGCATCATACCCCGAGGTATAGTCACTGTCCGCCGTCGCCACGCGCAATGGAACTGTGCGGCAAATGTATTTCAGGCCTGCGTTGCGCAGCAAGGCACCGGGCAGCAAACCCGTTTCGGTCAGCACCTGAAAGCCGTTGCAGATGCCCATGACATAGCCGCCACGCTCCGCATGGGCCGCCACTTCGCGACAAATCGGAGAGTTCGCCGCAATCGCGCCGCAGCGCAGATAATCCCCGTAAGAGAACCCACCGGGAACGCCGACAATATCGACCCCGTCGGGCAGGCTGGTATCTTTATGCCAGACCATCGACACTTTGGCACCGACCGCCTCGAAAGCCACCGCCAGATCGCGGTCACAGTTAGAACCCGGAAAAACGATGACCGCTGCGTGCATCAGCCCATCTCCACTGTGTAGGATTCGATCACCGTATTCGCGAGCAGCTTTTCACACATCACTTCGACATCCGCCTGCGTCGTACCGTCGTTCAGGTCCAGCTCGATCACCTTGCCCTGACGCACACCGTTCACACCATCAAAGCCCATCGCCCCCAATGCGTGGCGCACAGCCTCGCCTTGCGGATCCAGAACACCGTTCTTCAACATCACATGCACCCGTGCTTTCATGGCGCGTCCCCCTGCTTCATTTTGCAAAATAAACTCATCTCCGACATCAGCCTAGTTGATTAACGTCGGTTTCATCATCGGTGTCGACGTCTTGGGCATGACCCCCAAACGTCGGGCGACTTCGGTGTAGGCATCCGTCAGCGACCCCAGATCACGGCGGAATACATCCTTATCCAGCTTCTGCCCGGTTTCGATATCCCACAGACGGCAGCTGTCTGGGCTGATCTCGTCGGCGACAATTAAACGCTGGAAATCGCCCTCGTAGATGCGCCCGACCTCAATCTTGAAGTCCACAAGCCGGATCCCCACCGCCATCATCACGCCGGACATGAAATCATTGACCCGCAGTGACAGGCTCAGGATGTCTTCCATGTCCTGTTGGCCGGCCCAGCCAAAGGCCGCGATATGTTCCTCGGTGACCAGCGGATCGCCAAGGTCGTTGTTCTTATAGTGATATTCCACGATCGGGCGCGGCAATTGCATGCCTTCGTCGATCCCCAACCGCGTGGACAGATCACCAGCTGCATAGTTGCGCACCACGATCTCAAGCGGGATGATCTCTGCCTGACGGATCAACTGTTCGCGCATGTTCAGACGCTTGATGAAATGCGTCGGCACGCCGATGTTGTTCAAGCCCGTCATAAAAAACTCGGAAAGACGGTTGTTCAGCACGCCCTTGCCTTCGATCACGGCCTTTTTCTCGGCATTAAAGGCGGTTGTGTCGTCTTTGAAGTGCTGGACAATCGTCCCCGGTTCCGGCCCCTCATAGAGGATCTTTGCCGTACCTTCATAGATTTTCGTGCGACGGGCCATGCACATCCCTTCCAGACAACGGACCGGTTGGAATACCCATCGGCCTTTTCTAGCCTGTCACATAGTCCAAGCGCCCCTGCCGCGCAAGCACGCGCCCTGCCCTCATGGCAGCCATGTACGTAGAAACTATGGCGCGGCCTCATGACCATCATGAGAATAATGAAGTTGCTTCATGCCAGTTGTTGTGAGAAACGGCAAAATCACCCCTTTAGCGGAGCTTTTCATGTCCAATCCCCTTACCGACCTTCTGGCTGAAAAAGGCACGCTGCTGGCTGATGGTGCCACTGGCACGAACCTGTTCAACATGGGCCTGATGTCCGGTGACGCGCCAGAGATGTGGAACACGGAACAGCCGCAGAACATCATCAAGCTCTATCAAGGTGCGGTTCAGTCGGGCAGCGATATCTTCCTGACCAACTCTTTTGGCGCGAATGCCTCCCGTCTGAAACTGCACAACGCCGAAAAACGCGCCCATGAGCTGAGCCGCGTCTCTGCCGAGCTGGCGCGTGAAGTCGCAGACAAGGCAGGTCGCAAGGTGATCGTCGCAGGGTCCGTCGGCCCCACCGGCGAAATCATGGAGCCGGTTGGCCCGCTTACTCACGCGCTGGCGGTCGAGATGTTTCACGAAACTGCGGACGGGCTGAAAGCCGGTGGTGCCGATGTGGGGTGGCTTGAAACCATCAGCGCCCCCGAAGAATACCGCGCCGCCGCCGAAGGGTTCAAGCTTGCGGGCCTTGATTGGGTCGGCACGATGAGCTTTGATACCGCAGGCCGCACGATGATGGGCATGACATCCGAGGCGATGGTCGACATGGTGCATGACCTCGACTACGGCCCGCTGGCCTATGGGGCGAACTGCGGCACCGGCGCGTCGGACGTGCTGCGCACCGTGCTTGGTTTCGCTTCCAAAGGCATGCCAACGCCAATCGTGTCCAAGGGCAACGCCGGCATCCCCAAATACGTCGAAGGTCACATCCACTATGACGGCACGCCCGAGCTGATGGCCAATTACGCCGAAATGGCCCGCAATTGCGGCGCGTCGATCATTGGCGGTTGCTGTGGCACCATGCCGGAACATCTGGTGCATATGCGCGCCGCACTCGACAGCCGCCCCAAGGGCGACGCTCCCACGCTGGAACAGATCGTCGAAGCGCTTGG
>Ga0207889_1000186_pt1 | contig 26965 bp, 23 predicted proteins | sample LinPmetageLP47_FD_184058 | JGI IMG/M metagenome (GOLD analysis project Ga0207889, IMG submission 184058) | Marine viral communities from the Pacific Ocean - LP-47 (SPAdes) | ecosystem: Environmental > Aquatic > Marine > Oceanic | place: Pacific Ocean | collected 2011-06-12 | reverse complement strand
AATTGCGACCATTTCTAATTCATGTTGTTGCGGGGTTTTATCTCTAAGCATAATGAACTCTCCAAATTCACTCTGCTTATTAGATCAAAGGGCTCGAGCTGTGTCTAGCCCTTTTTCAACAGTCTGACGCCACTTATGTGGCGTTTTTTTAACTGTGTTTAGTATCGTTTTTGATGTGTTTTACAACCAGCGGCACAGCTAATATAACCCCACCAATTGCGCCAATTAAATGCGCATCAACGGCCACCGTTGATTGAATAAGTTGACCAATTTCTGCGCTTGGACCATTAACTTGCTCAAGAATAAGTTTTATCCATACGCCAATAAACAAGATATAACCTGATTTTAACCCAACAGTGACATCTTTTATGGCCCCCCACACGATCACGCCATGCAATAGCGCACTCAGCCCTGTATAAATAGTGATTGTTGGACAAAACCAATAAACCCCCAAGCCACACCAAAGCGCAAGGAGTGCAATATTAAAGCTGTATTGCTTAGGTGTAGTGTATTCACCATGTAATAACCAAATAAGCGCGATACCAGCACAATTTAAACCTAGGTGTACCCAGTTGGCATGTACAAATTGGCTGGTAAATAAACGCCACACTTGGCCTTGTTCAATCAGTTGACGATTAAATTCAAGTTCGTTGTTTATACCCAACCATGCTAAGAAAGTACTTAATACAATTAAACATAAGGGAGGGAAAACATAGCGCGGCTGAAGAGGTAAATTAAGCATTTAGCGATCATTTTTATATTTATTTTTGCATATTGTGCCTGTTTAACTTTAAGATGCCAATTATCTTCCATGCAATTTAAGTTTATTAAGTGATTATGAATTTTAAGCTCAACTGTTTATTCGCACTGACTCTAAGTGCCTTGTCTTTTCCTTTGTTTGCACAAAACGCTAGCACAATTGAAACACGTGAACCTGAAGCGGCCACAGGTGTTGTACATAAGCAATTAGTGGCTGGCGATAAGTACATGGTAGCCGCCGCTAATCCTTATGCCTCACAAGCGGGAAAGGCCATTTTAGCCCAAGGCGGAAGCGCCGTTGATGCCGCAATTGCCACTCAATTAGTGCTTACATTAGTTGAGCCGCAATCATCAGGCATTGGTGGTGGTACGTTTATGATGTATTACAACAAAGCTAACAATAAACTAACCAGTTTTGATGGTCGCGAAACAGCCCCCAGTAATGCCGATGAAAACCTGTTTTTAAATGAACATGGCAAAGCTGTTAAATGGATTGAAGCAGTTGTAGGTGGTCGCTCTGTAGGTGTACCAGGTATTTTACATGCGTTTGCCAGTGCCCATAAACAATATGGTAACTTGCCATGGGCAACGTTATTTAAGCCAGCTATTGCGCTTGCTGAACAAGGGTTTGAAGTATCTCCACGATTACATGGCTTACTCGTTAGGCAGTTAAACCCTGGTGTTATGAGTATGCCGGTCATAAATGAGTATTTTTTTCCCAATGGTGAAGTGATCAAAGTCGGCAGTATTAAAAAAAATCAGCCATTAGCTAATTTATATAAAGACATTGCTTCAAAAGGGATAGATGCTTTTTATAAAGGTGATAATGCAAAAGCCATGGTAAAAGCAGTACAACAGTCAAAAATTGCGCCTGGTAAATTATCTGAGCAAGATCTTGCTAATTACAGCAGTAAAGAGCGTGCACCCGTTTGTATAAAATACCGAGTTTATAATGTCTGCTCGATGGCGCCGCCAAGTAGTGGCGGTATCTCAGTACTACAAATTTTAGGCTTGCTTGAACACAAAGACATGGCAAACATTAAAGCCAATAGTGCCGAGGCAATTCATTACTTTAGCCAAGCGTCACGTATTGCGTTTGCCGATCGTAATAAATACATAGGCGATCCTGACTTTACCCAAGTACCTACTCAAGAGTTATTAAATAAAGACTATATTGCCACCCGCGCAAAATTAATTACTGAAAAAGATCAAAAAGCATTGCCAGGCAACCCTGTTGATCACTTAAGCTATGCAAATGATGATTCTTTTGAATTGCCCTCTACCTCGCATGTATCAATTGTGGATAGCAAAGGCAATGCTGTTTCAATGACCAGCTCTATTGAAATGGCGTTTGGATCAACAGTGATGGTTAATGGTTATATTTTAAATAATCAGCTGACTGATTTTTCACTCTCGCCGCGTAAAAATGGCAAGTTAGTGGCTAACAGAGTAGAAGCCCATAAACGTCCGCGCAGCTCAATGTCACCCGTGATGGTATTTAATCAAGATGGGAGCTTACGTTTAGTGGTCGGCTCTCCTGGTGGTAGTCGCATTATTGATTATGTAGCGCAAGTTGTTATTGGCGTTTTAGATTGGGATTTGAATGCGCAACAAGCCATTAATTTACCGCGAACCACTAATCGCAACGACTACACCAGCGTAGAAAAAGGCACTGCACTTGAAGCGGTGGTACCAAAGCTTAAAAAGCGCGGCCATGATGTGCGCGTGATTGACTTAAACTCTGGGCTGCATGCGGTAGAAGTTAAAAACAACCGTTTGTATGGCGCCGCCGATCCTCGCAGGGAAGGGATGGCATTATCGGATTTAAGTAATAATAAAGCCTCATTTAAATTCTAAAACATGTATAATCAACAGCAGGTTTGCAGCTAATGTATTACCTGCTGTTATTTATGTAACAGCTTAATAGTTAATGATTATTTGATTGAAAATAGTATGTTAACTAACGTAAAAAATTAGCAAATCTAAAAATAACTGACACTGTTGTAATCATTGCACACAGCAAACGCTGGTCTAATGCCCGTTTTAATTTTTATAAACTCACAACAGCCAGCTAACATATTCACCAAATATGAGTGGCTTTATACTAAAGTAGCGCTTGTATTTGTAAATTTTCAATGGTCTGACAAGCTTAAATGTCATTGCAATTTAGCCTTTAACAATGATAATGGCAGATCATTACTTAAGATTCAGTAAAGCTTGGAAATATGACTACAAATACCGATCCAAATTATCTTTATATTCCTTATTCTGGCCCAGGCCTAATTGAAACCCCACTATTGAATAAAGGAAGTGCTTTTAGCCAAAAAGAACGTGAACACTTTAATCTTGCTGGTTTACTTCCTCCTCGTTACGAAACAATAGAAGAGCAAGTTGAGCGTTGTTACCAACAATACTCAAGTTTTAACGACAACTTAAATAAGCACATTTATTTACGCGCCATTCAAGATAATAACGAAACGCTTTATTACCGTTTAGTGCGCGATCATATCGAAGAAATGATGCCTATTATCTACACCCCAACAGTGGGTGATGCCTGTGAAAAGTTTTCTGATATTTATCGCAGTGCCCGTGGTTTATTTATTTCCTATGAAGATCGCTTTCACATTGACGATATTTTACGTAATGCCACAAAAGGCAAAGTAAAAGTGATTGTTGTTACCGACGGTGAGCGTATTTTAGGTCTTGGCGACCAAGGTATTGGTGGCATGGGGATTCCAATTGGTAAGCTTTCTTTGTATACCGCGTGTGGCGGTATTAGCCCAGCTTATACGTTACCGGTTATGCTCGATGTGGGAACCAATAACGAAAAATTATTAAACGACCCAATGTACATGGGTGCTCGCCATAAACGTATTGCACAAGACGAATACGATGAGTTTTTAGACTTATTCATTAAAGCAGTTAAACGTCGCTGGCCAAATGTGTTACTGCAGTTTGAAGATTTTGCTCAGCCTAATGCAATGCCATTATTAAAGCGTTACCGTAATGAAATTTGTAGCTTTAATGATGACATTCAAGGTACTGCGTCGGTTACTGTGGGGTCTTTATTAGCAGCATGTCGTGTTAAAGGTGCTAAATTATCAACTCAAAAAGTTGTTTTTGTAGGCGCAGGCTCTGCAGGCTGTGGTATTGCTGAACAAATTGTTAGCACTATGGTTGCTGAGGGCATCAGTGAAGCACAGGCACGCAGCCAAGTATTTATGGTTGACCGTTTTGGCTTATTAACAGATGGTATGCAAGGCTTACGCGACTTCCAACAAATGTTAGCGCAACCAACGAGCTGCCTAGCAGATTGGACTTACAGCGGCGAATACGCGTCATTATTAGATGTAATGCACTGTGCTGAACCAGATATTTTAATTGGTGTATCTGGCCAACCTGGTTTATTTACCGAGCAAGTCATTCGCGCTATGCATGCTAAATGTGAATCGCCAATTATTTTCCCGTTAAGTAACCCATCTAAACAAGTAGAAGCCTACCCAGAAGATGTAATTAAATGGACTGATGGCAAAGCAATTGTTGCAACTGGCAGCCCATTCGACCCAGTTGTTTATAACGGCGTGACTTACCCAATTCCTCAATGTAACAACAGCTATATTTTCCCAGGTATTGGTTTAGGTGTAATTGCCGCTAAAGCAACGAGTATTACCGATGCGATGCTAATTATGTCGAGCGAAATGTTGGCTGAGTCGTCACCTTTAGCTAATACAGGTAAAGGCAGCTTACTACCGGCACTGACTGAAATTGAAACGCTTAGTAAACGTATTGCGTTTGCAGTGGCTAAAAAGGCAATTGAAGAGGGCGTTGCCCTTGAAATTTCAGACGATGCGCTGTGGGCAGCCATCGACAAAAACTACTGGTTACCAAAATACCGTAACTACAAACGTTGCAGCATTTAATTACAGTAGAGATTAAAAAAACAGGCTTTTGCCTGTTTTTTTATGCTTGTTCATCTTTAATTAACCGCATAAGGTGTTAACTGAGGCAATCAAATTTAAAAGGATAGACTTATGAAAACGCTTTCGATTTTAACCGCCGCATTACTCAGTACATCAGCTTATGCGAGCAACGCCCCAGAAGAGCCGCATATTTATGTTAAAGGTGAAGCTTCACTAACGACGATGCCGGATCATGTTTTATTAACGGTGGGCATTACTGAAATAGATAAAGACTTAATTGCAGCAAAAAAACAAACCGATACCACTATGGCCAGTGCAATAAGTTTAGTAAAAAAACTAGGGGTAGATGATGCGGATATTAATGCCGGTCAAATTTCTATATACCGTGATAACCAATATAATCGTGAAACAGGTAAACAAGAGTTTACTGGCTTTAAGGTATCAAGAACGCTCACCATTAAACTTTCTGCAATTAATAAATACCCTGAATTATTACAGAGCTTAGTTAATAATGGCATTAATGAAATTAGACAAACGCAATTTTTAGCTAGCAACTACGATGAGCTGCATAAAAAAGCACAAAAAATGGCAATTAAACAAGCCAAAGTCGCGGCAAAAGAGCTAAGTGACGACTTTGATGTAGAGTTAAAAGGCTTATATAGCGCGTCGTTAACCCCGCTTGATATGCCATCTACACCGTACATGCGCAGTGAAAAAGTAATGATGGCAGACAGTGCACCTGGTAATTATGTCCCTGATGCCTATCATGCGGGTGAAATTACAATTAGCGCGTCAAGCTATGCAATTTATTATATAGATTAGGGTTTGATGATCTTTCAATGCCAAATAGGCGCTGCCGAGGGCGATAACTCTTAGTCCCTCGGCAGAATAAATAGCTCTACAGAGCTTACTCGCTAATAGGTCGGTGCTGCTCAAAATGTGCCACTAACTGCTTACCTTGTAACTCACTAATTCGCACTATTGCTTGTAGCATATTTCTAATTTCTCGTCGGTCATACTCATTACAAATGTGCTGATTAATATCATCAACAATGGCACCTAAATAATTAAACACACTGTTTCGAGCTTCAACATCCTCGTTGGCAATAAACAAAATATTTTTAAATGCTTCAATAACATTGGTCATTACATAGGCATCTGCTTTGGCATAATTGCGCAAAGGAGTGAAGTTATCGTGCAGTAATTCATCAAAACTGGTTTCATGAAAATAGAGTAAAGGGGCTTCTTCTGGTTGATAACACGCGAAGTTAATCGCATTAATCTTTAGGCGAGCAATCAATAAAATACTCAGCATATCAATAGCTTTAACCGCTGTCCCCGGATCGTTAATCCCTGGGCTCATTGCTTTTACAGCAATTTCAGAAATTTGGGTTAATCCATAACGGTAATGATCGCTAATGTATTCTTCTATATAAAAAATAAAGCAGTCTAAAATTTTCTCTATTAACTCTTCGTTTTCACAAATGTCTTTATTACACTTTAAGAACGGGTAGCCTTTAACGGTAAAGTAACCTTGCTTAACGGTAATAAAAAGTTCTATTTTTTCTTCAGCCAAAATAGCACACAGCTTATTTGTGTGAACCCCTTTGTAGTAACCCTCAGTAGTACTTTTTATTGAATGCCAATTTGAAAATTCAGGAAAGTTATCAACGGGGTTATCGCCTTGTTTGTTGATGATGTCTTGGATCTCTTGTTTGGTTTGTCTAAATAAACCATTTAATACGTTATCAACCTGAATTGCTTTTGAAATAGAGTGAATAAAAAAAACGAACAAGCCCAAAGAAATCAAACCAAAAATTAACGCAAAGAGTACCCCTAATGAGGGTATTGCCGTATTTCCGTTATCTAACTTATTAATATTAATGAGCATTATAATAGAATAAATAATACTGCCTAAATAAAACCCTAATACCATTTGATGCGATTTACGGGTAATAAGCCCAGGAACGACTCTGGGTGACAAGCTAGCGCTGGCTGCATTTAAAACCACCATCACCATAGAAAAACTAAATACGGTTAACGAAATAATACTGCCAGCTAAGGTGCTTAATATGGTTCGTGCGTTTTCTGCACTGTCTACTAATACAAATGAGATTAATGATTTAAATTGCTCAATAGGGGCTAAATACTCAACAGACATAGTGAGTACAGCAAAAATTAAAAACGCAACAGACAGGAGTGAGGGATAAAAGCCAATACTGTTTATTATTTCACGATAGTGATTGGTGATTTTTGTTCTTAAATACATATTATCCTTACTTGTTACTATTCCAATGTATAAATTACTCTAGCATAGTTCATGATAAAGCTTCTGATTTACCGCTTAACTTATGTGTTATTATTGCTGAAAAATTAAATGGACTATACTGTGATCATATCTAGCTATGCGGCCTTATTGGCCCTTTATTATATTTATTTGAGTGTTAATGTTATAAAAATACGTAAAGCCGAAGGGATTTCGTTAGGTAATGGCAGTAATACCGCGCTTGAACGTGCAACCCGAGCGCATGGTAATTTTATTGAGTACGTGCCCATTAGCTTAATTTTAGTTTTTTTATTGGAGTATCAAGGGTTAGCTAGTCATTATGTGCATGCACTAGGCGGTTTATTATTTATCAGCCGTGTTGTTCATGGTTCTGCCATTATTAACAATAATTTAAAGGCACGTGGATTGAGCATGATGAGCACCTTTGCTATTGTGATAATAAGCGCGGTGTTATTACTTTTAAGTAGATAAACGATTATGCGGTTAGTTATTGTTTTTACATGTGTTTATTTTTTCAGTTCGCTGACATCATTTGCATGGGCAATAGAAAATAATAGCAAAAACACCGTTTCTAGTTTGCATGTTGTATACCCCAAAACAATGCGCAGTGGTGAAGATGAAATATTATATCCGTTAGTACTATTAAGAACAGCTCTGCAATTCAGCGGAGAAAATTTTACATTACAACCCTCAAGTATTTCGATGCCACAGAGCCGCGCGTTAAAGCAAATTCTTCATAATGATGAAATAAACGTAGCTTGGACCATGACCTCTAAACAGCGTGAGCAACAATTACTACCCGTTAGAGTGCCTATATTTAAGGGGTTATATGGGTGGCGTGTTTTGGTAACTACACAGGATAAAGTGAATACCTTATTAAACATCAATACCCTTAGCGACTTTAAAAGCATACACTTTATTCAAGGGCATGATTGGCCTGACACACAAATACTGCAGGATAACGGTTTAACTGTATCGACATCAATCGAATATAGTTCGTTATTTAATATGTTGATAAAAGGCCGAGGTGATGTATTTCCTCGTTCTGTGTTAGAGGTTGAAACTGAGCTCAATACCTTTAAAGATGAAGCCGTTGCTAACCTCACGATAGTGCCGCACTTATTGTTGCAATACCCAAGTGCAATCTACTTCTTTTTTAGTAAAGAAAAGCCCGAAATAGCGCAAGCGGTTGAGAAAGGCTTAGCTATTATGCGTAAAAACGGTGAGTTTGATCGTTTGTTTAAGGCTTATCATAGCAGTGCGATTGAGCATGCAGATATAAAAAATAAAATTATCATTAAATTAAAAAACAATCAGTTACCCGCATTAACACCCCTTAATGATGCATCACTTTGGTTTTCAGAAAAAGACATTTAAAACGCCATGACACAAAAAATATTTATTATTGGTTTACCACGCACTGGGACGACTAGCGTATGTAATGCATTTTTAGATTTTGGTATACGTACTGCCCATACTGCTTACACTAACGCTTGTTTTGAAAATGCGGTGGCTATCGCAGACACACCTGTATTTAACGATTATCAAACATTAGATAAATATTACCCAGGTTCTAAATTTGTATATTTAAAGCGAGAACTTAGCGCGTGGCTGCCTTCAATCAAACAGCTTTTAGTGCGTATGCATACTAATTTAACGCGTGCTGATGGGGGCTTTAATATTCATTTAAAGCGCTGTTACTTAAATACGTTTAGTGATTTTTCACTCGAAAACATTAATCAGGGTGAATATTTAACTAATTGTTATAACACTCACTTTAATAGTGCTAATGCTTACTTTGCTGACCGGCCTAATGATTTTTTAGCCATTGATATAGCAAATCCCGAGAGTTTTAATAAGCTATGTGAGTTTTTAAATATTACCAGCAGCTTAGCTGGCTTTGAAAAAATGAACATGGGCGGTAAAGTCACTGCATGGAATGATATAAAGCACCCATTAAAAATTGAGTCAACGTCGAAAGGGCGGATTGATAAGTTTTTGCCTTATGAAAGTTAAATTTAAATCGCGATCAAAGATTTTTATTTTTAAATACGCTAAAATCCACGCATTATTTTATAAGTTGTATCCCTATGTTTGAATTAAAATACCACACGCCATTTGAATGGACCGAAGTTGTTTTAGCTGACTTCGAAACCTTTTTACAAGACCACGCTGCTGCTGAGAAAAAAGCATCTGGCATGGCTATGTCAATGCTTTCACATTATCCGGATAAGCGTAAATTAGTTAAAGCCATGACTGACTTAGCTCTTGAAGAGTTAATTCATTTTAAACAAGTGCTTAAACTATTAATTGAACGCGATACTAATTTGGGTGATGATAAAAAAGATCCATACATTAAACAAATTCGTGCACACTTTAGGCATGGTCGTGACGGTTTTTTAATGGACAGACTATTAGTAGGTGGGGTAATTGAGGCGAGGGGACATGAACGTTTTTCTTTAGTTGCCGAGGCACTACCTGAAGGAAAAGAAAAAGATTTTTATGTCGCAATTGCTAAATCAGAAGAAAAACATAAAAATTTATTTGTGGAACTCGCCTACGAATACTTTGATAAGCAAGAAGTTAACGAACGCTTAGACGAGCTACTAACAATAGAAGCCGAAATTTGTAAAAACATTCCTTTTACAGCGGCTCTTCATTAAAAATTACGGTATGTTGTTTTAAAAGCAAAAGTAACATACCAACTTTTCAATTTATAACTGCTCCCTTCATACTAATTAAACAATCAAATAAACCCTAAGTAGATCAACTTTACTGCGCTTACTTTACACAGCCTACTCATAAACAGCTATTATGAATTATTAAAGTTTAGCTTGTCGAAGGATGTGAACCGATGCAACCAATTAAACACATTGCCGTTTTAACCTCAGGGGGCGATGCGCCTGGGATGAACACCGCATTATTTGCCATAGTAAAAACCGCTCAACAACATGGAATAAAAGTGTCGGGCGTTCGAAAAGGGTTTGAGGGTTTAATTGATAATGATTTAGTGACACTTGATTGCAAAAGCCTACAACAAACCATGCACTTAGGTGGTACTGTGTTAAAAACAGCGCGTAGTGAAAGATTTAGAGGTGACGCCGGTAGAAATCTAGCACTAGCTACAATTGAACATAATAATATTGACGCTTTAATTGTGATAGGTGGAGATGGCTCATTTAGAGGGTGTTTATGGTTATCACAAATTACTAACATACCGTATATAGGCATTCCAGGCACTATTGATAATGATATTGCGGGTACAGATTACACCTTAGGGTTTGATACAGCAGTAAACACATCAATGCAATGTATTGATAATATTAGAGATACTGCAGAATCACATAATAGGGTGTTTGTTATTGAAGTAATGGGACGTGATTCTGGTTATATTGGCACTTATGCCGGTTTAACCTCTGGCGCCGATTCGATATTAATACCTGAAAGTGATGAAGACATAACTTATTTAGTGAATAAAATTAGTGATTATCACAGTGAGCATGCTTTTATTGTGGTGGTATCTGAAGGTGATGAAATTGGCGTTGAGCATATATGTGAGAAAATAAGTACCGTTAATCCCAGTATAGATTTGCGCGTAACTAAGCTAGGGCACTTACAACGCGGCGGTAATCCATCTGCAGCGGATCGTATGTTAGCAATAAGATTAGGCGTACACAGTGTTAAGGCTTTATGTGCTGGAGAAAGCGCTAAAATGGTGGGTATTTTAAATAACAAAGTATCAAATACTCCTATGCAAGATGTTGCAAAACAACATGTTATAAATGAAGAGCTACAAGGGCTGTTATCTGTATTTTGCCGCTAACGACTAATTAAAGAAGAATAATGACCAATGCGAGATAATAAAAACTCTAAAATGACGATTATTAAAGGTATTACAATAAGTTTTTTATTTGCCGGTTCAACAGCCGTATTGGCCAAAGATGATTGTGCAAATTTAACGGGGTGTGCGAAAAAAGCCTGTGAAGTTAACCACCAGTTATTAACTGCAAAACGCCAAGGTAATTCACACCAAGTTACAGGTCTTAATAAAGCACTCAATAATACAAACGAATACTTCACCCAGGATGGATTAAAAGTAGAGTTACAACAAAAAATAGATGATACCAATAGCGAAATTGAAGAATATAAAACCGGTCTTAAAAAAGCTAAGCGCCAAGGTAAGCATGACAAAGTTAAAAAGTATCAGCAAAAGCTAAACGACGAAACTAAACAGCTTAAGCAATTAATTGATTAGCTAAATAGTTTGGTTGATTAAAATGTCATTACAACGTTTTTATATTTAATAAAGTAGAGCATATTACTATAAATAAATAATGTGCGAATAAAAGGGCTAAAATACCATGTTTATAAGTGACGTAATTGCCGACAGTGACAAAAGACTCATAACTTGAGATCAGACAGCCTTGAGATTAAAGAGCTGGGACAGTTAAGGCGAGATCCTAAAATCCCATTTGGGACTCTTAAGCTGAATCTCTTGGGGTCTTGCGACTCATAAAGTGAGATTTATTTCTCAACCCACTGTTTTTATTTAATTTATCTAATAATAATCTACGGCAAGAATATTAGAATTGCAACATAAAAAGGAATAAATTGTGATACTGGTTTGGAGTCGGGGCGATTATTATTATTTTTAGCCCAGTTAAATAGAGAGTTTTAGGCTGGCTGGATTTGTTGAAATGGCCAGTTGTTCAACCTTTTAGTTTTAAAGGTTCTAATTGGCTGGATACTTTTCCCTTCCTTTATATAGGTAATCGCTTGAGTCTTACATTGATAGAAAGAATCACCAACAATTGGATCAATATTACTTTTTGACATTTCGGCTTTAAGGTTACCAAAGTCAATATTTCTAACTAAGCAGTATCGCTTTAGATTGAATACCTTGTTTTCAATATTTTCTAAATCGCGGATTCTAAAATAAGTTGCTCCTTGTTGCCAAGGTAGGGAATAGGCCAACTCTTGCTGCCAAAGTGCCTTGAGGTCTTTTTGAGTAAAACCAAACAAAGTGACAGCTTCTGCTTCAGTTACCTTTTCGTCAAGTCTTCCTTCATATATAGAAAGGATTGTTTTTAAAAACTGTCTTGTATCGTTAACTTTGAGCCTTTTGAAAAAACCATCTGTAGATTTCGACTGAGTAAATATTTTAGGTGTATTGCGTACCATCTCGAATACGTCTGCCAAATCACAGTAAAACAACTTCAAAAAATCGTTACTTAAGAGGTTATTAGCAAAGGTTTCATTTTCTTGAAAATCAACCTTTAAAACAATTGCGTTTAACTCTCTTATGTCAACTTGAGCTGTTACACCTGTTTTTGCTGAACGTAGAGTTTTCAGAAACCCATTTTTAATAATCAAATTAGCCTCATTTACGTTACAAGACAAAACATCAGCTAACGTATCAACAGGGGTTTTGCTTTGTGCAAGTTCATCTTGTTCAGTCTCGTTTAATCCCTTAGTTTTCCAACTAGGCTTTATGCCGAAGTCCTTAGGGCTGATAGAAGATAATTCCTCTGCTACAGAAATGCATTCGTTTATGTTAGTTTCCGCCAGCACTTGTTTAAAGATGGGCCATTCCATCTTTGCATTTCTGATCATAAACCTTGGTCCTGCATAGATTGAACGATAATCAGTAAATCGGGTATTTGCTCGTATATTTGCTAGCCAGTTCTCAATTTTTCTAGCATTAGTGAGTAAAGATAAAGCTACCTCCAAAATATGCTCCCACTTCTTTAGGCTATTTCGGTTAACGCGTTCTGGGACGATATCAAAGGGTCTTAGAACGAAACCAACAGCAAGTGAAAGGTCATCTAAAAGGAGTGGAATCATCTCTTTATCGAGATTTTCCATAAACGTTATGTACGCTGGAGTTTCAGAATATTGCGTTTGAAGTTTGTTGCCGCAATGACTGCACAATCCCTTCAGTAGCTCATTGTCCCATTGAAGCTCTTCACTGCAATGGTTGCAGGTTTGCACTGTTTTACACTGGTGGACATCACAATATGTAGTTGTTAGATAACGAGTGTCAAAATCTACATGTCCTTCATCAAGGCAGGTCGGGCAAATGTTCACACCTTTATAAATTAAGGATGTTAAGTAACGACTTTTATCATACTCAAAACCTTGTAATTCTTTTAAATCGCTTTCAATACCAGTAGTTGCCTTAATAATTTGGTTATAACTTTCAAGGTTGCCATCCAATTTAGAAGGAAATCTAAATCCATGCGCATTTATCATATCCTTTAAATCAGCGTATCCATGCATACTAGCCACCTTAAGAAGATAATATGCTGGGTGTATTGTCAGACTAAAATCTATTCTAAGTGGCAGCATTACGCAGTCTCCTTCATTTTAGATTTAGCTTTGTTTAAGGCATTTAGACGAGCGCGTTTAGAAAACTTATTAATCGTGGTAATTCGTTTATTTAAATCAACTTCACTACATGTAAATGGGTTTATGCCGCTTTTATCCCATCCCCCAGTAGCTATCGCATCATGGGCTTTACCAAGCACTGAAAAATCAATTTGTTGCCCCTCATCGGCTAGTTCAATGGCCCATTGTAAAACTAACGCCATTCTGCCAATAACACCTTCGCTAGATGCCCACATCGCGGCTTGAAATTTTGCTGAGGTCATTTTGATGATCGATATACCATATTGGCGGTGTAACTTATTGAATATCATTGTGTAACCTTGCATTACAGCAGCCATTGTATCTTTATCGGACAGTTCAATTGTGTTGAATTCAATCGGGGGCAATGTTCTGTTAAATAGTTGTTCTTCTTCTAGCTGTATTTCTGAAGCTCTGGAAAAGTTGTTTTCAATTAATTTTGATATAGAAGAGATCCCACATAACAAAATTGGAACATGGCTCTCATCCACGATATTTTTGATGGTATCTGCCAATTTTTGAGTAGTTTTCGAGTTTGTTTTATTTGGCAGTGCATGTTGAGTTTCGTCAATAATAAGTAATTCAATACCAATATTTTTCAATACTTCAATAACTTGATTCTCAAGCTGCGACTGTTTCGTTCCTGCTTTTGGTTTTATTCCAAGTTGCAGTAAAATTGCTTCACAAAAATCTTTTGGCGTGACACCAGAGGATAGTCGTACAAGAACAATATCTCTTATTCCGCTATGCTGATCAATTATGTCTGCGTGCTTTTTAATGAAATTTTTAAGAAAGTTTGATTTGCCAGTATGAGAACTACCGTACAAAGCTCGAACTTTAGCTTCATCATTACTGATCTTAATAAGGTCGATAACTTTTTGTTCCGCGTTTTTATGCAAAATCATATCAAATCGCATTTTTTTGAATTCTAAAGCCGCTTCTTTTAACTTAAATTTTTGTTTTTTAATCATCTACAGATACTCCTAGGTTTTTGTTTTCAGCATCGTTAAAATGCTCGTTAGTATGTTCATCACTCGACTTTAGTTCTTCATCATCTAGCTGCTCTTCGGCTTTAAAATCAACGCCAGCAGAGTTAATGATTTCATCAATTTCAGTGTTAACTTCGTCTTCTGACAAATCAGAATCTTGGCTATGAGTGATATCAATGATATCGCCATGCTTTGGCGTACTTCGATACCCAGATAAGTTATGGTCTTCAAGAAATGTTGTAGCCCCGTCTAGCACTTCGCAACGGCCTTCAATAATGCTCAATTCATTAAATGACTTACCAAAAGCAGATCGATTTGTATTGGGAATACTAAGTAAAACGATTTCATCAGGATTTGGACTAACCACGCTTGGTACTACAACGCTTACAGATGAAGCATCATTTAAATCGACCAGTAATGTTAGTGGCATGTAGTCTTTTCTAGTTGCAACGCAATACGCTTCATACATCGCTTTCAACTCTGGTGAATTGAAATACTGATAATCATAGGTAGTGCCGTATTTGATGTGGTAAGTAACATCCACTTCCAACCCCTTATATTTGCGTAGCTCAGGAATGTCAGAAGGCTCTAATACAGGGTAAACTTCGGTTCCTTTTATCCATGCTTGGTTAGGTGTTAATCCGTGCAACCTTTTTAATTGCGAGTTATGGTATTCACGAACATAGTTGGTAAATTTTTGATGGAATTGTTCAAACGTGTATTTTGCGTCTTTCTTGATATTTGCTTCGGAATATCGGCTTGGATCGAAAGGGCCACAATATCCTTCTAATCCTTGGAAAAATTCTAACCTTAAGCGATTCACAAAATTCTCGACAAACCCTTTTGAGCATGGCTTTCTTACTTCGGTTGTTTCAAATACTCCTTGAATCTTTTGTAATAAACTTTTGGTCATTGCTGAGCGGTAGGCTGTACCAGCATCCATGACCGCTAAACGCATACACCCGTGTTGAATATAAGTAGGGTCTGGTTTTCTATTAATAGCATGATGAATTGAGGCAACAACGTAGCTAGAGGCTTCTTTATTCTTGCCTACTTGAATGGCATAACCTAATAAACTGGCCGTACCAACATCAAATACAAGCGCCATCGAAACAGTTCCTCGATAGTACTTTTTACCGTTAACAAACTTAACAATGCCAACGTTAAAGTGAGCCATATCGAGTTCTACGCGATCTAGTGGAATCGTGATGCCGTACTTCTCTAATTTTTGTTTATATTTGTTTTTTGCGTATGATTCGCCATAGCGAAGGCGATCATACTCATAGGGACCTAATGACCGTGCTCTGCGCATAAGAGTTTTAGCGCATGGAGCATTACCCTCATAGCCCAGTTCTTCATAGTTCATAGCTAATAAACGTTGTGTAGCTGCAACTGACTTACCATTTTCTTTTAAGTGGTGTTTGTATAAATATCCCCACACCAAATCATCCACATCTTGCGTCAATCCAGTGTCACGATTTCGTTTGTTATTTAAAACCTGTGGAGCTGCGCTATAACCATCCCTTTTAAATTTTTTAAAATCCTTACACAAGGTTGAACGGGCGTAACCTATGGTATCGTTAGCTTCTCGTTGGATATCTTCAACTAATCTTTCTACATCTTTGGTCGGATATTTCTTAGCCAACATGGCATAGAAATACTTTTCTCTACGATTGATTTCTAGCAGTTGTTCACTAGTTGCTCCTTGCATAGACGGAGCCTTAGCAAGCTCCTGAATAATTGTGATTTTCCCTTTCTTGATCTCTTCCAATAAATCTACAAAAGGTCGCATGAACATGTGATGACCTTCGCGCTCAATGAATAATTCTTGAGTAGCTTCATTTACAGCTCTGACAACAGCTTTTTTTCCCATGTATTCCAATTTTTTATCTTGAAGAGAACTAAGTGTGATACCTCTAGCCATACTTCACCTCCAATGGCAGATCCAAAGAAAATGGTTTTTCGAAGTCAATATGAACTTTTTTTTGAGCGATTAGTGCCGGAGCGAAAGCTGGGGATGCATTAAAACGTGAACACATTTCATACAAGTCACCAACGCATTTAACATCTGTTAAATGTGTAAAAGCTAAATCTAAATCATAGCGTGAAAAGTCATAAGCTCTGTATTGGTAGAAACGCGCAAGGTTCTCAGCTTTGATAGGTTTATAAAAATCATCTTCAGTATGAACTGAAAGAGGACGGTTATACAGATCTAGAAATTGTTCACTCAATAGTTGGTGTTTGGTATAGACCGATTCGTTATTGGCAAAGATATTAGGTTTTAACTCAATGAATTCGATCACGTCACCTTCAGGCGTTCTTCGTTTTCTAACAACATCCGGGGTATAGCGAGTATTTTTTCCTTTAATATTAAAAACAAAGCTTTGAGCCTGACCAGCCCATGCAAACACATCATCATCAAACTCTTGTTGCAGCATGAAACTAGTCTCGAAGCTGCTTTCAGGTCTGAACGTTTTTCTCATTTGGATAGAGTTAAAGTAAGTCGCTTTTTTCTTTCCGTAAAATCGAATTTGTTTTGGAAACACCATGTTGCACCTCCTTAATCATATGCTACATTCCTTAGGGTGTATTAATAGTTTTGATCAAATGTTTTGAATTTGTCAAGCTTTTTTGCTACATTTCTCAGTATGTAATTTAGGGTCGGTAAAAAAATGAGAATTGAACAGCTTTCAAAATACGCGGATATTTCTACTGGGAGGTCTTTTCGTGGAGCCATTAAAAAGGCTGCCGACATGGGCTTTAAGGTGATCCAAATAGGAGATATTGTTTTTGATAAAGGCGAAGCAACCTTAGATTTTGACAAGTTAACAGAAACTGAAATAAATACTTCAAGGAAAGTTGAATGTTTAAACAACGGTGATCTAATCATGGTCACTAAAGGACGAGAAAAGCATCTTGTATTGCTTAATGATGTGCCTGATAAACTAATATGTACTCAACATTTTCTAGTTGTTAAACCGAAGTCGGAATTTTCAACGGTAACTAGCTTATTTTTAAAATCTTATTTAGAAACCAATTTTTCAAAGGATTGGATAGAAGCAAATTCAGGTGGTAACTATCAAAGTACTATTGGTAAAGGGATCTTAGAGAAGATGCCGCTCCCAGATTTGACTGACGAAAGTGGTAGTGATTTCATCGAGTACGTATTAAACGTCAATGCTGAATTAGAAAAATATCATCAATTAATAGAAGCAAGAAAAAACCAAGTAGCCGGGTTAATAAGTGAGATGGTGAAGCAATGATAACCAATGAACTAACAATAAAATATGTAGAAGCTTATAAAGGCAGCGATTTGTTGCCAGCTAATTTAGGTGAAAGACTTTCTTTTCTTGCGCTTCTAACTATCGATTTGCTCGCCAATATAGAGGATGGGAAATATCAAAATTTCTTAGAATCACTTCTGGTTTCTGACGATATTAAATCGATTGACGTGGAAAAATTTGATTTCACTGACTCAGAAGAGTTAGTTGTAAAACAAGCATTAACAAATTTGAGTGATGAAAAGTTCAATAAGCTCTTGAATAGATTCAATGAGATACGAGAAGCATTTGATTTAAGTGAATTGACGCGTATCGACTCAATTGTAATATATGAGCAAACTCTCAAATTATTACAAGAGCCAAAAGTTTTTGAATTGATCCAAAGTGATGCGAAAGGTTTTGATTTTCAGCTCAGGCCAGATGACTTTTCTCGATTGATAGCAAGTATCGTTAAAAGCAATGAAAAATTGAAAGTCTATGATGCAATGGCATCAACTGGTGAGGTCAGCAATTACCTCGCGCAATTAAACCCACACTGGCATTTTACCACCGAGAGCTTGCTTCAAAACCCTTACTATCTTGTACACAAGTTTGTGCTAGCCGGGAATGACGATTGCGTAGTAAGCCAGAGTTATTCACTCAATAGTACTCCATTTGTAAATGCTTCAACTTTTGACTTAGCGTTTGCGCTGTATGAGCCAACAGCCGTTAGAAAAGCATCTGGTTCACAAATCAAAAAGTCTAAAGAAGGCGGGTCGTTGAGCGGTCACTATGACCCAAAAAGAATAGATCTAAATATAATTTCTACACAATATAATGACCATGCGTTGATTCAACACCTCATTTGGTCAATAAATAAATCGGGAGTTGCAATAGCATTTGTCGGGCGAGGTGCTCTACATAGAAAAGAAGAAGCTAAATCGCGCAAGTACCTTATTGGAAACAATTATGTTGATGCAGTTATACAGCTACCAACGAGCTTAATAAGCGCAAGAACAGTTGATTTGTTCGCTTTAGTTCTTCGTAAAAATAAGAAAACTGATGACATTGTGTTCATTGATGCATCTACGTATTTTAATCGTGATATTAAGCGCAACAAGCTAGTTCGCGAAGAAGAGATTGCCAGTATTTTATCTGATCGCAAAAACATTGCTGACATTTGCCAAGTGCTGACTAATAAGCAAGTAGAAGAATTAAGCCTGATTGATGATAAAAAAAATGAATCGAATTATTCTTTAAACGTTGCAAGTTACATTAGTAGAAGCAAAACGTTCGTAGATCCCTCTTTAATTGATAAATTAATAGACGATCTGAGCTTAATCCAAGGCACAACAAATCAGTTATTCGAAAAATTAATGAAAAAATCTTGAAATAATTCTTACTTATTATCAATGAATTAACTATTAACTTATTGTTTTTATACATATTTGTATAATGACATTATCAAAAACCTCTTCTATATATTTAAATATTCAAATAGAAGAGGTAAGTGACATGCAGCTAATAGATAATAACCAAGTAAAATCTGAATATAGTGATTTTGAGATTGAGCCATTAAAAACATATTTAAGGCAAGTGACCGTTGTTTCAGTTGTCGAAAAAGTAGATGAAGAACTTATAGAAATAGCTCAGGTGTTGCATGGCTTCGTCGAACTTGATGAAACTGAAAGGTTTTCACATGATGATGTTGTGATTTCGTCACCGATACAAATTTCTTCTAATCATAATACTCGGTTTATAACAAAATCCGGCTGTCAATATGTAAGTTGCGATGAGTTAGATTACGTCACCTTAACTGGGCAGGACTGGCTTAAAATGCGGCAAACATTGATGAACCCACAAGAAATTTTGTGCTTTAAATATCTCTAATGTTTTGCATTCAAAATAACAATAACAAAATTTTTTATATATGGGGCAGGAATTTTAACTTAGCCCCGTATTATCTTTGCCAAAAGAGACTACTGACATTGTCAAAACTAAAAAGACAGGCACAGATAAAAATGAATTTAATTCGAAGAATAGCTTTGAGGTGCGGCTAATAATCTTCATGGTAGTAATAAATTATAAGAATTTTAGTCTCATATACCAAAAAAAGTTATAGTCTTTATCAAGACATTTTGAAGCATAAAAAGTATATATTCAAATGCAAAATCTCGAACACCTTCCTCACGGCTTTAGTCTTGAACACTACAAATAATTGTATTTAGGAACAAAATGTCTTGGTTTTAACCCAATAAGAAATATTATAAATTAAAGAAAATCAACAAGTTTCTGGTTTTCCTTGAGTATATTTAGTAATGTGTTATCAGATTTGTTTGCTTTGAAGACGCTTTATTTAGAGGAAAACTAAAACATGGAAAATGCTTTTATATTTGACTACAGTAAGTTAATGGTGCTCTTTGAATGACTCTAAAAATCACCTCTTTACCAGCGAATCACGGAGATTGTTTTGTTTTTGAAAATACAGAGCATGATCATGTATTAGTGGTTGATTGTGGCTTAAAAATCACTTTCAACAACCATATAAAAAGTAAGCTAGATAGAGCTGATACGTTGATCCTGACTCATATAGATGAAGATCATATTCTAGGCTCAATTCCCTTACTAGAAAACACTCCTCAAAGTTTCTCTGTTGGCAATATCTATTTTAATTCCCCTGAATTGTTTGATGTCAGAGAGGTTTCTGGAAACATTTCAGTTAAGCAAGCCAGAAAACTAGGAGAGTTAATTAAAGAGAAGGGGCTTCCGATTTTTGAAATGGTGCAATCACAAAATATCCCCCTTACAACCAACCTTGAATTGGAAGTAGTTTCTCCTAGGAGAGAAGAACTTTCAAAGTTAAAAGAAGAAAAATTTGATGCCTATACACAAACGAGTACGCAAATTTCAGTAAATAAGAGAAATTATAGTCTAGACGAACTCACACAATTCCCTGATAGTTTTCCAAAAATAAGCTCTGATATAGTCAATTCAAGCTCAATTGCATTTATTCTGAAATATAAAAATAAGAAGTTACTTTACTTAGCTGATGCACATCCTGAAATAGTTGCTGACTATCTAGAGACTAAAGGTTTCAGCGAGAATAAAAGGTTAAAAGTTGACATTGTAAAGCTCTCACATCACGGGAGTTTTAAAAGTATATCAGAACGCTTGATATCAATGTTGTCATGTAACACTTTTTGGATAAGCACTAATGGTGGAAAAGGAAGAGCTAAACACCCAGACCCAGCTACATTGGCGAAGCTTGTAAAAAATGTTGATAGAAATGGTAGCGAATTCATAACTTTTCTTTTTAATTATCCAATTAAAAGTATAGAAAGTAAAAACGGTCGTTTATTGAATGATTGTGATCTAAAAACATATAAGGTCGTCATGAAAGAAGAGGCAGAGGTTGTATGGCTTTGAATTTAATAAAAATACTAGAAAAGCTTGCGGTTACACTGGATTCTGATGATGTTTATCTAGGTAGTGGTACGTTAGTAAGAGTAAATGGTGTCTTTTATATTTTAACCGCTCGTCATTGTGTTTTTGATGATGACGAGAATGAGCTGTGTACGAGTAAAATTATCGTAAAAAGCGAACATTATGGTGAAATTAAACTAGATATATTAACAGTAAAACGCCCTGAATTAGATGCAGTTCTTCTTAAAGTTTCAGACTATGTAGAATTAAAAGATTATCCAGAGATTTTATACACAGATGATATTACTTTTCCAAGCTTGCAGTTCTGCTTTAGAGGCAAACCAAAAAGTGTTAGTGGAAAATTGAATACTGTATATAATTGCAGTATAAACGGTCGAGATAAAATTAATTCTGTAATTGACGTAGAAATTCCCATTCAGTATTACACTGATCACAAAGGAGGAACTGGAGCTGAGGTATTAGATGGCTATTCTGGTAGTGGATTGGTAATAGCTAATCATAAACAACTATATTACTGTGCAATAGTTTGTTCTGTCAGTGATGATAATTTCTGCGGTGTGGAGTGTATCTCTATATCTGATATCGCTGCTAGTAGTGGTCTTCCTTTTGACATTATTAAGGATTTACCGTGTACGTCTGAAATTGTCCAAATGGATGTAAAAAGACTACGCAAAGAGATTACAGAACAAATAATTAACTCGGCAGACGATACAAACAATATCGCAGTTAAAAATTTAAAAAGAAAAATGGATTTATTCTTACCGGGTTGGGGTAAAGAGGATTTAGAACAGTTTTTATCTGACATGTTGACTTGGGATATTTTATACAAGGATAAAGTGAGAGGAAACGCTGTTTTCAAGAATTTAATAGATGAATCTAAAGATGCGCTGAGTGCGGGTAATAAAAAATATATTGTAAATTCTTCAAGCGAAGGAAATAGATCTTTCCACAACATTAAGAGCGAATTTCGAGACATTGTTAGTAGTTTTTTAGAAGAACACACTATGTGGAAAAAATATGTAACCACCGTTTCCAATGGTGAAGTAGCGAAATATTTAGCGAATTGCAATTTAGATTTTAGGGAACAAAAATGGAAATAGTGTTAAATGATGATTTACAAGATTGTCACCCTGATTCTTTTTATGTAATTCATCTTATTATTTTATGTGCATCGTTAAAGTATTGCCTTGGTGCATCTAAGTCTATGACTTTCAAAAAACTGTCGTACATTTTTGACAATGTACTAAAGAAAGATAATAAAAGTTTACAATCTAAGAAAGTTTTAATGCCGTGGGATATCGAAGGCTATTTTAGAAAATCATTAATACTGGCTAACTCTGAAGGTTATATAGAACTTCATAGTAAAAACTCCATGCTAACAGTCGTTCTATCTGAAGATGGAGAGTGTTTTTTAAATAAAATAGAAGAGCATGGTTCTTTTTTAAAGTATCTTGAGCTAATTAAATCTGTAAATAGAAAGGAAGCAGAGTTTTCTCAATTTAATATAGGGTGTGCAATCAATGAATATTGAGAGTGTAGATTTAGAAGTTAAATCTCTTGATGCGGAAAAGTTTGGGTTTTATTATAAATTTAAGGAAGGATTAAATTTACTGACCGGTCATAACTCTAGTGGAAAATCTACAGTATTGTCCTGCATATATTATTGCTTAGGTTTGGAGCAATTGATAGGAAGTAAAGGCCCAAAAACGCTATCTCCAGCAATTCGTGAAAGCTTTAAATACCAAGGAAACACTTATCCAGTAGTTTCATCTTCATGTGCATTGGAAATTAAAGCTAATAATGGAAAAAAATATACATTAACGCGAGTTATAAAAGATCCAAGCAACCCCCATTCTATTAATAATGAAATTATTATTAAAGGTTGCGGCGATGAGTTTGGAAAATATGTCCATGCTATTCGAGATCATGATGAGCATGGATTTTACAGGTGGTTAGCTGATGTAAATAATCTAGTTATTTTGGAAAGCGAAAAAGAGCGGGGGAAGGTTTCCAAGTCTCTTTATATGCAAAATGTATTTGCTCTTTCTTTTATCGAACAAACCAAAGGCTGGTCAGATTTTTTTTCTATGCTGCCTAGCTTTGGAATTAAAGATGTAAAACAAAAAATTGTAGAGTACTGTTTACAATTGAACTCACTTGAAAGTAGATTGAAACTAGATGAAATAGAAACGAAAAAAGAAGAACTAAAAAAACTTTGGAAGTCTGATGTTGGACAACTTAGCCAAAAATTAGACCAACTAAATTTCTACATACCTTCATTAAACAAAAAAAATGTTTTAGAAGACAAGAAAGTTGAAAAATTAAGTCCTTTAATATTAATTGATGATAAAGAATGTGATGTAGACAAATACCTTAAGCACTTAAACACACAAATAAATTATTTAAATAGAGCTATTGAATTAAGTACGAATACATTAACTACTAATGGAAAAAACTTAAAGCAAAAGGAAATGTTATTGACCTCCATTAGAATGTATGAAAATGATCATGAACATGTCTATGATTTACTGACTCAAGAAAAAGAAAAGCAAACTAGTTATAAAAGAATGCTTTTTGGAATTGAAGAAGACTTAAAAGACTTCCAAGATATTAAATGGATATCTTCTGATAGAACATGGGAAAAGATTTCAAACAGTAAGTGTCCTGTTTGTGAACAAGGCTTAGCCCAAGTTAGCAAAAAAAGTATTAGTGATGAACGTGTTACTAAGACTTCAGCTTTTTTAAAATCTCAGAGAGACCTTTATCAGTCATATTTGAATGCAAGTATTGGCTCTACAAAAAAACACAATGCAGCCCTAGATTTCTATTCACTAAAGATTAAAAGTAAACGGAAAGAATTAGATTATTTTTCAAAGGATATAAGTACACCGTCAGTACTTGCAATCCGATCAGAAATGCAAAATCTAGCAGAGTTAAATCAAAGACATGATCATGTAGAAGATTTCGTAAACTCATTTAAAGTGATTAAAAATAGCTTGAAAGAAATTAGTATTCAGTACTATGGATTATTAGAAGAAGAAAAAGGGGTTAAAGCTCTTTTAAAGCAAGATGAGTCAACAGTTAAGTCATTTGAAAATTTATTTATAAGTTTATTAAATAAGTTTGGTTACAGAAGTAATGGTACTAAATATATTCATATTGAAAACTCTGGAAACTACCCTTTAATTCCACAAATTAAGATGTATGGAGAAAATCAAAATATACGCTTCATTTCTTCTGCTAGTGACTTTGTTCGCTCTATATGGGCGTATTACCTATCTCTTTTAATATTAGGTAAAAGGCATCCGGGTTTTTTAGTGTTGGATGAACCGGGCCAACATCAAATGAGGCTTGATAGTTTAATTAAACTTTTAACTACATCTTCTGATTCAGGTAAGCAGGTTTTAATGGCTGTTTCTCAAGATAGAAAGTTTGATGACAAAAAAGTAAATATTAAAGAAATGTTGCAAGAGCTTGATGAAAGCGAATATCACCTTTTGCACATCGAAGATAGCGATGGTTGTGTAGTAAAAAAGGGGCTGTGAATTATAAGGGATAAAATAATCCTAGTTTAGATCTAATCTTTAGTGTTCGTGTTATAAAAATACCAATAAACTTATGAAATCACACTCCATTTTTATTGTTAAATTTTTATTAACTTTACTTAGCTGCTACAAGAATTCTGAAATTAAATTTGAGTAGAAATTTAGGTGTTTTATGTCTAAAAAATTTCCTATTCTGCTTGGTTCCGAAGAAGAATATGAGCTATCAGAATCTGCTTTGAACCATATAGTGAATGGTGATACTGTCGTAAGGCCAATAATAGTCGATGGCAGGAAAACTACTGAGCCAGCACTTTCTGGTGGTTTGCATACGTTATCCGCTTGGCAAGTTATATCAAGTAAATACCCTAAGATAGTGCATTTGCTTGAATATAATTCTGAGGAACATAAAGATTGGTTTTATGCTCGCGAACTTCAGAATGGGGTGATTACTCTAAAATTGCCTCGTTCAATTTTTACTGGAGCAGGCGCCAAAATTACCATGCAACCAGATAATTATTATAAATCTGGTTATCTTTGGAAAACCTTGTATCCTGAGTGTTTTTCAAATGGCGATATTATCAATTCAATAGCTGAAGCATTAGAAAACATAGATAGAGAAGACTCAACTTTTCCTACAGACGAACAACCTATGGGCGTACTATATGGCTATGCATTATTGGAAGACCCTCTTAAGACCCTTAAGCTGAGAGTTCAAATTAAAGGCAACAAGATTATATCTGCATTCCCATCATGGGAACAGCCGTTTACAGGTAACAATGGAAAGCCTTATTCGCATACTAATTCAATAAACTTCAATATTGCAGAATCCACAGTAAATTTTCTAGAGCACTATAAAACATGGGGCAGGGCTTTTCCAAAAGGTTATTTTAATATGGATAGCTTTTTGGATATTACTCCAGACTTTATTCTATACAGAACAAAGCGAGATATTAATATTGGAATAGAGTCTTGGCGTGATACTCGTGAAAAGACCCTTATAGATATCGGTAATTCTATTACTGAAGAAGAGGCTAAAGCTGTAGAAATATACTTACATGATTATGTTTGCTCTAAAGATCCTTTTGGCATACAAATTAATATCTATAAAAATTTTCTCAAAGATATAAAGGAAAATGACGGTATTTTTAATGCGGCGCAATTACTAGAGAATATAGCTGAATGCACACAAGTATTAACGCATTACGACTTAAAAAATCAAACCAGAAAATCACTGGACTTTATCTTTAAGTTTATGAACATGGCTGTAGTTCACACTGGCGGCCTTTGTTCATTATTGTTCAAAAGAGTTCTTGGTGAATTTATAGAGGTAGCACTAGGTCATCACGACAATGGTTCAAGGTCTGAGTTTTTTGAAGCTTTGGCAAGTTCTCCGAGTAGGGCAGCATTATATACCGAATTTGATTTAAGTCCTTTTATTAAAGAAAACAATGATATGTGGCTAGGTTTAGCCGGTTTGCCAAAAGTTGATGTTGAATTAAAGTCAGAACATTTATTCAGTTATTTAGCCTTAAATTTAGGCGAAAACTATCTTATGTCTTTTTCTAAAGAGCAGAGGCTTGCAATTGCTAAAAGTTGCTTTTCAGAAACACCTATTAAATTGATGCTATCTCACAGTATGTCGTTTCTTTCAGGAGCAGACTTTCAATTTTTTATGCCTGTTCGTCTTCCTTTAGAAATGCTAACTTCTAAAGAGCCTCCAGTCGAAAAAGATCTGATTGCTGTTTTAAGGGATTATAGTCGCATTCTTGTTTTATATAGACAACGAATCGTCTTGGAAGATATAGAATCGTATTCTGCAAAACTTGATTATGCAAAGTATGGAAGCGAAGAGTTTTTTGCTTTAATTAAGCAAAAACATAAGCGTGATTTTGTTTGGATGATGCACAACGTGATGCTAAATGACATGCACAAGCTAGCGAAAAAGTTAAAGTATGAAAAATTAGAAGGTAAAGTAAAAGAAACAAAGCGTGTATTACCTAAAGAGGTAATTCCAATGCCCAAAGCTATACCTGAATACATCGTAAATCGAAAAGATTGGATTAAAAAGCCTACTGAAGACGTGGATAACAAAAACCTTGTAACTTTGATTCTAGGCGGTTAACTCACATAGTTTCAAAAAATAGCTGGTAATTTGGTTAACAAGTTCTTTCTAAAACTTGACTATTGAAATAATTCCATTTCGAGAAAAGGGAAGTACAATAGAAAATATGAATCGCCCCGAGTTCATCGGAGACCAGTTTGTTTAAGTCAGGCCACTTTACCTGACTCGTTTAAATTATCATAGTAGTCTGTTTCATATTGAGCTGGTGAAATATACCCAATTGAAGATAATAAG